>ERZ1034984.3230-NODE-3230-length-12048-cov-5.044109_pt1 | contig 12048 bp, 10 predicted proteins | sample MGYA00520589_ERZ1034984 | MGnify/ENA primary metagenome ERZ1034984 (study PRJEB33766, sample SAMN09781790) | gut metagenome | biome: gut microbiome | host: Homo sapiens | place: Madagascar | study: EMG produced TPA metagenomics assembly of the PRJNA485056 data... | reverse complement strand
TTTTTGCGTAGGGTCGCCCCTACGCCGCGCCGCTGAAAACCACGGTTTCGCCTGCCTCCGGCGCCTGGGCTGCCCCGTCGCCGATGGAAGCCGCGAACACGGTCACATCGGCCGCTGGGGCCGATTCTCCCGACGCTTGCGTAAAATCCGTGACGGCGGTGTAGGTTTTCCACGTGCCGTCCTTGTCGCCGATATGCAGATAGTTGTTGGTAACGATCAGCTTTTCGGTGTAAAGCGATTTCGCCTTCACGCCGCCGGTCGTCAGGCCGTTGACCTTGGTGATCAGCGCGTCGAGGTCAATCTGTTTGGCGCGCAGCGCAATTTCGCTTTTTGCGCCGTCCAGCGTAATCTCCGCCGAGGAAATCCGGTTGCCCTGATCATCCGTCACCTGTGCGATCTGGCGAATCTGCGCGTTCGCGCCATCCAGCGTAACCTCCGCCGAGGAAATCCGCTGGGCAAGCCCTTTCGTCACGGTGAGATCGGCTTTCAGACGAATCTGCGCCAGCGCGCCGTCAAGATCGATTTCCGTTTTGGACACGCGGCGCGTCGTCTCCGCAAGGCCGTCCTGCGTCTTTTGGAGGTCGCTCTGACTGGCCTTGAGTTCCAGCGTCGCCTTGGCCGCGTTCAGGTCGATGGAAACCGCGTTCAGCTTTTTCCCCTGCTGCTCGACCTCTTCCTTGGTCGCGCGAAGCTTGATATCCTCGGCCTGCGCGAGAATCGTCTTCGCGTTCATCTGGATGGCCTCGGCGTTGAGCTGGATCAACGCGGCATTCTGAATGATCTTGTTGCTTGCGCCCGCGCTTCGGCCGCGCGAAGCGCTTTCCGACCGGGCAAGGGTTGCAACGGTCTTTGAAAGCGTCCGCGGCTGAAAATCTTCTTCGCCGATGGTGATCTTGGTCAGGTGCGGGCGCACATAGTCGCGCTTGATTTCCAGCACGGTTGCCATGACGCGCTCGCCGCTGCGGGCGACGACGGCCACGCGGTCATACAATCGAACTGCCTTGTAGCTCATCCCCGGCTGCATCTCCACGTCGGAGACCGTCGCCGTGCCGGAAACGTGCGCCGATTGCCGCGCCCTGAGCTTTTCCCAAGTCTTTTCAAGCAGCTTGGCCGCATCCGTCTCGTTCTCGTCGAGCACCATTATTTCGCGCGCCAGCGCGCCGGGCGGCGCGTCCGGGTTGTCGATGTACGCCTGTCCCGCAGGCTTGTCCGCCGGATCGCCGTTCGCCCGGCTCCACGCCGCATCCGCAATCGTCAGCCGTGTGGGCACATCCTGCGTGCCCGTCGCCGCGCCCACGCCGTAAGCGCGTGTAATCGGCCGTTTGCTGTGCGTGATGGCGATATCCGTCGCATCAAGCCGCGCTTCAAAAATTCGCCCGCGAAACGTGCCCGTCCGTTCGGCGATCACGATCCGCTTGCCCGTCACCGCGCCGCCGCTGACGGTATAGCCCGGCAGAACGCGCACCTCGTGGGTGCTCTCCAACTCGCTGAGCGCCGCCCATGCGGACGTGTAGCCCGTCGCGACCTTCTCGCTGCGCCCGCCGCCGCCCTCGACGCTCCACCCGCGTCCGTCAAGCATCTGCCGCGCCGCATCGACGGCCATTGCGCTTTCCAGCTCGACATTCAGCACAACGCTGTCCTGCAATTCGGCGCGCGCCGCGTCCGTCGCGGTTACGATGTCCGTTCCGTCGTGGTCGTCGTGCTCCACGCTGTCGATGGTGAACAGCCGGAACAGGCCATCCACACAGGCGAAACCCAGTTCCTCGCCCGGCGACGCGCCCGCTGTCTGCGGAAGGACTGCCTCCAGCGTGCCGTCGCTCTCCGTGTGCAGCAGCTCGGTCACGTCCGGCATTACCTGGCGAACCCGGCGGTCCGCGCCGAAGAGATAGACCGTCACACCCATTCGCACCGCCACCTTGCCGTCAAGCTGCCGCCGTCGCCGCTGGTCAGCGTATGCACGCCCGGCGTGAAGCCCGGCGCAAAGCTGCTTCTGTCCACATCGAGGCGGCTTTCGACGTGCGCGCCGTCCAACGTGACCGCGCCCGTGGCGAAATCCACGGCGAGCTTCTGCCCGGCCGAGAAGGCGCCGTTCACACGCAGCATCTCCCGCCCGTCAAGCGTCCACGTCACGCCGTCGCGCGCCGCCGCCAGCGTTTGGGCGACCGTCGGGCGGCATTCCGCGCTTCCGCCGATGGAAAGCGTCGCCCTGCCCTGTCCCGTCGCCGAGGTATAGGCCAGATCGTGGGCGAAGGGGCGCGGCAGAAGGAAGATCACCTCCACCTTGGCAAAGCCGAAGACAAACTCCGGCGCGCCGATGGATTTGACAATCGCGTCATAGGCCACGCCCGGCCAGTGCGTCGGTTCAAGTTCGCCCGTGCTGCGTCCGGATGCCGCCGCCCACGCGGCCAGAAGGGCGCGAATGCGCCAGCCGTCCTCCCGCCTGCGCGCGGCGATGTTGACATTCACCTTGTATTCGCCCTGTGTGACGGCGTACCCGACGACGGTTTCGCCGTCCGTTCCGGCGATGGTATACACATCGCGGTCTGGCATGCCGGGCGGGTATTCCTTTTCGATGGACAGCGCCGGGTGAACGCTGCGCAGATCCACGCCGCAAAATCTCACTGTCTGCTTTCCTCTCTTTCTTTTGCTTTTGGGAAGGGTGGCTATGCGTTGCTTCGCTCCGCCGCCGCGCCCTGAAGCGTATCGATATGGGGCCAGACCACTTTCGCCATGCTCTTTCCGTCCACATTCAGGTTGACGGCGAGGGACTGCGTGCCGGTCTTGCCCGCTCTCTTATCCGATCCGCCGGAAGAAACCGGCGTATCGTAAAGGCCGCGGGTGACGCTGCTGTTGATGGCCACCGTCGGGCCAAACGTCATGCCGTTCAGCGGGTTGAGAATCGAGACAACACCGTCGAATATCGACTGCGCTTCCGCCAGCGCCGCGCTGCGCTGCGAGGCCATCCCCTCGCCGACGCTTTGGCTCACGTTCTTGCCGACCGTCTCGGCCTTGTCCGCCGCTTCTTCGCCTTTATCTTCCATGTTCTGGTTGATGCCGTCCATTGCTTCATCAATCAACCTGATCAGTTCAGCTTCTCTGGCGCTCAGCTGTGCAATCAGCGCTTCATCATCCGTATCAACCAGCTGTTCATGCACTTCTTTGAGCTGTGCCCTCAGTTCCCGCACATAGCTGTCCGAATAATCAATCGCATCCTGTTCACCTGCTCCGAAGGTTTCTTTCAATGTCGAAAAGAACCCATCCGCATATTCAAAAGCCGTGGCCTTTCCCGCCTCTTTGCCCTTTTCTTCGTCGCTGCCAAACATTTTCTCAATCCAGCGGCCTGTCTGATCCCCGTTGATTTCCTCCATGCTCAGAGACATGCCGTCCATAGCAGCATCAATCTGCATTTGAAGTTCCGCTTCTTTTCGGCTCAACTGCTGACTTAGCGCTTCATCCTCCGTATCGATTAACTGCTGATGAACCTCCCCGTATTGCTTCATGAGTTCCTGAACATAGCTGTCTGAATAGTCAATCGCCGCCTCTGCGCCACCCCCAAAGGTTTCTTTCAGCATCGAAAGAAAACCATCCGCGAATTGAAAAGCAGATGCCTTTCCCGCTTCCATGCCCTTTTCTTCGCCCTGTCCAAACAGCCCGTCAATCCAACGCCCGAACTGCTGGTAATTGGCTAAATCCTCCGCATCTTCTTCGGCGGATTTCCGCTTCTCGCCCTCGACCAGGCTTCCCCAAAGGCCGTTTTCCTTGACGCTGACCAGCGACCGATTGATTCCATCCATCACGTTCGCCGCGCTTTCCGTGATCTTCGTCACGACGGGCGCAACCGTGCCGCCGAGCGTGGCCATTGAATCCCTCAAATGGTTTTCCGCATCATTGGCATCGATAATTTCCTGGTTGTTTTCCTCAAACTTCTTTGCCGTTTCATCCAGACCGTTAGCCGACAAATATGAAAGCGCAATCTGCAAATCGCCGACTTCCGTCTTCGAGTTTTTCATCGCTTTGTTAAAGGTGTCGGTCGAATATGAAAGTCTCTGAATCAAATCGGCATATTGCCCCGTTGCCGTTCCTGTCTTGATGGTTTGGAGAAGCCCTTCGGCCAAGCCGTCAAACGTATATGTGTCCGGAAAGTCAACCAGAGCGCCTTTTATATTCTGGATAGCCTGAACCATGTCGTTTGTGTCATAGCCCGTATTCAGAAGCGCGGCCATGCCCTTGTACGCCCCTTCAAGATCGCCCGTTTGTGCCGCAATGCTTCGCGCCTGTTCCTCCACCCACGAAAAATCGATTCCATTTTTCTCCGCCAGTTGTTTCATCATGGCCAAGGTGGTTCGATAATCGCGCGTATCCCGTTCCAAGCCCGAAAAGCCTTGGTACACCCCCTGCGCCATATTCCACGCCGAACCGGCTGCTGTGACGAAAGACGAGTTTTTGATCTCTTCAAGGCTCTGCTTCATCTGCGCAGCCATGCTTTCAAGGCTCTCTTTGGCCTGCTCCGCGCCGTCGCCGATGCCATCCTCAATCTGGCGGCCGACGCGCACGCTGTCGCGCCCCAGATCCTGTGCCTCGCGGTCGGTCGCGTCCAGTTCGCGGCGCATCCTTTCCAGCGCCGCCTTGGCGCCGTTGAGCCGGATTTGATAATCGTCGGTTGCTTTGGCCGTCTCGCCGTATTTCTCGCCCGCGTCCTTCACCGCGCCTTCAAGGCTCTTGACGATCTCTTCCTGCTGGGCGATTTCGCTTCTGAGCGTCCGGCTCTTGGCGGTCAAAAACGCCTGTTGATCGCCGTTGGTCTCAAACTCGGCGGAGGCGAGTTTCAATTCGCTGCCCAGCACGCGCAGGCCGCGCTGCGCCTCGCTGAGCGCCTTTTTATACTCGTTTTCGCCGTCGAGCGCCAGCGTCGTGCGGATCTCTCTTTTTACCGCCATCTTTTAATCCTCCCATCCGCCCGCACGCGTGCGCCGAATCCCGTGCTGATCGTCGTCATAGTCCCGCCGCGCGAGAAACAGATCGATGAGAAAACCCGGCGCCATGCGCTCGGCCTCCGGCCAGTTCACCCCGGCGATCAGCGCATAGGACGCACAGCGCCGGGCCGTCAGGCTCGCGCCTCTTTTTTTTTGAGTTCTTCAGCCACCACGTCGATATCCTCGTCGTCGTCCTCGGCCATTTCGCGCTTCATGCCCGCCACAAACGCGCGGGAGGCCTGTCTGTTGGCCTGCACTAGCCCCTTAGGACCGAGGTGCTGGGTCAGATATTCCTCCGTCGGGGCTTCGCCGCCGTGATAGCGCGCGCCGGCGCGGGCAAAGATGGCCAGACAGGCGATTCTCGCTTTCACCGTCTTGTCTGCTTCCATCTGCTCAAGGCTGCCGAAGCGCTCGTCGACCTCCATCCACGCGCCCAGATCAAACCGAATCGGGAACGTCCGCCTGCCGACCTGAATTTCGATCACGCTTCAATCCCCGCTTTCTTGTTGAGCCACGCGCGGGCCTCGCTCTCCTTTGTAAACGTGCGGCGCTCCCGAAAACGCGTTTGCAGCGCGGCGTTGTTTTTCACACCCATGATGCTGCCCTCCAGCGTCGGGGTCTGCCACTCGATGCTCTGGCCCTTGGTCTTGGCGCTTTCCGTGCCGATGCCAAAGATCGCCTTATGCACCCAGTAGGCGATATAGTTCGTCTTGTTGTCCTTGCGGCGCACGCGGATATAGCCCGTGCCGACGTAGGGCGCGCTTTCGCCCGTCTCGTGGTAGACCTCTTCGCCCGCGTCGCCTTCCTTCACGTCGCCCAGCATCATCACGCGCGCGTCGTCGTTCACGTCGTCCACGCCCATCTTGATCGTGCCGCCGGTGATGGAGTTATCTTCTTCCATGACGCGATCATCCGCATAGAGCGGGTTGCTGTTGCGCGTGTAGCTGATTTCAGCGGTCATCATGCCGCCGATGACCTGTCCCTTGCCATAGGTGATGGCCTGCCCGTCCGCTTCCGTCTGAATCGGTGCGGCGACGGCATACAAAAGGCCGACAAATGCCATGGGTTCATCCTCCCTTCAAATGCTTGTCCCAGATGTCCTCGAAAACCTGCTGCACGGCGGGAAGCGCCTTTTGCTCAGCTTCGTCAATCCAATGCGAACCCTGAATATGACTCGTTCCATAATGCAGCACATACGCCTTCTCGGCATTGCGTACAGGTTTCTTCTTGTGATCCTGTCCGCGCGGGTAAACGTCAATCTTCCGCACGCCGTCCGCGTCGCTTTTCGGTGCTTTATCCGCCCGAATAGAAGCGATCATGTCGCCGCTGTCATGATATCCGTGCGCTTCCGCCGTCTCCTGCCACGCCCGTTTGACTTCTTCCGCCCCGGCCAGCAGCATTTCATCGGCGGTCTCACCCGCCGCTTCGCCGAGCCACACCATTTCATCGGCAATGCTGTCGATGCCTTCCGTCGTAAACTGTGCCATGTCACACCCCGTCACAGGTGAAACTGATGTGGATGAAGCCCGTGTCCCGCTCATAGTCGATTTCCATCGCGTAGGCCACGCCGGGCGCGTCATCCAGCACGGCGCGGATGTTCGCGGTCACCGGGTCATCCTGCATGCGGGTGAAGCGGTCGATGACGAAATGCCAGCCGTCCGCACAGTGGTTATCGACGAACAGATTCATCGGCCAGAGTGGCTGCCATGTGGTGTAATCCTTCCCGGTGCTGTCGCTCTCGTAAGCGCAGGCGTCGGGATCAGCCGCAAGCACCAGCGCCTTGATATCCGCAAGGGTCATGACGTGCTCACCTCTTCCAGCGTCAAATCCGTGATATTCTCGCCGCTTTCCTCGTCCGTGCCGTGATATGCGCGGGCGATGGTATAAACGCGGCCGTCCAGATGCACGGTATCGCCCTGCCGGATAGCCCTGCATTGAGCGATCCGAATGCGCGCGTCCGTCTTCTGCGAAAGCCGCCGTTCCGTCTGCCAGACGGGCGAGGTTTCAAAGCTCAGTTCGGCGTACCAGCTGCGAAAGCGCAGGGTTTCTGCCCAGACGGGCTTTTCGCCCTTCGGCGCAGCGTTGCTGCGGGCATAGATTTCCGCGATTCCCCTGTCCAGAATCAATCCGCCAGCCACCTTTCCCGCCGCTCAAGCCTCAGCCAGTCCGGCATATTGCCCGGCTTATCGCGGTTCTGATACTGCCAGACGGTGTAATCCACGAGGAACATCACGTCGTCCACGCCCCCGGTCAGGTGAATCCCCGTCTTTTCGAGCCTGGCGATGGCGGCTTCAATGCGTCTGGTGAAATATTCATCCAGCGCCGTATCGCCCGGCGGGCGGTTCAGGCGGATTTTAACCAGCGAAAGCACATCCGCAATGTTCATATTTACACCTTGCTGTCGGCCTTGTTCGCCTTATCCTCAGCGAAGGTCACCGCGTCGGCGGCCGGGGTCACGCCGTTCAGGCCGATGGCGACAAAACCCTCCGCGATCACGGGCATGCCGTCGTAGCGGGCGGTCGCACGGTAGACGGTCTGATCCTCGATGAAACGATACTGATCGCTGACGGCGATATCCGTTCCGGCGCGTTCGCAGAGCAGATACAGCTCGCCATAGCCGCCGATGATGACGTTATCGGGGATGAACTCCAGCTCTTCCACCGCGCCGCCGAGCACCGGCATGGTGTGCTCCATCGCGGAGACCATCATGCCCGCCGCGTTAATGTTGAGCGCTTCGGCCTGAAGTTTGTTAAAGGTCACCTCGTTCATCGCGAAGAAGCGCTCGCCGCTGGCATACTTGCCCTTCGCGCTGCCGCTGGCGGTGATGATTTCCTGAAAGAGCGCCACGCCCTTCTTGCCGGCGGCGATGGAAACGATGTTGCTGGCGTGCAGATCATCCCACGCGCGCGCATCGTCGGAATAGTCGGACGGCTTGGCGGTCTGCGCGAGGCGGGTCACAATGCCCTGCGGCATGCGCGTGCCCGTGCCGTAGAGAATCGCCTTATCCAGCGCAAGGCCGATGGCGCGCCCCAGCGCGTCGATGATCTCGCTGGCCAGCGCAACGTCGCTCGCATCTTCCAGAATGGAGTTGGGCACGGGCACATAGGCCGCGACCTTGTAGCCATCCATCTCCACGCCGTTGAAAGCCAACGCCACCTCGTTGATGTTGGCGACCATCTCCGTCCAGACCGCTTCGGGGATCGTGCCCATCACGTTCTGGCGCGCCTTGCCCGGCACATGGCGCACACGGACGTGCTTCATCAGCTTGCTGGTCTCTTCGACCTTCGGGCGCACCAGATCGAGCACCACGGTCGGGATCAGCAGCTCCGCGCCCGTCACCGCGCGCGTCTGGCCCTTCATGGCACGCACGCGGGTCAGGAAATCCTTCACTTCCCTGCGGGCCACAATCGCGCTGCGCTGCTGGCCGCTCATGCGGTCAAAGCGGCGGCTGCGGGTCATCCTCTTGTTCATGCTTCTGTTTTCCTCCTCCTCATCGTCTGCCGAATCCGGTTCCTCATCGGCTGCGGCCTGCTCGGCGGCGGTCTGCTGAGCCTCCAGCTCGATCATCTCTTTCGCCAGATCGGCCAGCTCCTTTTCCGCCTCCATGCGATCCTGTTTGACCTGCTGCTCTTCCTCGGTCAGCGCGGTATCGTCGGCGGTAAACTGATCGGTTTCGGCCTCGATGGCCTGCTTGTCCGCTTCGCTGGCCGCGTCGTCCAGCTCGTCGAGCGCCTTTTCCAGTTCGTCCTCGCGCTTCTTGAGCGTGGCGCGGCGGGCGCGAAGCTCCGCCTCCTTCTTGCCGATGGCCGCAAGGCGCGCGCGGGTCTGTTCCTGCTTACGCCTGTTCAGAATCATTCTGAGTGCCATGATGAATCCTCCCTTTCATGTCCTGTTTCCACTGTTCCAGCGCCCGGCGGCGCATGGCTTTTGCGCTTTTGCAGCGCGCCTCCACGCCCGTATCCTCATACGCCGGGAAGGTGACGACGCTCACCTCGTAGAGCGTCAGGCGGCGAATGGTGAAATGCCAGCCGCTGTCGCGCTGGATCTGTTCTTCCGCGGTGATATCAAACCCGATGGAGCACTGGCTCACGTCGCCGCGCTGCACGCGGGCATACAGGTTCAGCGCGTCCTGATCGCCCTCGTTGACGGCAATGCTGCCCCAAAGGCCGTGCTCATCCACGCGCAGGGTCAGCGTTCCGGCGCGCGTCCGGCCGAGCACCAGCCGCGTATCGTGGTCAATCAGCGCGCGAACGTCGCCGCTCAGCTGATCGTCAAACGCGTGCGGGTCGATCTGCTCGGTGAAGCCGTCGCCCATGTCGTACACGCCGCTGAACGTGGCGAAATAGCCCTCAATCCGCCGCTGTCCGTCCGTCTCCGTCGCGTTAAACGTCGCCGGAAGGCTGCGGGTCTGCCATTTGGTTTTCGTGCTGTTCTTCCCCCTCTTCATGACCGACCAGCTTCTTCTGGTCGCCCAGCCTGTCGGCCGGAATATAGTTTTCAAGACCGAGAATATCCTCCATCTCAGGCGAAGGCGGCAGGCCGACCCAGTCGCGCCACTCGTTGCGGGTCATCGCCATGCGATCCACCATCTCGCGGCCCGCGCTGATGCACTTATCCAGATCGTAGTTGGTCAGGCTGCGGCTGTTCAGGCGGAAATACCGCGACGGCGAAAGCAGCAGCGCGCGGGTGAGCGTCTGCTCGATAACGCGGGCCACACGCATCAGGCGGTTGGCGACAAACCAGTTGAACTCGTCGGCCTTGAACTCGCCCACGCCCACCAGAAACGGCGGCACGCCGAACATGGCGGCGATGCTGCGCTTATCCAGCTCAAGGCTCTTGTCGATGGCCAGATCCGAAAGCGTCAGCGGCTTGATCTGCTCGATCTTCATGCTCTCCGCCGGGATGATCCACGGCCGCCCGTTCTCGCTGTCGCTGATATACTTGTCGGCAATCTTCGCGCGTCCTTCCGGGCTTTGCATATCTTCCGTCAGGCCGTCCACCTTGACGATGATCGACGGCTTGGGCGATTCCATCAGCGCCTGCCGCGTGGCCTGCGTCTGCCGAATGGAGCGCACCACGTCGGAAAGCGCCACCTCATAGCCCACGCCGCGCCACGGATGTTCCGGATCGGGATTCAGCGCAAAGTGAATCACTTCGTCCGGCGCGAGCGACGCGCCGTTAATGCTCACCCGGTAGCTCCGCCCCTCCGGCACAAAGGCCACACGCGAGGGCGGCACGGGATCAAGCCTCATCAGCAGCCCGCCCGCAAAGACGGGCAGGGTCACCTGATTGCCCTCGGTCATCAGCGTGCGCACGACGGTCTCCATGAAACTCTGATGGGTCATCAGCGGGTTCGGCGTGATATCCACCATGCGGCTCAGCTCGTCCTTGACGCGCACGTCGCCGTGTTCTCCGTTTTCCATCAGGTGAATGGTCATGCTGGCGATCAGCTCGGCATAGACGTTCACGCACATCATCACCTCCGGGCACTGGCTCAGCGGCCTGTATCCGTCGGCGATCAGCACCCGCCAAGAGTCATCCGGGCAGATGGCCACGGCCGCGCTGCGGCGCTGCACCTTCGGCGCGTCCCGGCTCCGGCGCGCCCGTTTGCTTTGTCTGCTCATGAATCAAACCATCCTTCCGTGTCGGTCTTGCCCATATCCTCCAGCATGCGGACGGTTGCAAACACATCCGCGTCGAAGATGTCAATGCGTCGGTTCGGCTGCACCTTTTCGTATTGCACCATCTCGTCCGTCTTCTCGATGGCCGCGACGTTCTGCACGCAGTAGGCGTAAGCCTCGCTGCCCAGATAATAGAGCGTGTGGTTGCGCGCCGCCGCCTCGATATGGCGGAAACCCTCGCTTTTCTTGTAGAAATACTGCGGCTGATCGATGATCTTGAAGCCGGCCTTTTTCATGCCGATAAAATATTCCCGGCAGAACTTCCGGTCGTGGCCGACCTCGCGGATACGAAAGCCGCGCTTCTTCATCGCGACGAACCAGTCCACCACGAGCTGATGGTTGTTCGTCGGCGCGTTACACAAGTCGAGCCAGCCATCCTCCGCCCAGCCAAACAGCGGGATATCGTCTTCCTCGGCCTTTTCTGTCGCCGCCACAAGCGGAAACCACGCATGCGGCACGACGATATCAATGCCCTTGTATTGCCCGTGCAGCGCCGAGGCGGTCAGGTCGTGCAGCTTGGAAAGATCAGCGCCGCCGTACCACTTCACGCCTTTCAGCGCGGCCAAAGCCTTGAGCTTGCGTTCCAGCGGCCACGCGGGATCAATGCCCAGCGCCTCGCCCGCCAGACGGTCGCTCGTCTTAAACATCTCGATGTTGAAATACGCGCGCAGGCTGTTGGTGAAGATATTGATCCGCTTGTTGAGAAAGTTGCTCCGCGCCTGCGGGTCGTTCTGCGCCTGCAAGCTGGTCGCCAGAATTTCCTCCGGGCGAATGGTCACGCCGTAATTGGGGTTCGCCTTTTCGTGCTGGATGGGGTCGGTATAATCCACCGCGCCATTCTCGTCCTGATCCGCCCGCGCGATGAAGATAAAATAGCCCTCATCCCGAATCTGGCCGGAAACCACGCGCGCGCAGTAATCCAGCCGTTGGGCGCAGAAACCCGTCGCGTTGTCGCCTGCGGTCGAAATGCCGACGACGAGCTTGTTGGTGTAGGCGTTGGTCGCCTCCTTGAGCACGTCGTACTGCTTGCCGCTCTTGTAAGCGTGCAGCTCGTCGGCGATGATGATGTTCGCGTTGAAACTGTCCTGCCCGTCCGGGTTGCTGGCCAGCGCGTTGAGGGACAGCGAACCATCCGGAAAGTCGCGCTCGATGGCATGCTCCATGTTGTTATCCAGAATCCGCCAACCCGCCGCCCGCGCGGCCTTCTCCGAGCGATACAGCCCCTTTTCGACGTTGTAGCGCCAGCTGTCGAACGTCTCCATCGCCTGCTTGAGCGTCGCGCCGACGACGTAGACCTTCGATCCGCTCGCCCGTTCCAGCAGGCCGAGCGCCCACGAAAGCGCAGCCACCACCAGCGTTTTGCCGTTCTTGCGCGGGATGAAGATAAAGGCCTC
>ERZ1034984.3220-NODE-3220-length-12079-cov-3.493929_pt1 | contig 12079 bp, 8 predicted proteins | sample MGYA00520589_ERZ1034984 | MGnify/ENA primary metagenome ERZ1034984 (study PRJEB33766, sample SAMN09781790) | gut metagenome | biome: gut microbiome | host: Homo sapiens | place: Madagascar | study: EMG produced TPA metagenomics assembly of the PRJNA485056 data... | reverse complement strand
GAAATAAAATAACAGAAAGCACGGGAAAAACAATCGCAGGAGGGAAAAAATGATTGAAAAACAGGCCGTCAAGGGAAAGAATCTACTTTTTTTACGAAATTTTCTTGCCAGCGGGACTTGACATAAGCGCATATGACTGTATTTTTCGTTTATATTGTTGTCATAGGCATTTTCATGAAAGGAAAGGGGCATAAAAAAATGAGATTGTTGTCGGTACTGGCTCTGTCCGCTGTATTGGTCGGCACAGGGTCTCTTTCAGCCCAGAGCAGGCGCGCCACGGCTTCAAGAGCCGCCATTCCCGATATTCAGCTCACCACCCGTCTCGTTAACGCCCCCAACATTCAGGTTCTGGATAAACCCGACGGCAGCGGTCCCCTGGGAAAATCCAAAAAATGGCTCCAGTTCCAGATTTCATACAAGTTCTCCGCATCCGCCGTCAGCGCGAAAAGAATTTATGAAGATATGAAAGTGGAGTTCTATCTCCGCCATCCTGTTCCCGACGGCGGTTATGCATGGTTCACCGGGGTTCAGAATCTTCATTGCGTCATCGCGGATTATGAAAAACATTATGTTGCCCTTTACATGCCGCCGTCAACGGTCTACCGCTATATCTCGCAGGACACGAAAATCAAAAGTGTCGTTAAGAATCTTCAGGGAATCGTGATCATCAGCGACCGCGACGACAATGTGCTCGGCATGCATTTCTTCGATCTGTCCACGGGAAAATCGCTTTCACGCTCCCAGGCAGCCGCATTGAGAAACGCGTATAAGAACATCAATCAGGCGAAATATAAATTTGTCGATGCGATATGGGCCAAGGAGAATACTCCGTGGCAATGGATTGATGCTGAAAAATATGACCTTCCGAAGCCTGTTTTCAATCATGCGCAGAAACTTCAGGCAAAGGAAGCGCCTGCCGCTGAAAAGGCAGAGGAAGAAAACGGAGAATAAAGTATGCCAGCAAATGAATTTCTGCTTTGTATAGATATCGGCGGAGACAGCATCAAAGCCGCAGAGTTTTCCTATTCACCGACAGGAGATATGGTTCTTGAGAAATTCGCATTCTCGGAATACGGCAAAGAACTCAACGGCGAGGAGGATAATTTCCCCGTCTTTGCAACCGCTCTTTCGGATATTGTCTCAAAGAGCGGATTCAGTGCGAAAAAAGTCAGCATCACGATCTCCGGGCAAAACTCATACATCAAGTTTGTCAAAGTCCCGGCAATGGTCAATGACGAGAAAAAAATCAAGCAGATCATTGAATTTGAAGCGAAAAATGCGATTCCGTTCTCGATGGATGAGGTGGTATGGGATTCCCAGCTGATCAGTTCCTCTGACGACAGCGGTGAAATCGAAGCGATGTTCGTCATCGTCAAAAATGAAGAAATAGACAAAATCACACGGATTCTGGAAAGTCTCGGAAAAGAGATCGTGCTGATCGAAGTTGCGCCGACCGCCTGTTACAATGCGGCAAGGGCGAACGGAGTGGGCGATACCGACTGCGAAATGATTCTGAATATCGGCGGACGTTGCTCCACGTTGATCTTTATCGACAACGGCCGTTTCTTCGTCCGTATCATCCCGATTGCCGGTCATTCGGTCACACTCCAGATCAGCAAGGAATTCGGAATCTCCTACAATGAAGCGGAAGAATTGAAACGCCGACACGGTTTTGTCGCTCTGGGCGGAGCATATGAAGAACCGGACTCCGAGGTGGCGGCAACCGTATCGAAGATCATCCGGAACGTCATGACGCGTCTGCATGGAGAAGTCAACCGCTCCATCAACGTCTACCGCTCTCAGCAGAAAGGCAGAAAACCGGAAAAGCTTTATCTCGCCGGCGGCAGTTCCGTCATGGCGTATACGCCGCGGTTCTTTGCTGAAAAACTGCGCATTCCCGTAGAGTATCTGAATCCGTTCCAGAATATTGCGATTGCTCCCGCCCTGGACAAGGAAAGCCTGGCGAATCTGGCTCACATGTTCTCCGAGACTATCGGTCTGGCGGTCAGGCACGCCACAGCCTGCCCCATTGAAGTATCCCTCGTTCCGGAATCCATGAGAAAGCTGAATGACTTCAAACTCAAAAAGCCCTATCTTTATGCTTCGGCGGCTTCTCTGCTGCTCTGTCTGCTCGTCACGCTCTGGGGTTTTTCCAAACAGCTTGAAATTGCGGAATACAAACAGAAAATCGCAAGCAGTTTCCTCACGAAAACCAATAAAGTGGTCTCCCGGCTGAAATCCGCCGAAGGAGATTTTGCCAATGCTCAGAATGAGTATAATGCTGCGGCCCAGATCCTGGCAAAACAGAAGATATGGCCTATGATGCTGAATGAATCCCAGAAAGTCCTGCCGGACGATATGTGGCTGACCACATTTACCCTGACAAGCAATGTTCCGACAACCAATCAGGCGCCCAGAGATGAATTTGAAGGCGGTTTGTTTGCCGGAATGGGCGGAGGCAGTTCCACCCCCGCGGTGTCCGGTTCCCCGACGGAGCTTACGGCGGCAAAATTTGAAGGGCACGCACTGATCCGGGACAACGGTATCAATGAACTGTTCACCGAGATGCTTTCAAAATCGAAATTCTTCAAATTCAATCCTCAGACGGAAACGTTCACTTCGGTCATCGACGGAACGATGGCAAGTTCATTCAATGTATCCACGTTCTCTCTGACATCGAGTTTACAGGAAGCGTATAAAAGAGATAAATAAGAGATAAAGGTTAAGATAATGATGAATTTTGTAAAGAAAAACATAATATTTTTCGTGGTGTGTTCGCTGACACTGCTGGCATCTCTTTATCTCATTTACCTTGATTTGGAAAAACACTCGCTGATTTCCAAAGCCAATACGGAAACGGAAGAAAGCAGACAGAAAGCGGACAAGGCATACAAGAGCAAAGGCAACAGACCCGTAGACCCGAACGTCAAGATGATCGCCTCCGATACGGAAGTCGTAAAGCAGAGGACAGCGACACTTCAACGCATTTTCGGCAAACCTTACAGAACGGCATTGATTGCTTTCGCAAAAGAGATCGGCATGACGGAAGATGATCTTCTGAATAAGTTCCGTGATTTTTATGAAAATGAAGAACTGAAGGATAAAAACCCTGAAGTCGCAATTCCTTTATTCAAAAAATCCCTCGGTGATGAACAGAAAGTCGAAGCGGCTTTCAACCGTTTCATTGAAACAGTCCAGAAGATTACGGTGGAACCATTGAGGGGACAGGCTGCAATTGATATTTTTGCGGTTGCACTCGGAGTTCCCCGTTCCATGAATTCCTCGTCCTGCCACGTGCTTCTCGCAACAATGCAGCGCAATATCTTCGATCGCCGCAATATTCCCGGAGTGCTCACTCTCCAGACGGTTAGAGATTTCACTTATAATCAATATGTCCAGACCCCCCCTCCCCTCAACAAGATTTCCGACATTCTGACGATGATGCCGATTTACGAGGACATTTTCTACAGAATGCGCCTGAGCAAGCTTTCCAACGTCGAGTCTTTCAACAGGCTCAATGAAGGAGTTGCTCAATCAGACAAATATATGAAGTATTCTTTTAAAACGAAAGTAACAGGGGACATCGACTCGATCCGCAAATTCATCAATACACTCCATGAGGCATATAAGGAAAATCAGGTCTATGTAGTCACATGGGTTTCTTTGGAATCGCATACGGATCAGGAGGTTGCACAGGCACGTGCGCTTATTACAGGAGATGCCGCAGGAGTGGCGCAGCCGCAACCGAATCCGAGAAATTATCTGCCTCCGATGGAACGTCCGGGTTACAGAGCTCCCCGCAGAACGGATCAGACAGGTCCGGCTGTCAGCGAAGCGCATCTGCCGTTGGAGGAACGTTCTGATTATGGCAAGGTAATTATTGGACTCAACAAGCAGGTGACTGCGGATATTGAATTTGATTATTACGTTTTCATCGGTGACCGGTTGGGCAAAACAAATTAATCTATAGTATGAGGGCATAAAATTGTTGTTTCTGAAAAAACATTATGAGAAGATCCTGCTCGGGGTCCTCCTGACGATTTTTATCGGGTTATTGGTTTTCCAGTTCCTGCTCTGGCAGCAGGGGCAGCAAATCAAGATTGACGGCATCCTCGGCTTTACTCCGCCGCCGCCGAATTATACCAGTATTGACTTTGAAGCCCAGGATTCGCCGTTCAATGTTCTGGCAAACCTGACGGAAAACCCGCAGTGGCTCAAATCGGAAAAAAGAAGGGTATCGTCGCAGGATTTCACAGATTTCATGCTCCCTTATAAAATGGCTTTCTGCCCTTATTGCAGGAAAATGATTCCGGCAAGAGAGTTTCCGGAAATAAATTCCGAACGGGAGGGGCGTTGCTCTCTCTGTCACCATGTGCTGAAAGCTCCTCTCCGGAGCAAAGTCAATGTCATTGTAGATACTGACGGCGACGGAATTCCGGACAAGGACGAAGTCGCCTTGGGAATTAATCCCAATGATCTGAATGACGCGACTGCGGATTTCGATGACGACGGGTTCACCAACTATGAGGAATATATTGCCGGAACCAAGATCAGAGATCCCAAGAGCCGTCCTCCTTACCATGAAAAGGTTTCTGTGGTCGATATCAGCAGAACGGTTCTGCCGATTACAATCAAAATGATTGATTTCAAAGGCAAAGACGATAAGAATGCCGCCGAAGTGCAGATCGGCATCAGAGACAGGAGAGGACGTGAAAAGAGTCATTACCTGAAACTCGGAAAAGCGTTCAACTGTACGGCGGGGACTTTCACGATTGTTGATATCGTGCCCAAAACCGAAACAGTCACAGTAAGGGGTACGAATGCCAAGACGGAAAGAGACGCTTCCTACGTCATTCTTCAGAAACGTGATTCTCAAGATAAGATTGAGGCGCATCTCAAAGCCCGTGTAACGGAACCCAGAGAAAAAATTGTTCTGCGCCTCGGCTCGCTCAAGAAAAATCAGGACAAAGAATTTTATGCCGGCGATTCCTTCGAGCTGGGAAGCAACATGACTGGTATTGACAAATATACCATTGTCGCGGCGGACCAGCAGAAAAAGACCGTTGGATTAAAGTTTGAAAAAGACGGCAAGACTTATGAGATTACTCGAAAGTCTCAGATGGCAGCTTTGATAGAGCAGAAAAGAGCTGCCTCCAAAGTTCAGACACCACCGAAAAATAGATAAGAATTAATATAAGGGATTAGCTATGATGAAGGTTGCTATGGAGTTCAGCAGACAGTCCGTCCAGATTTCACTATCTGCGATTGTCATATTAACTCTTTCTTTCGCCTCTCTGGAGACTCTGGGACAAACCAAAAAAGCCTCGCCGAAAGATGCGGCGCCGTCTCTCAATGATTTCAAAATGGACCCGTTTGAATTTGAAATTCCCAATGACAATGTCATGCAGGAAGTTCAGGAACGGAATAATATTCTGGAACAGAGTGTATTTCAGCAGGTGAGAATCGGAGATAAATTCTATGCCTCGAATCAGTTTGCGGACGCGTTCAGCGCCTATAAACGGGCTCTTGCCATTATCGACCGCAGCAAATTGGGCAATGGCTCCTACATCACTTCCGTCAAGAATAAAATTGATAAACGTATGCTGCTGGCAAGAAAGCAATGGGCAATCTCAATTGTCAGGGACGCCAAAAAAGCTTATCTGAACGGGCTTACGCAACAGAACTCTCCCGATGCCGTCGCCGGATTCAAAAATGCGGCAAAGCTGGCGGAATCCGCTTTGCCGGTTTATTATGCGGGAAAAACAATCTCCGAAGCGAATTATGACAGCAAGGCGTTGCAGCGGATCTCGAAAGACGATCCGTCCTTTTATAAAAGTGTCACGACTTTCATGGAAGATTGCGACAAGATGGTGGAAGCAATCCAGTTCAGGAACGAGACCTCTCTCTCCGCAGTAGACCCGGATAACAAAAGACGCAAAGCAAATATCGATGTGCTTCTGCGTGAATCCAGAATTCTTTATAAAAATAAGAAATATGAAAAAGTCAGGGACAACATGGAAAAAGTTCTTGTCCTTGACCCTTATAACCAGGATGCAATGACCTTACTCAACAAGACATATAAAAAACTCTATGATGTCGGAATGCTCCGCAGAGAAAATGACGCTTTGGAAAGACTGACGGAAGTCGAATGGAAATGGAATGAAGCGGTTCTGCCGGAGGACAGTTCCATTTCAGAGGAAGTTCCCCGCGAAATGACGGGAAACCGGTCAACACTGTATGACAAGCTCCAGAAAATCATGATCGACAAGATTCTCTTTGAAACAACGGACATTCAGTCCATTCTTGCCCGGCTTGCCGCACTCAGCAAGGAAAATGATCCGGAAGGAGTCGGAGTCAGCATCATTCCTCCGCCGGATATCGCAGTCCGTTCCAGAAAGATCCCCTATCTTGAACTCGAAAAAGTTCCTCTTATGGAAGTCCTGAAATATGTCTGTGAACTTGCCGGGCTCAAATATAAAATTGAGGACAGAGCTGTTCTGGTAGGAACGGAAGGCATCGACGACATGGAACACGGTTTCTTCCAGGTGAGAAATTCACTGATCAACCGGATCGCGGCTGAAGTCGGGCCCAAGGAGGAAAAAGAAGAAGAAAAAACCGGAGGAATCAAAGACCGGGTCGATACATTCACTGACGAAGGAGCTTTTGACGAAGCATCTACGGAATTGAAATCTGTCGCAGCCGTCACTCCGGAAATGCTGAAACAGTTCTTTAACGATCGCGGCATCTCTTTTGAAGACCCCAACTCCTCCATCGCATTTGATACCAAGACCAATAAACTGATTGTAAAAAATACACCTGACAATCTCAGGAGAATGGATGCACTCCTCAAGGAAATTGACATCCAGACGCCGCTCGTGCTCATTGAAGCCAAAATCCTTGAAATCTCCATGAATGCCGTCGAGGAACTGGGTTTTGACTGGACACTGACTTATCTGAACACAAATACCAATCAGAGATTTACCTTTGGAAACCTTCCAGTATCCAATCTCTACCGTCCATCCAGTGAGGCAAACAATAAGCTGATCAACAACATGAATATTCTTCCGAACTTCGGAAGCGACAACCAGTTCAATCTCTTCCTCTCTGTCCGCGCCATCGACAGAACAGACAGAGCGGAAGTCATTTCTTCGCCCCGCCTGCTGACGACCTCCGGACAGGAAGCCTCCCTGAACGTTGACCAGCAGCGTTACTTCCCGGATTCCTGGGATGATCCGGAAGTCACGATCATCAACGGGACATCTTACACCTACAATCCTCCGGTTCCAGATTTTGAAGAGCAGGCAGTCGGAACAATCTTCAAGGTAACTCCGACGGTCAGCCCCAATAATTATACGATCATCGTCAAGATGAATACCGATATCTCAAAAATGACAGGGTGGTCGAATTATGACTACAGCATCATCATCGGCGGTCTCATGAACAGCCCGGCGGATACGACGATCGGCAATGTCACCCCCAAAATGAAAATGCCTGAATTCTCCCGCCGTGTCGTAGACACCTCGGTCAAGATCTATGACGGTGAAACCGTTGTAATCGGAGGCATTCTGGAAGATATGGCAACAAAGAAAGATGATAAATGGCCGTTCCTCGGAGATGTGCCCATGCTGGGAAGACTTTTTACAGATTCTTTCAGCAAAAGCCAGAAGACCAATCTCCTGATTTTCGTCACTTCACGTCTCATGAAAGGAAATGGACTTCCCGTCAGAGACAGCCGTGCACAAGGTTTATTTGAATTCACCAGATAATTGAGGAATAAAATAAAGATGAAGTATATACACACAATGGAGAGCACCACAATGCCTGTAAGATTTCTTCAGTTTCTGATGGTCGCGTCGATTCTGTTGACAGCCGGCAATGCTTTTGCCCAGAAGCCTGCGGAAAAGCAGAAAAAAGCAGAGGATGCAGCCGCACTTCCGGCAGCAGAGTTGAATAACAGGAAAAATGAATTCAAAAATAGAGAACTTATCCGTCTGCAGGGATCGGAAAAAGAGATCGACAGTCTGGTTGCCGAAGCGGTAAAATGTTATCAGAACAATGAGTTCGATAAAGCGATTGATCTTTACCTGAATGCAAAAAAGCAGCTGGAGACACTTTACAAAACCAGCAATCTGCCCCGGATCAAGACAAAAATCGATAATTGCGACCTTTCCATTTCCAAAGCATATTATTACTGGGCACAGAAAATCTATTTCGATGCGGTGAAATCGGCAAATGCCTCCGATTATGAAGTCGCCATTGAAAAATGCAAAAAGGCAATTGAAGTTTATCCGCCCTGTAAAGAGAAAATGGAAAAGATCATTGAAAAATATGAATTGCTGAGAGAAAAGACCTTGACTCTTGATAAAATCAAGGCGAATACCAAAGAAGATCCTGCGGAAGTCAGAGAGAAAAGAGTGTTGCTGCGTCAGGGGGAAGTTCTGTATAAGGAAGAACTTTGGGATAAGGCACGTGCAAAATTTGAAGAAGTCATTGCAATGGATCCCTATAACGAAGTTGCCATTGATTATATCCGCAAAATCAACATCAAACTTCTGGATGCTGCAAAACGCCGGACCGGAGTTACCCGCAACCTCAGAAATACGGAAACCGTTTGGAATCCGGTTACTCCGGTTGTTCCTGTCAACAATACAGGAAATACGGAAATTCAGGAAACCGGAGTCGTCAAAGAGGCTTTTGAAAGTCCCATCACCAAGAAGTTGAAAGAGATCATCATTGACCGTATCGACTTCGAGGATGTTTCCATTGCCACTGCGGCGAAATACCTGAAAGAGAGAAGCAAGGAAAAAGATCCGGAAAAAATCGGCGTCAATATCGTTCTGCGCGGCAAGATCAATCAGCCGATCGCAGCGGAAGGTGAGGAACCTCTGGAGGAAGAGGTCACAACGGAAGGAGAAGGAACAACAGTCCAGCCGTTGACGATGATGGTTGACAACATTCCGCTGGAAGCGGCGATCAAATACATCTGCAATCAGGCAAATCTGAAATACCGCATTGAAAAATATGCCGTCGTCATTGCCTCTCCGGATGTAAAGCTTGAGGATGTCGAAACAAAAATTTACCCGATTGAAAAAGATTTCATCAATCTCGGAACAGATGAAAACATCAAAAGCAGTTTTGAAAGCAGAGGTATTTCTTTCCCTGCCGGAGCCGCGATTGTCTATGATGAATCCATCGGGCGCTTAATCGTGACGAATACACCGGAGAATCTTCAGAAGATTGAAGACATCATCAAAGAGATGAACATTGTCGACCCGCAGGTGTTGATTCAGACGAAATTTGTGGAAATCAAGCTCAATGATCTGGAAGAACTTGGATTCAAATACAATTTCTCCCGTCAGAATTCCAACGTATCCAAGTTTCCTGTCAGCGATCTGATCGCCCTTGAAAACAATCAGTCCGCCTATTTTGCGGATCAGAATTATTCTGTTTATACTCACAAGCAAACTTATGAAACAACAAAAGTCGGCAATCTTGCCCTGACCAAGGATATCACTTCCAAATGGGCGAATTACGAAGGATGGATCCGGGGCAACGACAAGGAAATTATAAATCTCACCGGAGAGACTATCTATTATACAAAATCTCCCATTCAGGATAAATCCATCTCCTTCGGTCCGAATGACGACCTGATCCGGGTCTTCAACAGCACCGGACAGCTTGACAGCCCCTCTATCGTCAATGGTTACGGTGAACTGTTCAATATGTCCTATTATAATAAATACGGCTATAAGCTGGACGCCTCGATCTATGCGCTGGACCAGTCTGATGCGACAGACGTGCTTTCCTGCCCCCGTGTCACGACCATGAACGGACAGCCGGCAACCATCAAAATGGTTACGGAAAAATACTATCCGACAGACTGGGAGGAAGCGGAATACACAACAATGAGCGGCGGAAACGCAACGATTCCCGTCTTTATCGGCTCCACGGCAGAGCTTGACGAAGCCACGGAAGAAGGTATTATCTTCACGGTGACACCGAATGTCAGCGCGGATAAATACACAATCAATCTGTTCATGCAGCCGCTTGTCCAGAAGTTTATCGGCTGGGACGACTACAGCTATGAAGTGCCGGTGGATATCACGATCAACGGCAACAATCAGGTCGTCAATGTCCCCAATACCATGAAAATGCCGATCTTTGAACGCCGCACCACAAAGACCAATATCGAATGCACCGATAACGGGACGATCGTCATGGGCGGCATGATTCAGGACGAGACCACAGTATTGGACGATTCCTATCCGATTCTCGGTGATATTCCGCTGATCGGCCGTCTCTTCCAGTCCAAAGGGCGTGCCGGAGCCAAAAAGAATCTGATGATTTTCCTCTCCTGCCGTCTGGTCAATCCCGATGGCTCTCCGCTCCGTGAACGTGAAGACAGAGGCATTCCTCCGTTCAAGAACTGATCACGGGATTCCGGACTCCAATCAAGGCGAACAAAAAATTTTGTTCGCCTTTTTTTTATTTTGCACAATATTTTTCCCATTCCTCCGTTTCTCTGATATAAGAAGGACTTCTGCAGAGTCGGCAACAAGAATTGTCCCGCAAAGAAAAGGAGCTGATGCAATGAAAGCAAAATACCTGATGACGGCATTACTGGCAGCGGCTATGGCTGTTCCCGCACTCTACGCAGCAGAAGAATGCGATATGGAGAAACCGCCTGTCGAGAGAAAAGAGATGAAACGGCGCCCGCCCATGAGGGGTCCGCGTAATTTCCAGAGGCCTTCCAGAGAAGTCATGGAAGCGGTCAAGGCATATAAAGAAAATCCGACAGCAGAAAACAAGGCAAAAGTCAAGACTCTGCTGGAAAAGGAATATGACGCCCGACTCAAGAAGGAAGAACAGCGAATCAGCGAAATGAAAACCAAAAAGGCGGAAAACATCGAGAAAAGACTTGAAAGAATTCTGAAAGCGGGTGAAAGACCGCCCCGCGACCGGCAAAAATAATTCAGACTTGAGATCCGGTGTTCCCGGAGAATCAGCAGTTCTCTTTCCGAATCGGAAATCCTGCCCCGGCCGGAAAAAGGCACACAGGTCCAAGATCCGATTATCACCCAGTCATCCGGTGTCTGCCGGCTCCCATCTCCGGCGGGCATCGGATGACTTCTTTATTCATGGAAAAAATACGAAGATACACCGGGTGCAGAAAGCAGACTCCCGATAAAACCTGAAAAAAGTTCCGATCCTTTCCCTGATTTTCTCTTGACTTTCCAAAAAAGCAGATTATATTCTTTACCTTTGACAATGAACTGAAAAATTGGAAAACAAATTACATAAACGGGAGAAGGCAAGATGTCCAGACATCCGAGCTTGAAAGCAACAGGAAAAATCCGCAAGAAAAGAAATGTTCTGAAGAAATTCGAACGAGTGAACCTTCTTACAGCCGACGGACGCTGGAAACAGGGTCAGAAAGTTCTCAGCGGTCTTCCGAAAACCAAGCCCCTCGACTGAAAGTCTAAACGGCTTGAGTCAGAAACGGGGCGTCTATCTCATGACAGCCCCGTTTTTTTTTCAAAAAATTTCAACCTCATGGAGATAAAAAATGGCAAAGAATACCGCCATCCAGAAGATTCTCAGGAATCACATCGTTTCCGGCAGTGAAGTGGCCGGAGAACCCGTTGCAATCAGAATCGACCAGACCCTCACGCAGGATGCAACCGGAACCATGGCATACCTCGAACTGGAAGCCATGGGAATCGACAAAGTCAAAACGGAACTCTCCGTTTCCTATGTCGACCACAATATGATGCAGAACGGACCGGAAAACCGGAACGATCATCTTTATCTCCAGAGCGTCGCGGCGGCGAAAGGCGTGATTTTCTCGCGTCCCGGCAACGGAATCTGCCATCAGGTCCATCTGGAACGTTTCGGCATTCCCGGCAAGACCCTCCTCGGCTCCGACTCCCACACACCTACCAACGGCGGCATCGGCATGATGGCAATCGGCGCAGGCGGGCTTGATGTGGCGCTTGCAATGGCGGGACAGCCCTTCCGTATGGCATATCCGAAAATCATCGGCGTCAAGCTGACAGGAAAGCTCTCTCCGTGGGTTGCG
>ERZ1034984.3218-NODE-3218-length-12087-cov-7.628906_pt1 | contig 12087 bp, 29 predicted proteins | sample MGYA00520589_ERZ1034984 | MGnify/ENA primary metagenome ERZ1034984 (study PRJEB33766, sample SAMN09781790) | gut metagenome | biome: gut microbiome | host: Homo sapiens | place: Madagascar | study: EMG produced TPA metagenomics assembly of the PRJNA485056 data... | reverse complement strand
TTGTCGGGATCTTCTGCCGCTTCGCAAACGACTGCAACTTCGTACTCTTCGACCATTTTGCCGTTGATTTTGACTTCAATGGATTTTTCGTTGCTAAATGCCCATCTGCGTTTTGCTTCGCAGATGTCATCGATTGTGATGGTGAGACCAAGTTCGGGTTTGTTAATTGTTTTCATTTTTAGTTCCTCCTAAAATTAATAATTTGTTGCAATTGCGACTGCATCGTGATAGTCGTCGTCTTTTTCGATTTCCCAGACCATTACCTTGAAGTTTTGGTCGTAGATATCGTCGAAGTATTGTTCCAGATACGCTTGTGCGTTGTATTTTGCCTCTTCGATGTTTGCACCGACACAAATACCGCTGATGCCGTTTGCCACGTCGTAAAATCTCCAAAGTCCGTTGATGTTAGTTTTCTTTTTCATAATTGCTCCTTTGCGCAGGATATACCGCCTGCGCTCGGTTTAAGTTTTCGTTCCTTATTTTATCTTGCCGTCAATATACTCAATCATTGAATTTGCTTGTTCATCGCCGTAAAGCGTTATCAAGTCTTCTCGATTTATAATTAATAGGCACTTAGCCCAACCGCGACGAACGGCATTTCCCCACGGCGCACCGCTTAACCAATCTATCGGCATCGCTTTGTCGTTTAATATTAGATAATCGTCGTAATAACTCATATTTTCAAAATGATGTAACAGACTTGACGTTTTGTATTCAGGGTGGAAGAACGGCGTCCTGTCGTCTTTAACCGCCTTTGCAATAATGAATGAAACCTCGCTCCATTCGTGCGTTTGCAAATAATCCTTTACTTTCATAATAATTCCTTTTCGGCTCTTAACGTATGAGAGTGTCCCGACGTGTTGTACTTTATATTTCCAATTCGGCAACTTCAATTTGCCAATATTCGTTGATTGTGTCGATGATTGTTTCTGCTTTGAATCCGTCAAACAACCGATAAACGTTTACGGTTTTCCAATCATCGGGTTCGGCCTCTTCATCGTAATCGTCCATATATGCCCATTCAAGAGCCTGATAAGCCCAGGCGCGTATTGAACCGTAACGCTCAAATGCAAAATCTGAATTTTGATAGTCAGCCGTGTTTACGTAAATCTTGTCGGTCGGCAATTTTTCAATCGCTTCGACTGATTTGGGGAAGATGTCTTTGAATCTCTCGACGTCTGCTTCGTGTTCCAAATCCATATTGGTGTATTCGTCAAGCGAAGAGATTTGTTGTTGTTCTTTGAGTTGTGCTAATGTGATTTTGCTCATTTTAGTTACCTCCTTAAATTAAAATTCTTCTTCTGGAACGTTCGGGCAATAATTAAGATGAAATCTAATGTTGAAATAAGAAGATTCATCTTGGTACATTTTACCATCATCTCCGCAATACATCAAATCTTGCATGTATGTGTGCCCGCTGTCTACGCATTCCAAACTCTTTAAGAGTTCGAGAATTGCTTCTTTGTTTTGAACGAGGAAATCATATTCCGCATCTTCGAATTCGTTGAAGAAGATTGTGTAATTTCCGTCTTCTGTTTCGAGTCTGCCTTTGATTTCGATTTTGCTTACAAATTGTTGTAATTTGTCTTTTTTGCTAATCATTTTAGTTACCTCCAAATTATTTGTTCATTTTAGAAAGGAAGAGCTTAAACAAGCTCTTCCAATTCTTCGAAGTTACCTGCAAATCTACGCATACATTCTTCAAAACCGAACCATGCGAGAATGTTTTTGTTGTAGTAATTAAGTGCAAGAGGGTCTTCTTCGTCCCATCTTACATCTCCGTGACCAAACAGCTCTTTAAGATTGTAAATTCCGCATTCTTCCATTACATCATAAAGAAGTTCGTTAATCTTTTCTTTATTTTTGTCATAGAATGCGGTTGTGTCGGAATAGTAGATGAGACTACCGACAATGCCTGACACACAGCCATATTCAAGCACTTCGGTCACGATTGTTTTCGGATCGTTGTATTCGTCGAACTTATCGAGAATATATTCCGTTACACTTTCGAGAAGACCGTCGTTTTCTTCGATTGCTTGTTTGTTGAACTTTTCGATGTTTGTTTTTGTGAATTTCATTCGAAATTCCTCCTAAAATAATTTTGTTTGCAATTTGCGAATTACTGTACGAGACCGCAGGCTTGCTTGCCCACCAGACGCTTTACTACTTCGACAGGGACGTCTAAGTCCATTCAACGCATAACGCGAGGAGTGTCTAATTTTGATTTGTCTAATCACGGTTTGCGTGTAACTTTAATCTGTTCTCTTCTTTTCTATTGCTAATTCAAGTTTTAGTCTCTCATATTCTTCCCTTGAAAGCACAACACTATCTTCGGGAATTTTGCGGTAGTTGTTAGCATAAACAACAGTTGCGACTTCCGCTTTACACATAGGATTTAATGAAACGCATTTGTCTAAAAGTTTCATAAGGTCTTTTATTTCGTTTCTTTCTTTGGCTACTTCTTTAACCTGCTCTCGTTTTGTCATCTCAGTTCCTCGTCGTCTTCTTGCCAACCTTCAATGGCTTCGCAAAGGTCCATGTTGTCAAGATCATTTTCACTATCGACGACATATCTTGCAATATCGTCTATGAAGATATTATCTCTCGGGTTATAGCTGCTTTCGAGATTGCCGCTCCCGTCAAACCAAAAGTAACTATCGTTGTAGCGATAGTCACTGTAATACAACTTACAAGCAGCTTCTGAGAATGTGCATTCGCCCATAACTTCATCGAGCGTCACATCGTCATTATTATAAATTTGATCATTGTAGTAACGGTTGGCGTCACAGTAACGATTGTGGATTTCGATGAGTTCGTCGTCGTACATATCGTCCAAGATTGTCTTAATTTGTTCTACTTTCTGTTCATACGTTTTCATTTCGAAAACCTCCTAAAATATTTGTTTGTCCGTTTAATGGTCGATAGCACAACCAAGTTGTTTGGTTATTCTTTGATTCCTTTCACAACGTCACATTTCCAACAACCATCGTCGCAACCATAACAACTGTGAATTGAGTAGTCAAGATACTCATCAGGCATTGCCGATGCAATATATTTAATTGGGATTTCAACATCTCTGTCGAGTTCGATACCCCAAACACTTCCGCCACCTGCCCAAGTATCATACAACAGCGGTTCGACCGACTTATCAAGAGTGATTGTTCCGATGTTTTTGCGTTTTTCGGGGTCGTATTCATAACCTGTTATGTCGCGCTTATTGATGATTTTGTTCAATTCGCACGCTTGTCTCAACGTCATTCTTACGGGGAATACCAAACAGGGTAATGCAACACAGCAGTTGATAACTTCTTGGAAAACGGTTGGAAGGAAACCGTGTTGTTCAACGGCGTCTTCTCCGTTCGTCAAGATATCTTGAAGTTGTTCTTTGGTATAACCTTGTTGCTGAGCCAACCAAACCAACGACGCTTTATCGTCGATTTCTTCGCCCTTGATACCGTTGTAATGCGGATAAACCGCATTCAACGTGTAATCGTAGTTTTTGTCACCAGTATCGATTGCGATATTAATGCAAACCTCTTGCGACATGTAGTGTTCGAGGGGCAAACGAAGATACCACAAATTCACGAACATATCTTCGATGGCTTCGTCGCCCCAACTTTGACGTTTGAGTGTTTTCTTGAATTCGGTAATATGATCGTCACGAATTTGCCATTCATAACCCATATACCAATCTTCCATCAACTCTTCCAATCTCCATTCGGGATCGGAAGATTGCAAGATATCTGCTGCTGTATCGGCATCGATTGTATCGTCGTAACTAGCATACGCTTCATTAAACCAGCAAGCATTATGTTCATCAAATTCGCAATGTTCTGCGAGGTATTGTTCTACAAGTTGTTGTAATTTTGTCTTAGCCATTATTAGGCCCTCCTAAAATATTTTTTTGACCGTATTGCCGATATCCCAGCATGTTTTGTTTTTAACCGATGAATTCGCAAGTGATGAATTTATCATCTTCGCTGTCCATTACATATGTGTAAACATTATCATCATTATCATTGACAAATTTGATTTTGATGTAAGAATGTTTAACAAAATCATCGAATACCTGTTTGTCAATTCGAATTTTTCCAAGGTGTTCGTCACATTCGTAATCACCTTCATCGAGTACCAAATCAGGTACATTTTCATAATCGGCGTCTTCGTTTTCGAGCCATTCATCGAATCCAGCGGGTGATTGACCTGCGAATTCATCATCGTGATGGTCAACTATCCAATGCATAAGATAGTTGAGATATCTTTCACGTTCGTATTCGCCATCTTCATCGAGTACCACTGCATTGCGAAGACTGCAAACATTTCTGTCGGTGGCGAACTTGTTTTCGAGTGTGTCGAGCACTTGTCCATTGTTTACACTGTCTTCAACTTCTACGATTGCCATAACTGTTCTTTTCATGATATTTACTCCTTTCCCTTTCGGGGAACGATTGGGTTTGGTTTTTGAGTTGACTTTGCAACCCCAATCGTTTGATTGCTTTGTTTGTTACTTTTTAATTTGTGTGAGGTAGTCTTCGTCGTATTCTTCGCAACGCCAATAAACGAATTGATTACCTTTGACGGTCGTGAACACTTCATATTTAACAGCGGTTTCGTCGTTGCCGTTCACACATTCGTCGACGTAATCTTCGTATGTGCGAAGCGTGCCTTGAAATAAGCAGTTATCGCCGTCATAAAGACGGATTGTGTCGGGGTCGCTTTTGAGATGTTTGACCACATATCCGACCTTTGCCTTGATGGTGTTTCTCATGTTATTTTACCTCCTTTATCAAACCATCTTTCTCGATGGTAAGTTCTTCCAAAACTTCGTAATCGGTGATTAGCGCGTTTGCCAACCAATCGAAGTCTTCATCTTCGGCGATTGTATACGTGTCATCGTACACATCACCGCTTTTGCAATACGGGAAATTGATCCAGTCGTAATCGGTGCGCATATCGTCGGACGTCCAAACTTTGACACCCGCGACAACTGCGTAATCAAGATCATCGATTGCTTGGATTATGTCTTCGCGAGGTTCGTTACCAAACCCATCAGACCAACCTACGCAAATTGCGAGGCGGTCATCGAGTTTGAGTGTGCAGCACCCTTCTTGATGGTCGATTAACCAATTAGCGCTGTCTTTAAGCCATTTGGCTATGTTGTCTACTGTGAATTCGAACTTTGTTGTTGCTTGTTTCATTTTAGTTTCCTCCTTATGCGTTTATTTTGAAGTTTGTACGCGAGTGCATAATTCAAAACTGATTGCACTGTCTCCGTTGCTCGAATGATAATATTCGTCCGTATTTTTGAGAATTTCGTTTTCTCTATCTTCATAGGTTAGAAACGCGATGTCTCGACGTTTGAGATCTTTGAATTTCTCCATCATATCTTCTTTTGTGTCAAAGATATAAACCGTTTCGTAAGTTTCCAAGCCGTCGATGCAAGTTTCGAGCAAGACGTAAGTTTCTTTTTGTGATTTTGTGCAATTTTTAACAGTAAGCATATTTTACCTCCTTGTGCGTTTTGTTGCGAGCAGGTCAAGCGCATAATGGCTTTCTGCGTACTCACCTTCGGGATAGGATTGATACCAATATCCATCTCTTTCAATGATATCATTTCTGTCTTCTTCCTTGAGAAATTCTTTGTCGTCTGCAACGAGTTGTTCGAATTTCTCACAAGCTGTCTTTTCGTCATCAAAAATATAAGTTTCGATTTCTTCGTAACCATCGGTGCAGCTGTTTTCGATGATAACATAAAGTTCTGTTTTGTTACTTCTTAAATCTTTCATGATCTAAGCCTCCTAAAAAAATTATTGATTGTTTTTGCCTGCTTCGTATTCGGGCGTATACTTAATATCCCAATTGAGATATTCGTATAACTTGTCTTGAATGTCTTCGACGCCGATGCCATCGTAACCTGCTGCTTGAACACCTTGCGCATAATCGGTTAGCATTTCGGCGAAGTTCTTTACTGCCGCATCTTCGATACGTTTGGTTTCGTCGATTTCTTGTTGACGATCGTCGACAAGTACCTGATCTTCGTTCCATTGGACCAAAATCAGCCAATCGTTTGCATCGTCTTCGGTGAATTCAAAAACGTCGCACAACACATCGAAAATATGCTCTTCAATGTCTTCCGCATCATCGAATATATTGACTTGGATTGTTGTAAACCGACCACCCCCGTAATAATCGAAAACGAACGTGCGATATTCATCGTTGTTGAAACCGATCTCGCCGAGCTCTTTAAGTCCGTACCACGGACTGCATTCGGCGATGATATCGTCGAGTTTGTTCAAATCGATTTTATCGGTTGTTTGCAGATTTGACAACGCGAAGTCCGCAACAAACGTGACTTTCCCTCTTCTCATTCCCGTTGTAAATGCAAACGAAAGTTCTTTTGCAAAATCTCTTACTGTTTCGAGAGAGTATCTGTTTTGTTTTCTTGTGAAATTGAGTTTCATGATATATCCTCCTTAAAATACGATTTCTTCGCTTACGCGGATGCTGTAATGAGAATCGTTGTAATCGCCATCTTCCCAAATGACAAACGATTCTTCATCTTCTTCGCAGCACCAAATACCGCCTTTTCCAACGAAGTTTCCGTCTTCGTCGAAGTTGTCGCCGTATTCAGTTTTTGTTACTTTGACGATTTTGCGCAGTTCGTCAACTGCATCTTGGTATTTTGCATATACCTTTAAGGTTGCGTCGAAGTCATATGGACCTTCTCTGCGATCGATTGTTAGTACATAAACCTTGTCATTTCTTTTCATGCTTCTTTGCCTCCAATTTGGAAATATTTTGTTTTGCGTCTTTCCGCATGTCTATCTTCGCGACTAATCCGTCGGGGAGAATTAAATTGTAAACCCATTTTGTTTGGGTGTCTTCAAACAACTCTCTTGCCGAAAAGTCGCTGGTGACTTTTGACTGGTAGAATTGTCTTGCTTGTTGTTCATCGAACTTCGCATCAACTGCATATCCGACTGCAATTTCAATGAACACTTGGTCGTGTTCCTTGTAAACTTTGTTACTGAATTTCCTATACGTACTGGAAATTTCGTGATAATTCCGACATTTAATCAACTCGGTTTTACCTTCATTGAGAAGTTCTTGTCGATGCTTTTTATTGTAAAAAGCTTTGAAAGAGGGCTTGTCCCAAAAGGGCAAGTCCTCTCTTGTTTTATGCGTTAAGTCACGCATATTCTTGAACACAACTTTCTTATGTTCAAGAAACATTTGAATTTGTAATTCTCGGTCTGTCATCTTATTGTACCTCCTGTGCAACCAATGCAAATCTGTTTGCGATGATTTTATTCCATTCAACGCCATCGCTGCGCAATCTTACAATCGCTCCAACGATTTCATCGATTTCAATCGGGTAATCGGTGAATGAATTGAGTTTGTTGTCTGCCTCTGATGCGGCTTCGCAAATTCTGTCGAATTCCGTATCGCTGCAATCGGGGTATAAATCGGTGCAGCAATCTTGTGCTGTCAATGCGATTTGCAAATCGTAAACCGAAAGATCATACTTTTCGGCGATTTCAAGTTGTTCCCTGTAACTGATTGTTTTCATGGTGTTTCTCCTTATGAATAAAATATTTTTTGTTTGCGGTGGTGTTTGGCTGCCACCGCTCAGCCTTTGAGTTAGTCTTGTTCTTCGAGTACGTCAAGACAGTAACCTTTTCCATACTCTTCGATTTCGTCTTTGGTCATACCCAAATCATGCAACATCACGTTTGCGAATTCCTCGCACGTTTCTGTGCCGTTTTGGATATAATCCAGACAAATTTTGATTAAGCTTGTTTTGTAGAGAAGTTCTCTCATATCGGTAAGTACTCCGATTCGTCTAAGCACATCTTCGAACAGCATGGTTATGCTGTCGGCTGTTACATCAACCGCAAACTGTGCATCATCGATGAAGCCGATTTTACGATCCGATCGTTTGAACAGCCAAACCTTCTCGTCTTTACCGTCTTCGCCTGTGTAGCTTGCGACCGAATATCCGTATTGTTGAACAATCGGTGTAAGCACCTCTTTTACGAATGCTTCTTTGCCTTTGGTGTTGCTTTCATAAGTTGTGATATTTGACATATTCATGTCCTCCTTTTAATAATACCTTTTGAAGCAGATTTTCGTTTCTACCATTTGCATCGGGTAGATTTGCTTTTCGTCGAACGGGTAAACCTTTTCCGCGCATTCAATAGGCGTGAATTCATCGGTTATCCACGTTAAGCATTTCGCGCCTTCAACCGTGATTACGATTGCGGTTTCTTCCGCAAAGTCCGACCAGTTCAAGTCGATGATTTTGAGAATTTTGTCTGCGAGATTTTCGTTGAACCGCGAAGTGAGTATTTCTTTGTAATCGTCGCGGTGTTCATCGAAGTCCGTCCAGCAATCTGGAACTTGCATTGCTATTTCGTATTGGTTGTTATTTAATGTCATGGCTATTTTACCTCCTTGCCATTTAATTTAATACAATTGTTTCATCGGGCTCGTCAGAGTCCACTTTGTAAACAAGTGCTCTTGCTTCGTCCGTGTCTTTTAAGACATCGAGTGACAGCATACATTCGTTACCGTCTTTATCGACATAAGTAACTTGTACGTACTTGTAGCCGTCTTCGTCTACCTGTTCGATATAGAAGCGGCCTCTCTTTCTTTTATCATCTGGGCTGGTAAAGTAAATCCATTGATGCCCAAACGCTTCTTCCCAATCCATGGCTTGTTCGCCGTAAAGCAATTTTGCTTGGGCATTTGCTTGTACGCAAATTGGATCGTAATTGTCCTCTTCTTTTGGACAATTATAATGAATTATGATTGTGTGGTCTGTGTGATTGGTGATGACAAGACGAATTTCACATTCGTCTTTTGTGTCATAACTTACAGCGGTAATTTTGCCGTCGTCGTAGATTTGTTCTGATTTAATCAAGTTGTATTTAGGTTGCATTTTAACTTCCTCCTTATTGAATTTCGTAAAATTTGGGCATTCCGCCGAGTTCGTAGTTATTAATCGTTTCTTCGGTTTCATCGGTGATTTCGCGTTCACGAAAATCGCTCCAATCAAGTTCGATGGTGCCGTCACTGCAAGCATCTTCAACTTTTTCGTATGCCTCGTCGGCATCGCTCGCATGAACCTCAACGGTTCTTACGAGCGTTTCAGTTACCGTCATGTAAAATGTTTTCATTGTAAGAAAACCTCCTTAAATAATTTTGTTGATTAAAGAACCCCGTTTTCACGGAATTCTTTGAGCAAACCATAACGTTTGCCAAGTTTGGTGAAGTAGTCGGTAAAACCACCGATTTCTTCCCAACTGTAGTTGTTGTTGGCAAAATCTTGCTGCCATGTTTGTGCGAGTTCTCTTGCTTTTTGTTTTTGTTCTTTGTACGTCATTTTACGTACCTCCTTAAATAATTTTTGTTTATATAAAAGCCCATCTGGTGGTGCCGATGGGCTGGGTTGTTGTTACCTCTTTTTTCTTTCCCTTGCGGGACGAGCGTAGTCAGGATTTTCCTTTCTACGCTCTTTGATTTTTGCGTAGGTAGCACTGTTCTGTGCGTTTCGTTGCATAATCAATTTCTCGTTCAATGAGCATAATGCCCAAGCGAGATCTTGTCCTTCGCTTCCACGCGGGAAGTTCGTACCGAGAAAATTCTCGATTCGAATTAGAAGATTTAAATCTTTAATGTTAATTGTCATTTTCGTTTCCTCCTTAAATTTTAAAATTTCTGATAAGCCCGTCCATGGCGCGTTGAGCGTCAACGGCATTGACGAGCTTATGCTTTAGTGCGCACCAAGCACGCAACAATTCATATTGATCGAACGGAAGTCGCGCTTCCAATATGAATGCGTGCCCGAACCCACGTTCAAGTCCTACGTGAGCTTCCTTGTACTCGTTCCAACCTACGTAACGAGTTTTCTTTTCGGGAGATACGCACAATGTATACATTGATGTGCGTGCTCCAGTTTGGCGGTCGATGTAATCATCCCCAAATTCGAGGTAAATATCGCTTGTTATGTACGGGACGATATTTTCTTCGATGTAATGCTCGATTGCGAGCACGTTTTGTTTTAGTTGTTCTTTTTGTTCTGCCGTAAATGTAACGTTATTCATTATTCGTTACCTCCTGTGATTATTTTTCTAAACTCGTTGGCGAGTTTAAAAGCTTTGTGTTGTTCCAAGAGCATGATAACCAGCTCATACTCTTCGAGTTCAAGTTGCACACTGATATCATCAAGTAATAACAGCGTGTCAATAGATGCTTCGCGGCGCACAGCCTCGTCGTAAACCCTTGTTGCCAAACGCAAACAACGCATACGTTTGAGGCTTTCGGGACTATGATGTCGAGTGTGCACCTCGAAGTCACCAAGCGCTTCCTTTTGGGCGGCAATTGCCTTTGCTTCAAGCAGGATCAACGTAAGATTGTGTTGTCGCATAATCGGGCAACGACTTTCATCACAATATCCTGCTTTGTTACAGAGGGAACAAGTTTCCTCCATAAAACGCCTTGCTTCCATGTAGTTAGAAGCAGTTTCTTGTTTGCGGAGTGCTATCTCCTTACTAAATTTGTTATTCATATTGACCTCCTTTGGTCTACGCATACCACTGTCTGTGGTCTGATGCGACCTACGCTTATGAGACGTAGGATTAGGGTTGTAACCCATGAGCGCCGCGCATTGCTGCGCATCGGACTTGCACCGATCGTCTTGTGACGGGCCTTGCGGGTTTAATGGTAGTCGACCATCAACGCCACGATGTCTTCGTGGTTGTCGGGACCGACTATCCCGTATATGGGAGTTATCTCCCTGTCACACGCCTCCAAAAGATTGATTAAATCTTTTGGAGTAACATCGAGCTTTTGCTCAATGTTGTGGCTCTCTATGAGCCAATCGATTGTCTCTTGCGAGACAAATGTGCGTCGTTCGGCGGCGACTACCTCCGCAACGACACTGTGGAAGTCTCTGCCGACCTCCACGACGACGAGTTCTCCCGTCGTTTGTTCACAGTTGTGTATCAACTGTATTTTGGTGTCTTCGATATCTTTAGCAGAAAAGACGTCGAAGTAAGTTGCGCAGAGAACGTCGTAGTTCTCCGCACTTTTTACTGTAAACAATATTCTCATATTGTTACCTCTAAGTCGGTTCAGGCTGCCACGTTTTCGTGGAACAACTTCCGACTAATGCTTGCTCGGGCTTTGGACTGAGACTGCCGCATTAACACCGTGTTGCCACGGTGCCCATCTGCGTTAATCCGTAAAGGTGATTATTATGCGACAACTAGGCGTGTATTCGTCTGCGTCGCCAATCACTTTCGCGGATTGGATGTTTCTGCAATCGGCAACGATTGCTGAAACTCGATGGAGGTCGCGCTCATCTACCAACTGGTAGATGCCTGTGTTTTTGTACACAAGGTCCTCTATTTCAAAACCAAAGAGACAAACTGTCTTTTTGCCTTGGTCGTGCAGCCTTGCAGCTTTGCTGTAAACAACATCTGCGATGCTTGCGGGAGTAAGAGTTACTTGGTTTTGTGCGTACAACATATCGTCGTACCTCCTATTTTAAGCTCGTTAGCGGCGCTGTTGCTCACTCACCCAGAGCAACCAGGGATTGGATGTGGCTCTTTTACCCAAGAACCACAAGAGAGGGATTAAAGATTCTTACATCTCAGTTGAACCATTGCAAGCAAGAAAAACTCGTTTGCTTTCACCGTGTCGGTGGAAGTCGAATTGAGCTTTCTTTCAATCTCTTCAAGATCGAATTCTTGATTGAGATTTTCGAGATATTCGTTACTCATTTTGAGTACCTCCTTGTTGCAAATTTCGGTTATTCAATGCGAACACCGATAAACGCAAAACCGAAGATTATTCTTCGGTCGTAATCATTACGCCTTTATCAGCGTAATGAATTGAAACTATTCTTTGTTTGTTCTGAGAAATCAGAACGAACAAGTAGTTCCAATCTTCGGCAGTGGCAAGTACATTGTTAATATATACTTTCACGTTGTTACCTCCTTTGATTATGCCAAGCATAATCTATTTTGTATATAAGTGTAATATACATTTTTTACACTTATTGCACTTATACATACTTCATAC
>ERZ1034984.3217-NODE-3217-length-12088-cov-7.843846_pt1 | contig 12088 bp, 12 predicted proteins | sample MGYA00520589_ERZ1034984 | MGnify/ENA primary metagenome ERZ1034984 (study PRJEB33766, sample SAMN09781790) | gut metagenome | biome: gut microbiome | host: Homo sapiens | place: Madagascar | study: EMG produced TPA metagenomics assembly of the PRJNA485056 data... | reverse complement strand
TAATAAATCATGAGAATATTTTTCATTAATTTTACCATGTTATTTTTAGAAATACAAGACACACAAAATTGCGAACAAATGGTTGCTTTTTTCCAAAGAGACATTTACAATCAGGAGAAAAAAGTGTATGATATAGTTTAGGTTTGCCTTGTGCAATCTAGATTTTGAAATAGGAAAGAAAAGGAAAATTTGTATGGAAAACAAGATATATGAACAGGTTCCACAAGAAGAACCTCAACGTCAGTTTTATTATATGGAGAAGGCAAAGGGCTATGTAAATGCATTGGCAGAAAAACTGGGACGAAGACCAACCTTTTGCGTTACCACATTCGGGTGCCAGATGAATGCGCGCGATTCTGAAAAGCTGACTGGTATTTTAGAGACAATCGGTTATGAAGCTGCCGAAAATGAAGAAGCAGACTTTGTAATTTACAATACATGTACCGTTAGAGAAAATGCAAACAATAAGGTATGGGGAAGACTGGGATATTTAAGCACTTATAAGAAGCATCATCCCCATATGAAGATAGCACTTTGCGGCTGTATGATGCAGGAACCGGAAGTGATTGAAAAGTTACGCAAAAGTTATCGTTTTGTAGATTTGATTTTCGGAACACATAATATTTATAAATTTGCAGAATTAATCGTGGCAACCTTTGAACAAAAAGGAATGGTTATTGATATTTGGAAAGATACGGACAAGATTGTGGAAGACCTTCCGGTAGACCGTAAATATTCCTTTAAGTCTGGTGTAAACATCATGTTTGGATGTAATAATTTCTGTAGTTATTGTATCGTACCATATGTAAGAGGCAGGGAACGAAGCAGAAAGCCACAGGATATCATCCGTGAAATTGAACATTTAGTTGCAGATGGTGTTGTAGAGATTATGTTACTTGGACAGAATGTAAACTCCTATGGAAAAAATCTGGATACTCCGGTAACATTTGCAGAATTATTGCAGGAAGTAGAAAAAATTGAAGGACTGGAACGAATCCGTTTTATGACGTCCCATCCAAAGGATTTATCCGATGAACTTATTGAAGTAATGGGAAAATCTAAGAAAATATGTAAGCATTTGCATTTGCCATTGCAGTCAGGTAGCAGTCGTATTTTAAAGGAAATGAATCGCCATTATAATAAGGAACAGTATTTGACCTTAGTAGACAAGATTCGAAAAGCAGTACCGGATATTGCTCTTACAACGGATATTATTGTGGGATTCCCAGGAGAAACAGAAGAAGATTTTCTAGAAACCATGGATGTAGTAAAAAGAGTACGTTATGATAGTGCGTTTACTTTTATTTACTCCAAACGTACCGGAACACCGGCGGCTTCTATTAAGGAACAGGTTCCGGAGGATGTGGTAAAGGATAGATTCGACAGATTACTGAAAGAAGTGCAGGCAGATGCGGCAGAACGTGCGCAGGCACTTACCGGAAGAACAGAAAGTGTATTAGTAGAAGAAGTAAATGAACAGGACAATCATCTTGTGACAGGAAGATTAAGCAATAATTTTATTGTACATTTTCCAGGAACAGAGGATTTGGTTGGAAAAATCATTAACGTGAAGTTAAAGGAATGCAAGGGCTTTTATTTTTACGGTGAAATCGTAGAATAAGGTTCATGGCATGTAACATAAAGGAGAAGGAATGTATTCTTATATTAAAGGTGAACTGGTTGAGATTTTAGATGATATGATTGTAGTAGAAGCAGGTCAAATCGGTTATAACATTCATATTCCTGCCAGTATGATAGATAATTTTACAGGAACCGGGCAGGAAGTAAAAATTTATACTTACCTTCAGGTAAAAGAAGATGATATGCAACTGTATGGGTTCTTAACAAGAGATGACCTTAATATCTTTAAGTTGTTATTAGGGGTAAATGGCATTGGACCCAAAGGTGCACTTGCGGTCTTGTCCGTTATGACTCCGGATGATTTGCGCTTTGCTGTACTTGGAGAAGATGCAAAGTCCATTGCAAAAGCTCCCGGCATTGGTAATAAGACCGCGCAGAGGGTTATTTTAGAGTTGAAGGATAAGATAAGTTTAGAGGATGCTTTTGAAGCAAAGACTGCACATGTAGCAGAAGGACAGAGTGCGACCTCCAGTGTGAAAAACGAAGCTGTTCAAGCATTGACCGCGTTGGGATATTCTTCATCAGAGGCGTTGAAGGCAGTTAGTGGAGTGGAGCTTACAGAAGATATCACAGTAGAAGAAGTATTAAAGGAAGCTTTGAAACAGATGGCTTTTTTATAAAGAAAGTTTCTCTCAAGTAAAAATGTATTAAAACAAAAAGAAATTAAAATAAAAAGGAAGCAGGAGGAAGAACAATGTTAGAATTTCGATATGACACACAATTATTAATTGAAGGAAAAGATTTAGATGAAGATACTATTAATGAGTATTTCACAAGTCATTTTAAAGGGGATTGCCTGTTGGCTGTAGGAGATGAAGAATTGATAAAGATTCATTTTCATACCAATGAGCCATGGAAGGTATTAGAGTATTGTGCATCTTTAGGGGAAATTTATGATATTGTGGTAGAAGATATGGATAGACAGGCTCGCGGATTAAAGGGCTAAATGGAAACATGAAAAAGGATGAACTTATAAATATTCTAAATAATTATAGTATAAGTGATATTATTGATTATAGAGAAATAGACACAACAAATGGTGATGATTATAGGGTAAATATTGTAGTTGATAAGAAATATGTATTAAGAATTAACAATGATGTTATTACAGAAGAACGGTTGCAGTCTGTTTCCAGACTTTGTGAAAGATATCGTTCTATTGGAGTTTTGGCACCAAAGCTTTACAAAAATAAGGATGGTGTATACTTGACAAGTTATCAAAATCATGTTTGCTATTTATCAGAGTATTTGGATTATTCCACAGAAGAAGATGCTACAAGCTGTAATCACAAACAAGTAGAAAAGGAAGTTTTGAAAATGATTGGGATCTTTTCCAAAAAGTATTCCAATTATGATTTATCTGATATTAATTCCATGTGGAGTTTAATTGATTTAGCTCCGTTAGATATTAATGTGGACGAAAAACAAGAAAATTTAGATATGTTAGTGAAGAATTTAGATGAAATTGGCGAAAGTAACTTGGCAAAAAGCATAGTTTCTTTTAATGAAAAGAATCGAAATGAGATTAAAAAAGTATATAAGCAATTGCCAAGATGTGTAATACAAGGAGACCTAAATTGTGCTAATATTTTAGTAAAGGATAATCATTTCATTGGATTGATTGATTTTAATATGGCTGGAACAGAAGTAAATGTAAATTATTTTTGTGCAGAAACCAATGGATACATATCGAAAAAGGATTTTTTGGCAAAGTCTGCATTTGAATTTTACTCTGACTGGATATTGGAACAGAATTGTAAACTTGCCATTATAATGAAAGAGTATGCACTAAATGAACTTGAAAAAGGTATAATTGAAAATTATCGTAATATTTGTATGATTTCCCAATATCCCAATGTAATGGCATTTATAAACTTTTTAAAAGAAGATAAAGCAAAAACTTTAGACATTATTAGATTGATTTTAGAAAGATAAAAAATAGAGGACGCACAAAGATATGAAGAATAAAAAGCAAAAACTTGCTATTATATTTCCGGGTATTGGTTATCATGTAGACAAACCATTACTATATTATGCCAGAAAAATAGCGACTTCTCTGGGATATACGTGTATTTGTGTTAGTTATCCGGATTTGTCCAAAGAAGAGATCAAGAATAAACTGCAAGAAAGTATTCAAAGAGTAATGAAACAGGTGGAAGAACAATTATCCGATGTTGTTGATACGAATCAACCCCAAGAGCTTCTTTTTATTTCTAAAAGTATTGGAAGCGTGGTATCGGCAGAATATAGGAAAAGACATAATCTGAAAGTGCCACAGGTGATTTATACACCAATTCAAGAAACACTTACCTATGGAATAGAAAATGCAATTGTTTTTCATGGTACCAATGATTCCTGGTGCAACACAGAAGATTTAAAAGAAGTTTGTGTGAAAAATAATGTATCCCTTCAATTACTGGAAAATGCAAATCATTCACTGGAAATTGAGGATGTTATTATAAATATTGAATATTTGAAAAAAATTATGGAAACAACAAAAAATTATTTAGAGGAAAAGTTTTAGAGAAATCTGTAAAAGTTTGATGAAACGGAAGGAATAATTTCATGGAAAAACGTGTAATCTCTACGCAGGCACAGGAAGAGGATATCAAAATCGAAACAAGTCTGCGACCACAAACACTAAATGAATATATTGGTCAGGAGAAAGCAAAGGGAACCTTGAAGGTTTACATAGAGGCAGCAAAACAAAGAAAGGAATCTTTAGATCATGTATTGTTTTACGGACCTCCCGGACTTGGAAAAACCACGCTTGCAGGAATTATTGCCAATGAAATGGGAGTAAATATGAAGATTACTTCAGGGCCGGCTATCGGAAAGCCGGGAGAAATGGCAGCGATTTTAAGTGGACTTCAGGAAGGTGACATTCTTTTTGTGGACGAGATTCACCGTTTGAATCGTCAAGTCGAAGAAGTACTATATCCGGCTATGGAAGACTATGTGATTGATATTATGATTGGAAAAGGAGCGACGGCACGTTCTATTCGATTAGATTTACCACATTTTACCTTAGTAGGTGCAACAACAAGAGCCGGATTATTATCCGCACCCCTAAGAGACCGTTTTGGCGTAGTACATCACATGGAATTCTATACACCTGAGGAATTAAAAACAATTATTCTTCATTCGGCAGATAAATTAGCAGTAGAAATTGATGATGAAGGGGCGTTTGAACTTGCCAGACGTTCCAGGGGAACTCCGCGACTTGCAAACCGTTTGCTAAAGCGTGTGCGTGATTTTGCTCAAGTAAAGTATGATGGAAAAATTACGAAAGAGGTTGCAACCTTTGCTTTGGACTTATTAGAAGTAGATAAGTATGGGTTAGACCAAAATGACCGAAATATTTTGTTGACAATTATTGAGAAATTTCAAGGGGGGCCAGTTGGACTTGATACACTTGCTGCATCATTGGGCGAAGATGCAGGAACCATTGAGGATGTATACGAGCCATACTTAGTAAAAAATGGTTTCATTAACCGTACACCAAAGGGAAGAGTAGCAACAGATTTCGCCTTTGGACATTTTGGAATTGCAAAATAAAGGTTGTTTTTCTGTGAAAATTAGGTATAATGAAAAAGAAAAAGATTAGCCGGAGAGGATGAAAGTTATGTCAGCGAAGACCAGCGCAGATGTTTTAATTGGAGGTAAGGTTTATACATTAAGCGGATATGAAAGTGAAGCTTATTTACAGAAAGTTGCCACCTATATAAATAATAAGATGAGTGAATTCGATGAGATGGAGCAATTTCGTCGTTTGCCGATGGATATGAAGTCCACCTTGTTGGAATTGAATATTGCGGATGATTACTTTAAGGCAAAGGATCAGGCGGAGCAACTAGAGCAGGATATCGAAGTAAAAGACAAAGAAATTTATGATTTAAAGCATGAATTGATTTCTGCACAGATAAAGTTAGAAAGTAACGAAAAGTCTATTACGGAACTTGAAAAGGAAAATAAAGAATTATTATTAAACAAGGCGAAGTTAGAAGCGTCTTTGGAAGATACATTACTTGGAAAAGTGAAAGGTCAGGCAGAGTCGACAGAGCACCCACATAAGAATTCCAAGGATAAATCATCTGAGAAATCAACCCAGACAAAGTCTTTGAATGAAGAAAAGAATAAGTAATAGGAAGCTCTGAAAATCGAATGGTTTTTCAGAGCTTCCTATTTGTACGAGTAGTGATGAGGATATTATTATGAATCAAAATAATCAAAGAAAAACAGAACTTTTAGCTCCGGCAGGTTCTTTTGAAACATTAAAAGCAGTAGTAAACGCAGGGGCAGATGCCGTCTATTGTGCCGGAAACCGTTTTGGCGCAAGGGCCTATGCGAATAATTTTACAGAAGAAGAAATGATTTCTGCCATAGATTTTATGCATTTAAAAGGGAAAAAGTTGTATATGACAGTCAACACCCTTTTGAAAGAAGCAGAGTTAGAAGAACTATACGATTATCTTGTGCCATATTATGAAACAGGGTTAGATGCGGTGATTGTACAGGATTTAGGTGTTATGCGTTTTATTCGGGAACATTTTCCAAATCTTGCTATTCACGCAAGTACGCAAATGACAATCACCGGAGCTTATGGTGCAGATTTATTGTTAAAGGCGGGATGTAATCGTATCGTAACAGCCAGAGAGCTTTCTTTAGAGGAAATAGGTAATATATATCAGCAGGCGGGGGCAGAAATTGAAAGCTTTGTACATGGTGCCTTGTGTTATTGCTATTCCGGTCAATGCTTGCTAAGTAGTATGATTGGAGGCAGAAGCGGAAATCGTGGACGCTGTGCACAACCATGTCGTTTGCCATATGAATTATTTGATAAAAAGCAGTTAGCTGCTTCGGCAAAGAAAGGAAATGAATCCTATTTATTAAGTCCGAAAGATTTATGTACCATTGATTTAATACCGGAACTGATTCAACATGGTGTACATTCTTTTAAAATCGAAGGACGTATGAAGCAGGCAGAGTATGCTGCCGGAGTTACCAGTATTTATCGTTACTATATTGACAAATATGAAGCAAATCCCAAAGCAGCCTATGAGGTGTCTACTAAAGATCACCAGAAGTTGTGGGATTTGGGCAATCGTTGTGGATTTACAGATGGATATTATAAAAGACACAATGGCAAGGAAATGATTACTTTTGCATCCCCATCCCATGAAAAAAAGAATGAGCAATTGCAACAGCAAGTTCGTGAAACTTATGTAAATGTTGAACAAAAAGAAAAAATAAAGGGAATCTTAATACTTTCCAAAGAACTTCCATCGAAACTTGTGCTAAAATATAAAAATGTAGAGATAGAAGTACAGGGAGATGTTGTTCAAAAAGCGCAGAAACAACCAATGTCCCAAGAAACGATTTTAGATAAGATGCAAAAAACAGGAAACACACCATTTACTTTTTCATCATTAGAAGTAGAGATGGAAGATGATATTTTTATTCCGGTTGGTGCTTTGAATAAATTGCGAAGAGACGGATTAGAAAAGTTGGAAAACCATATTCTTGCAGAATGCCGAAGAACTGTATCGGAAAATCAAGTGATTGAAAAAATTACGAAGCCAAAGAAAAGTGCAGGTGCAACAAAGTGGAAACCAAAGCTTCATGTATTAGTAGAAACGCCGGCACAATTTTCTGTTGTTGTGAGAAATCAGGAAGTTCAACGAATTTATTTTGATGTATTTCAAACCACTACCAAGGACATTCAGGCAGCTCAGCAAGCCGGAAAAGAAATTTATTTGGCATTGCCATATATTTTACGAATGAATATGGTGGAATCGTTAAGAAAAACAATTCAGAAACTAGAAGAGATAAAACCCGATGGTTATCTGGTTCGTAACTTTGAAGAAATCAACTTTTTGCAAGAACTAGAAATCAAAGGCAGCCGTATACAAACAGATTATGGTATCTATGTCTTTTCCGAAGAAGCAAGAAGGGAACTGGCAGATTGGAACGTTGACCAATTTACCATGCCGGTAGAACTAAATCGTGGGGAACTTTTGCAGCTAAACAACGAAAACAGTGAATTAATTGTATACGGTCATCAGCCTTTGATGATTAGTGCACAGTGTCTTCATAAAAATACTACAAGATGTGATAAAACCCCGGGTATTTTTTATTTAAAAGATCGTTACGGGAAGCTTTTTCCAGTAAAAAATAACTGTACGTCATGCTACAATGTAATTTATAACACAAGTCCATTGGCATTGTTTCACCATGAGAAGGAAATACAACGATTAGCACCTAAGGCAGTTAGAGTTTCTTTTACCATAGAAAAAGAACATCAAATAGAGACGGTGCTTGAAGTCTGTCAGAAAGCATTTTTTGAACATAAGAAAATAGCACCTGAAGAATATTTTAAAGACTATACCAATGGTCATTTTAAACGAGGAGTAGAATAGAAATGGTACATTTAGTTACAGAATTATCAAAATATTTGATGATTATTCTGTTTGCACTGTATACATATCAGTGTTTTGCAGTATTAAAACGAAATATAACCCCGGAAAAACAGCGTAGAAAGTTTCATCAGCAAATTTTTTATATGTATGCGATTCATTTGAATGCATATGTAGTGCTGTATTTATCTACTAAGAGCAAGGAATTAATTGTTTTTTATCTGATGCAGGTAGTATATTTTACGATAGTGCAGCTTTGCTATTCCATATTTTATGACAGAGCATCCAGATTAGTAGTAAATAATATGTGTATGCTTATGATGATTGGACTGATTGTTTTAACACGATTATCCGTAGATTTTGCTGTGAAGCAGTTTCAGATAGCAATCATTTCCATGGCTGTTACCATGCTAATCCCATTTTTGATTAGCAGACTTAAGTTTTTCCGTAATCTTTCTATGGTATATGCCCTTTTGGGAATCACGTTACTGGGGGCAGTTGCAGCGTTAGGTGTGGTTTCCCATGGTGCAAAGCTATCCTTTACCGTAGCGGGAATTACCATTCAGCCATCAGAGTTTATAAAAATTATTTTCGTGTTTTTCGTAGCGGCTATGTATCATGAGTCTACGGAATTTATACAGGTAGTAAAAACTACAGCAGTTGCCGCACTTCACGTTATTATACTTGCAATATCAAAAGACTTGGGCGCAGCGTTGATTTTCTTCATTGCTTATATGGTGATGCTTTATGTTGCCACTCACAATATTGGTTATTTTTTAAGCGGACTTTTATGCGGGTGCCTTGCATCTGTGGCAGGGTACTTTATGTTCAGCCATGTGCGGGTAAGGGTATTGGCGTGGCAGGATCCGTTGGCACGTTTTGAAAATGAAGGAAACCAGATATCCAATTCGCTGTTTGCTATTGGAACAGGTGGGTGGTTTGGTATGGGGCTAAATCAGGGAATGCCTAATAAGATACCGGAAGTGAAGCAGGACTTTATTTTCTCGGCAATTTCCGAGGAATTAGGAGGCATCTTTGCATTGTGTTTGATTTTGGTGTGTGTAAGCTGTTTCCTTATGTTTTTAAATATTGCAATGCAAATGAAAGATTCTTTTTATAAACTGGTAGCACTGGGACTTGGAACAATATACGGATTCCAGATTTTCCTCTCAGTTGGTGGTGACATTAAGTTTATTCCCTCTACGGGAGTAACTTTACCATTGGTAAGTTACGGAGGAAGTTCTCTTTTAAGTACATTAATTATTTTTGCGATTATTCAGGGATTGTATTTATTGCGTGAACGCGAGGAAAACGAACCTGTGAAGAAAAAGCCAAAGAAGAAGAAAAAGAAAGGAGGCAGAGTATCCCATGAAGAAACAGTCAAAATCCACGGAACGAAAGTCCAAAACTTCGACTAATAAAAATAAAAATCGAGAATTTGTAACCATTACATATATGTTTGTGGGAATGTTTATCCTGATGATGGGGTATTTTGCTTATTTTCAAGTATTTAAAAGTGAGGATTTTATTAATAGCCCTTATAATACCCGACAGGATAAGTTTGGAGAACATGTTATTCGAGGAAGTATTTTATCCGCAGATGGTAAAACTTTGGCAGAAACAATTGTAGATGATGATGGAAGTGAAACCAGATATTATCCGTATGGAAATATGTTTGCTCATGCAGTAGGGTATGATTGTAACGGAAAGTCCGGAATTGAATCCATGGCTAATTTTAATTTACTTCGTTCTCATGCCTTTTTCTTAGAACAAATTGTAAATGGATTAAAAGATGAAAAAAATCCGGGAGATAATGTGATTACTACGCTGAATTATTCCTTGCAGGAGGCTGCCTACAATGCACTGGGAGATGATAATGGTGCAATTGTGGCACTTGATCCTACAACAGGAAAAATATTGGCATGGGTATCTAAACCGGACTTTAATCCCAATACCATTGCGGCTGACTGGAATGATATTGTGTCTCAAACAGATGGTGAAAATTCTGTTTTGGTCAATCGTGTGAGTCAGGGATTATATCCACCGGGATCTACCTTTAAAATATTAACAACTTTAGAATATATTAGAGAAACCCCAAATTACGCTAATTATACTTACGATTGTAAGGGAAGTATTACAGAAGGGGAAACCGAAATCCACTGCTATGATAATTCCGTACATGGCACAGAAGATTTGAAAAAATCTTTTGCAAAATCCTGTAATTCTTCATATGCTAATATTGGGCTTATGCTGGATAAAACGTCCTTTGCAAAGCTATGTGACACCTTATTATTTAATAAGGCTATTCCAAGTGTATACCCATCTCAGAAGAGTAGTTTTGTTTTAAATGAAAATTCCGATACTTCTGCAACCATGCAAACAGCAATTGGTCAAGGTCAGACCCTCGTGACTCCACTTCATATGGCGTTAATTACTTCAGCGATTGCAAATGATGGCGTATTAATGAAACCTTATGTAATCGATCATACAGAGAATTATAAGGGAATATCGGTAAAGGAGTATCAACCGTCTACCTATGGAACTCTGTTGGATTCTAAAGAAGCAAAAACCATGCAGGAATTCATGTCCTATGTGGTAAGCGATGGAACAGGATCGAAATTAAACGGTCAGAGTTATCAGGCTGCCGGAAAAACAGGTTCGGCAGAATATAGTAATGTAAAGGGAGAAAGTCATGCCTGGTTTACCGGGTATGCATCCACAAAGGAAAAAGGAAGTATTGTGGTAACCGTAATTGTAGAAGGTGGCGGTGCCGGAAGCTCTGTTGCAGTTCCAATTGCAAAGCAGGTATTTGACGCTTATTTTAATAATTAATTGGTAGTCTGTATTGCAAGATAAGTAAAAAAGAGTTATACTATTTTTAGTTTATAACCACATCAGGAGGTATTGCAATGATAGAAGCAACAAGTTGTGGTGGTGTGGTAATATTTCGCGGAAAGATACTGCTTCTGTATAAGAATTACAGAAATAAGTATGAAGGTTGGGTTCTGCCAAAGGGAACGGTAGAGCCGGGCGAGGAGTATAAAGATACGGCTGCAAGAGAGGTGCTGGAAGAAACGGGTGTAGATGCATCAATTATCAAATATGTCGGAAAAAGCCAGTATACCTTTAATGTTCCGGAAGATACTGTGGAGAAAGAGGTTCATTGGTATCTTATGATGGCAGATAGTTATTACAGCAAACCACAACGGGAAGAATATTTTGTTGATTCCGGGTACTATAAATTTCATGAAGCATATCATTTATTAAAATTTGCAAATGAGAAACAGATATTAGAAAAGGCTTATAACGAATATCTGGATTTAAAGAAAAGTAATCTTTGGGGCAACAGAAAATATTTTTAAAAGGTGCTCATCGAAAGAGAGCACCTTTTTTAAGAAGTAATGAGAGGTTTGAATGATTTGGTATAAAGATTTTTATGCAGGAGAATCTATTGCATCGAAAAAGAAAAAGGTAAAATGGAAAATCATGCATAATGCAGGACAATTGGACATTTATGTGATTGCACTTGGAAGTGTAGAAGGAAATCTTTTAGATATCATTCCGGCTTGGGAGCTGATGCAAAAGCATTATCCGAAATTGGACATGGTGGTAGTAGGAGTGGACAAGGGATATGATAATGCAATGGAATTAGCAGGAAAGATTGTAATGGACGTATATAAGGAGACCGGAACCTTTGACGTAAAGGAGTATTTTCTTGAAAAGCATCGAGAAAATCTCAGAAAAGAGCCAGTATGGAAATCATCTTATTGATTTTGAAAATAATTGGTATTTGTCTGCTTGTCTTACTTGGCATATGTGTGTTCCTGATAGGTTCCGTTATATTTATTCCGGTTCGGTACCGTATGAAAGGAAATGGCGAGGTTCCAAATGAACTAGAATCAGATGCAGTATTCAGCTGGTTTTTGCATATCATTCATGCAAGAATACATTATAATACAAATGGACTTCAATTTAATATAAGAATATTTGGAATTCCTTTACATCTCGGAAAAGAAAAAAAGTCCAAGAAG
>ERZ1034984.3211-NODE-3211-length-12096-cov-21.720787_pt1 | contig 12096 bp, 7 predicted proteins | sample MGYA00520589_ERZ1034984 | MGnify/ENA primary metagenome ERZ1034984 (study PRJEB33766, sample SAMN09781790) | gut metagenome | biome: gut microbiome | host: Homo sapiens | place: Madagascar | study: EMG produced TPA metagenomics assembly of the PRJNA485056 data... | reverse complement strand
GCGAAGTGTCGAAAACCTACTCAGCGATGTGTCGAGTTTTATCGTAGCGAATACAGACAAGGGGCAGATTAGGGAGCTTGCCAATTGCAGCTGGATACGCGATCGGCGAAACCCGGTCATCACCGGCGCAAGCGGAGCCGGCAAGACATGGATGGGGTGCGCGCTGGGCGTGGCCGCATGCGACAGCTTCTACACGGTTCGCTACGTGAGGCTGCCGGAGATGCTGGACGACCTTTGCACCGAGAAGAACGAGGAGCGGCTCAAGCGCAAGAAGCGCTACATCAAGTGCGACCTGCTGATTATCGACGACTGGCTGCTGGAGAACGCCAAGGCCGACGAGGCGCGCGAGATCCTGGAGGTGATCGAGGGCGGGTCCAGGACCAGCTCAACCATGCTTTGCTCGCAGTTCGGCGCTGGCGCATGGCACGCGAAGCTCGGCAAGGGCGCCGTCGCCGACGCGGTGATTGACCGCCTGGTCTACAGCTCCCATGTGATCCATATCGAGGGAGAGGCGTCGATGAGGAAAAGGCTGAGCACTTTATAAAAGGACCAGCGGGAGGGGCAACGCCCCTCCCGCAGACACGTTAGGCGGAATGCAGTATCAGCCAATCGTAGAACGTTGTATCAACGATGCGTGGAATGGTGTGTCAGTCAGCAAGTATTACGCACCCTCCCTTGCGTGCCCGAAATCTTGATACAGGTCAGCTTTCGATCTTAATGAAGCCGGTTCAGATTTGTTGTCATTGGCGTCATTTAGGCGCAGTGTCACCGACCGTTTCATGCCTTTTTGCGGTCATTTTTTTTGGCGAATTCGAGGACGCTTTCGTCGTAATATGGCCAGTCTACAAAGTTCTCGAGGTGCCCACGGCCTGTTGCGGCCGACAGTTCGTCGTTTATCTTGAGCGTAATCGCGACGAGCAAGGTCAGCATGCGGTAGTAATCGGATCGAATGCCTTCCGCATCAGGGTCGGCGATCGGTGAATGCGCGTGGTCGTATCTGTTCCTGAGACCTTGCGAGTTGGGGAAAGAGGCGTCGTTGAACATGTAATCGAGATATGCAGCCTCGTCGGGGGCGAACAGTTTGCCGCAGTACGATAGGATTTCGTCTGAGACGAGGCCATCGATAAGCGCCAAATCGCCGTCCCCGCATCCCCCGAGCGCTATCGCTCCATTGTCCCAAACGACCTTCAGGCAAATTGACCGAGGGGTTGGGGAGAGGGCGCCTGTTTCTTCGCATATGCTTACTAGTTGCCGGTCGACTAATTGCTGGAGTGCCTTGGCGTATGCAGCATCATAATCGTCGATAGTGACCGTGGCTTTCGTAATCAAATCGAAGAAGCAGCGAGCATGGTCGTCGTGGCCTCTCCTGTATGTCAGCATGCATTGGTCGGAGAACAGGAAGAAACCCCACCTCTCAAAGCAGATGCCGCCGATTGCGTACTTTTTCCCAGAGAGAGCGTTGAGGTCGCCGAATGATTTAAAGCTTTCATAGGGGAAATAGTCTCCGTCGATTTTTCCCATCCTCGAATAGACTGAATAGGACTTGACGGCGCGCTCGATTTCCGGTCCTATCGACTTGCATTTGTCGAGCCACGAGGCTCCTCTTGATGGCAACGCCAAGGTGAATCCGCTGATTGAGTACTCCTCTGCGAAATAAACGTTGTACGCCCATTCGAGCGCGTCTTCGAGTCTTGCCCCGCGGCTTTCGAGAAAATGCGCGTATGCGACAACTTCGACATTAGCGAGAGTTTCCCGCATGCTGGAGATCACGTTCGTTCGGTATTCCCCCAGCACGTGGGACCCCAGCGTCGCGAGCAGGGTGCTCTCCTCGTGGGAGTGAGCGGGCGCGGCCATGAGACCGCTTCGGTCTACTACATCTAGCAGGTATCTGCAATTGTTCATGACGCTTGCGTGGTCGGTGTATTTGCCGAGCCACGTTTCGCTAAAGCTGTAGGTCAAGGTTAGGCCTTCGACCTTTACGCTTTTGCAAGCAATCTGTTCAGGGTCGATCTGCACTCCGGCTCCGTACTTAAGCCCAGTGCCTTGCCGGAAAAGTGTATCCATGGCCTCGTCATAGGCGCGCTTTGCGCGCACTTTGACGTCCGGCGACGGAGAGAACCTACATTTTGTATTGCCGGAAGGCCAATTGAAAAGGGCCTCCATGCAATTCGGGTTGGCGCGCTGATCGTCAAGGTAACCGGTCATTATCGAATCGAAGTCGCCTTGGGAAAGGCATTTGGGGAGGTGGATTGTGCTCTGGCCCCTTGATTCCGTCGCGTACTCGTGGATGAGGAGCTCGGCGGAATAATACGGGTTTTCGATTAGCGATTTCCCTATCTCTGTATCGAAAGATTTAACGAGCTTGTCGTTCTCCAAGATGAGGGCCAGGCATTCGACGTGCCGCGAGAGAAGTTCGGAGATTTTCTCGCCGGAGATCAGCTTCTCTGCGCCGCAGGCGTGCACCAGGTCCCAGAACTGAGTGGCGTACTGTATTTCGATCTCCTCATAAACTTCGAGGATTCCTGAAGACGCGAGCGTCTCCCTTGTATACCTGCAAGCGTTCGAGAAGAGCGCTGAGACGGTGCTTGCGATGTCGATGCCTTCAGCGTCCTCGAACGATTCGGGGATCGTTTCGAATGTGAGTTTGAGCTGATGAGCCTCTATTGCGTCGTTAATCGTCGCGATTTGAAAGTGAGGACCCTCCTTCAGGATATGAAGACATCGGTCTTTGAAGACTCCTGCAGCCAAGTCATTGCGGCCATAGGAAACGATCCTAGTGTGGTTGAAGTCCCGCAACGAAAACCTTTCTCGCGCAATGCCGACTGTGTCAGAGTATCGCAGGTTCGACCTCGTCGGAGGCCGACGATGGCGCCCAGCAGAATGTTGCGTCGGTGACCTTCTACCTCGCCGTCTCACTTGACGCTGAAGAGGGGGTCGCCGATCCGGACAGCGAGCGCTTTCTTGCGGATCGTTCGAGCAAGCGTCGCTCCGACATGGTCTCTTCAAAGGCATCTGGGTCGTACAGCTGACAATCTGGTCATGTGAAAAACTGGGCGGAACCGTCCGTGCGATTCCGTCTTGCAAAACCATGCGGTTTTGCTGTTTGCGTTTATTGTGGCATGCCTTGATCTGGTCGGCAATCGCTTTGCCTCTATTCGTGGCTACTCCGTATTTCTCGGAGTAGCCACGAGGTGGTTTTCGTCGCTTGGATGGTGGCAAGGTCGACGCGGATAGCGGACCCTTTTGTCGATGGGCCCATTTGTGAAGAATCGTCCCATTGGGAAACGGGTCCCAATGGGACGATTTTGGTGATCGGGGCAAGTTGAAATTGGTGTGATTCGATTGTCGAAAAGCGCTCAGCTCCGACCGTTCTTTTGTCGCCTAGATGTGCGCGAATTAAGTCAGAACGTGTCTTCAAAATCCGCATCAAGCGCAGCCTCCCGCATGAAATGCCTACGCAAGCGCGTTTTTTCGTCTTGACAAAAGGGATGTCTGTTGTAGGCCCACGGCCTACAACAGACATGTCACCTGCCCATGCTCGCACGGCATCCGCATCGGCGCTCCGGCCGCCTCGGCGTGTCGGAGCGGGCAAGGATGTCTTTGGTCTCGGTCCAATCATCCAACTTGCCGGAAAGGTCGGTTGTGGAGGAGACGGCGGCAATCGTGGCAAGTCTGACAAATAGTACTTGCCAGGCAGCTGCGGCAACTGGCCTACTCCTCGCCCACATTGAGGAGTAGGGCTGACATGATAGCCGGGGAGAACGATCTCGCTGCATGCTCGCTGCGCGCTGCTTGCCAGATAGATGCGTCATCAAACTTACATGTGGGTGAGAAAAGCCCCGATTTTGCTATGAAATCGGGGCTCGATGTAAGTTCTAGGGTGTCAAAAGTTACATCAGCCGCTTACGACCGCTCTGCCTATCCCTCCGAGCGGGACGGGCGCCGATGCCCTGATCTCCGCCATGTCGAGGTGCGAGATCAAGTCCTTGGCGCGCTCGCCGGAGTGGCACGCCTTGTTCGGCGCCACCTTCCTGTAGAGCTTCTTGGGCTTCGTCTTCCTCTTGTTGCCCGGCGGCATCTCCGTCTCAGGCGGCAGCCCTAGGAAGGACAGGACGCCGGGCAGGTCGCACGGCATCACATCACGTCCTCGATGCCGGCCTCGACCGCCAGGTCGACGACCTTCTGCGCTGCCGGCGAGATGCTCGGGGTGCTGCTACTGCCCGCCGGTTCGATAATTGGCGGGCAGTAGCGGGCAGTAGCGGGCAGTAGCGGTTCAGTTGATGTCGACAGGGCGGTAATACTGGCGCGGGTCGTTCGTGCTTGCGCCGACCCATTCGAGCATGCCCTTGCTGGCGAGCGTCTTCAGTGTTTCCGTCGCCTTCATTTTTCCTACGCCGGCTTCCGCCATGAGCTCCCTTTTCGTCACCCTGCCGTTCTTGCGGGCGATTTCCATAGCGGCTGACTCGGCCGCGTCGAATGGCCTTTCGGGCATTTGCGGCTTTTTGGGGCTTTCGGCATCGGGGAGGAATTCCCTCGTGACCTGCGCGCCCGGACGGTCGAACCGGATGACGGTGGTGTTGGTGGTCTGCCTGTAGCTGAATTTTACGCCCTCGGCGTCGCAGTATCGCTTGATGCGGGGGATGCCCGTGCCGTACTGCTCGATCATTCCCGAGCGGAAGAGCGCCTGCGCGATGCCCGGGTTGCGCTGCTTGAGGCCGCCGTCTGCCCCTGCCAGGTGGTTTTCCGGTGCGTCGCCCTCGGGGAAGAGGCCCGGGCTCACCACCTCGACGAAGTCCATGTAGACGTTGACCTCGACGGCGGTGTCCGTGGTGTAGTCGCGGTGGCATAGCGCGTTGGCGATGGCCTCACGCACGGCCTCCCTGGGAATCTCGGGGATCTCGCGGCGCTGCATACCGGGCTCGCCGAACACGAACCTGCGCCTGATGTTGGACACGACGAAGAACTCCGCCCTCTTGAGCAGCTGGATCAGCGGCAGGCCTTCCTGCTGGAGGTCGAAGATGTCGAGCTTGTCGTTTCCGGCGAGCAGGCCCAGCTTCATCCTCGGGTACTGTATCGGCGAGTGGCAGAACATCATGGCGCCGGCGTTGGTGAGCGTGCCGTCCGGGGCAAGCATGCCGAGGCGCTTGAGCACGCCTGCCGCGTCGGCCGGCCCGTCTCCGATGCGGCCTGCCGCTTTGCCCATCTCGACGAACTCGCGCACGGCCGCCTCGTCGACATCTTCGATGGGTCTGCCGGACGGCAGCGAGTCCCAGGGGTTGCGGGCGCGGTCGCGCTCGATGATCATCGTTGCCAGCTCTGACGCGGCCATCTGCTTGTTCGACGTCCCGACGCGCGTGAAGTACCGCCCGTCCGCGGAGTACGGCGCGTCCATGCCGGAGAACGCCACTCGTATGTATGCTTTGGCGTCTTCGTCGGTGAGGCGATCTATGGTCGGAGAAATGGATGGCTCAACCTTGTCGGAAATCCAGCCCGCGACTTGGCGGATGGTGGCGTCCGTGGCGTCCTGCCCGATGACCTCGCCGTCGTCCTTGACGCCGAAGTAGAGCTCGCCGCGGCCGTGCTTGTTGAGCATGGCGCTCATGGCCTGCAGGGCCTCCTTGTGCTCGCCCGTCGACTTCTTGAACTCGACGGTCTCGCTCTCGCTGCCTAGGTTCATTCGGGCTGCCTTCCTATTTGCGTTCGATGTTTTGGATTATACCTTGCCGGGCTTGAGGCCTCGACGTTGCAGCACCGCCTGTTGCCGCCATCCGCTTCATGCACAATTTTGTTTCCGTTTCGGCAAAAGGGATGCTTGCGTGACGTCCGCACCAGCGCCCTGCCCGCCTCGGGGTGCCGAAGCGGGTAGGGCGCCTCGCCGAGAAGAGGCGCCCAGGGTCTTCCGGGAAGCCGCTGCCCCTCATCTCGCCTCTCGGGGGATGCCGGAGGCGAACGGCATCCCTCCCAGCGCGGTCGTCTGCAGCGCGAGCAGCCTCACGGCCTGCGAGAAGTTCGTGCCCAGGCCCTTGAGCACGGACTCCATCTCGCCGGCGACGTCATCCGGGATCTTGACCGACGTCACCGCGGTCTTTCCGCTCGCCTCGAAGCCGGTCTCGACAGGGCCGAAGGGGATGTCCCCCTCGAGCACGATCTGGAAGGCGAAGCTCCTCATCGCGCAGGTGGGGTCGACGCCGATGCCCCGCAGCGTGTCCTCGAATGACGCCTTCAGGTCGGCGTCGATCCTCACCGACAGCTTCCTCATCTTCGTGCTGCTGCTCATCTCGCGCCCCCTTCCCCAGGGCGCTCGCCTTCCTCGCCGGCCCCGAGGCCGCTCTCCATCAAAGCCTCGAACCGGATCCTCATGGTGCTGGCCTTCGCCTCGCGGCTCGCCCTCATGGGCGGCCCGCCCCGGTAGACGAGCTCGTCCATGTACTCCTCGAACGCCTCCGTCAGGGTCATCCCGTGCAGCGCGAGCAGCTCCCTGCTCCTGCGCTTCATGGTCGCGTCCAGCCTGAGCGACGTCGTCTCCTTGGGGTTCGCGTACATCCCCGCCTCCTTTCCTGCGGCGCCTCCCCGGTGCCGCATTGCGCTCCGTGCACTTGCGTCGGCGCAGCTGCCCGCCCCAAGGCCGTTTTCGGGGCCTTTTGGACAAGCGCGGCCGCGGGCGGCGATCGGTAGGGCCGCTGGCGTGCGGCATGCTCGCCGCGATCTGCCGGCGCGAGTCCTCTGTTCCCGCAAAAGCCTCCGCGGAGCCTTGCAACGCTGCGGGGCCTTTGCCTGGGTTCCCCCGATCGGCCGCCGAGGCAAGGCCTCCTTGCTCGGCTTGCCGGCCGATATGCCCGGGACGCGGCGCGGAGCGTCGGATTCGCGAAGGCCCGCGAGGGCCGGCATCCCCACCGAATTGCCGGCGACGAGCCGATGCCGCCCGGAATTCTGTGGGAATGTCGCGCGTGCGGCGCGCAGCGGCGCGTCCCGGGCAACAGCCCCGCGGCGCTTGAGCGGGCATGACGTGGCGCATAAAATACAGTTGATAGAACGTTCTGAGTACGATGGAGCCGTCTGTGAGCATTAAATCGGAGCATGTCGTTAAGCTTTTTACCCCCACGATTCTGGACGACTGCGACTTCGAGGTTTACAAACCTGAGTTCGAACGGGTGTTTTCCAGCGAAAAAGCCACGAACATCGCCGTATCGGGCCCCTTTGGTGCGGGAAAGACGAGTGTGATGGCCACATGGGAGGCGTCAAAGGAGGGGTCTGAGGGTCACAACTATCTGCATCTCTCCTTGGCGAACTTCAAAGGGATCGAGAAGTTTGGTTGCGATGAAGATGATTCCGGGGAGGATAGAGGGGCCATCGAGAAAATGCTCCTCAACCAGCTTGTGCACAAGGTGGACTTCTGGCGTGTCCCGAAAAGTAGGTTCAAGACGACGGTTGTCGGTAAATTGGGGATCGCCATTCCGGTTATAGTCGCTGTCGTTGTCGCGCTTCTTTTGACGCTGGGCTTTGCGGAGTTTGATTGGTATCGCGCAAGGATGGCCGAGGGGGGGAGGGGTGAGCTATCTTGGCCTTCTTGCTCCCTGGCTCTTACCCATTGCGGCTCTCATCTTGGCCTTTGTTGTTCGCTCCCCGTTCAAGGGCCTGGTCAAAAGGATAAGCCTTGGTGGAAACGAGGTGGAGCTCTTCGACGAGAAGAGCTCCACTTTCAACCGCTATATGGACGACATCATCTATCTTCTCGACTCTTCTGGCTGCGACGTGGTCGTGATTGAAGACCTTGACAGATTCGAGCGGCTCGATGTGTTTGAGGGTCTTAGGGAGATAAACAACCTCGTCAATTCGAAGCGGCGGAAGCGCAAGCCCATTCGCTTTTTCTACCTTGTCCGGGACGACATGTTCACAAGCGCTGACAGGGCCAAGTTCTTCGACCTCATCATCCCTGTCATTCCCTTCATGGACAAGAGCAACGCTGCCGATGTTTTGGCGCCTGAACTGGCCAAGGTGGGAATCGGCGTTGAGCTCTCCTTTCTCAACGAGCTGTCCCTTTACCTCAGCGACCCGCGTGTCTTGGACGACGTGGTGAACAACTCTAGGCACATCAAAGCCGCCCTTTTCGGTGGGGATGATGGAGGGCTCGAGAGCGACGACGCTGAGCGAATAGTCGCCATGTCGGTTTATAAGGCGCTTTTCCCGGCTGATTTCGCCGACCTACAGGCGGGAAGGGGATGCGTCAAATACTATCTTGAGAAGAGGAGCGAGGCAGTCGTGGTCCGCCGTGCCGCGATCGATCGGGAAATCGACGAGCTTCAGGGAAAGATCGACGCGATGGAGGCACAAGGCAAGTACAACGCCGATGAGCTGGCGCTTCTGTATATGGCTGGCAGTTATGACGATATCGAGTACTACTCGTCAGCTTACGGGTATCACTCCCTAAAAGACCTGCCTCCTGCGAAAAGAATCGAGGTGGTAAACGGTGACCAAGGGATGAAAGCCAGGTTCGACGAGCTAGTTTGCTCGCTGATTGAAAATAATCAGGAGTTCGCCTCTCGCTACGACGAGGCGCTTTCCAGCCCGAGGAGGAAGTCGCTAGAGTTTGCCGAGGAAATATCGAGGTTGAAGTCGGAATCTGCCGAGCTTTCCAGGATGAGCCTTCCAAGGCTGATTTTGTCGCTTGACCAAAGAGACCGCGACGATTACTTTGCGCTTCCAACGAAGGAGACGTGCCCGGCGGGGCAGAAGCAGGCGCTTGACCGTATTGTCCGGGTGAGGGAAAGCGACGACTTCGGCCTCATAGAGTACTTGCTCTGCTCCGGGCGCATCAACGACTCCTATGAGCGATACATGAGCAACTTCTACCCGACGAGCGTCACCTCGTCCGACAGGGAGGTGCTCCGTCGGATCGTTCAGCATTCCGAGACCGACCCCCTGTACGGGTTCGACAAACCAGCCACGGCCGCACGCAAGCTGTCTGTCGAGAGATTCGCTCAGAAGAATGCCCGAATCCTTTCCCTTTGTCATGAGCTTCTCTCGGATGCTGGCTTGCCTGATAGGAGAGCTCGGTTCTTTCAATCCATCTCGAACGATCGGGATTACCGCTTCGTCTTCTCGTACGTGGCTTCGGAGTTCGGCGATGCTGTGACCGTTCCGGTTCTTGAAGAGGTGTTGCCGGGGGCACTCGCGACATCGATCGATATGTTCTCAAGCGATTCAGCCGATGCTAGGCGCGTATGCCAGAAGCTTTTGACGGATAACCCCGTCATGCTTTCTGATAATGCGCCGCTGGCGCTATCGGTTCGCAACTTCGCCTCGGGCGATGCCAAGTTCCTTCATCCGGAGGTTCCTTTGGCCTCGTCTGTGGTCGATCAGCTGGAAAAGGTGGGGTATTCGGCAAGGGATTTGGAAATCGAGGGGTCTCACGAAGGTCTGCTCTCCGAGATATATTCCCATGGTCTGTACGAGCCTGACGCCGCTCTGGTGTTGAAACTGGTGAGGTCGCAGCACTCTGGGCAAGGGGACCTGCGTGGGCCGCAACTCTCGAACGCTCTTGCTGTCCATTCCGAATGGCCGGCCTATGACAAGGTTAATGCTCATCCTGCCGAGTATCTGCAAACCTCGATAGGAAGCTTCGGCGAACTCGAAGACGCCGAATCGACCGTTGCCTGGCTCGTGAACAAGCCGGAGATTTTAGATGCCGACGGCCTCGTGGTCTCCTATGCCTCGGCCTTGAAGGACGTTCTCATCCAGGACGCCGGCGTTATAGAGGATGAAGGTGCCTTGGAGGCCCTTGCACTTGCCGGTAGGGTTGCTCGCACGGGAAGGAACATCTTCTCGATATACGCGGCGAACGGAAACACCGTGACTGAATCCGTCGTGATTCTCGTTAACCAAGGAACGGCCCCAAGCGACCTCAATCTCAAAGAGAAAAAGAGCATTGCTCCTGGCGCCAGCTTCCTCGTCGATCTCGGAAGGAACGAGTCGGTAAGCGAGGAGGCATTCGCCAGCGTGGCCTCGGGGTACGGTGCCGTTTTTAAGGCCCTGACGGCGGGAGACCTTCCCGTCGACAGGGCGGAGAGCTTGGTGCGCGCTGGTTCCATCAAGATGACGAAGGAAAATCTCTCCCTGTACTCGAAGAGCTACCCCTCGGTAGTCGCAGACCTAGCTAGATCCGACATGGACGGATATGTTGGCATTGTGTTTGACGAGGCGGCGCCTGAGTGCCCGTTCGATGAAGACGTCGCATTGTCCCTTCTCCGCGACGAACCCGAATCGCCGGCCTTGACTCTGCTCGTCGAGGGTTTCGAAGGAGCCCAAAGAGTGGATTTCGGCCACTATGCGGATGAAGTCAACGCTAAGATCGTCGAGCTTTGCTTCGACGAGAGGGATCTTGGGGCCATTGGGGAGGCTTACGAGCCCTCGCTGCCTTCCGCCTTAAGAAATGCCATTGTCGAAAAGTGCGCCGATTGTCTGGACTCTATCATTCGCGATGGGGTTTATCTCTCCATGGCGCTTCGTCTCGAACTCCTTTCATGCGATAGCATCAGTGCCGAAGACAAAGAGAAGCTCGTCTCGATTGGATGCGGAACCTATTCCGCTAAGGAGTACCCAAAGATGCTCATGGCGGCTGGCATGGACGAGTACCTTGCCGCCGTTAACGGCAAGGGAAGCTACACCGTCGGCGGGAGCGCCGCGGCAAAAGCCATCTTGGAAGATCTGAAGAGGCTGAATTTGATATCGTCATTCAAGGATGACGGCATGGGGAATTACAGAGTGCATGCGAAGCGAAAGAAAGAATAACCTCGGAATCTCGTCGCATCCATTCGGCATTCAACGCAGGTGATGGTCGGATTGATTCGCTTTGCGCGAATCGCTTCAAATGCCATTGGCTTGATGGGCAAAATGCTGCAGGACGAGCAGAGCGATTAGGCTCCAGATACTCGCGAGGATTGGAATCGGGGGGGGCTTCGGGCCCTCCCTTTCATTTTTCTCTAGGAGAAATCCCATGGCCAAGGGCCTCCTCTCGTGCGATCATCAGGTCGACAAGCTCGCCAACGAGAAGGGGCTCGCGGTGTCCGACCGCGGCTAGAGACGCGGGCCAACGGGCCGCTTTGCTGCGGCGGCTCCGTTTTGGGGTTCATGGCCCGCATGCAGCATTACGACGGTGCGACGCGTCTGCTCGATGCGGCTTCGAGCCTCGACGTTGCGCATTGCTTCGCGTCATCCAGACATGACGAAGTGACTGGCGTCGTGTATTCCTGTAGGGTTAACCCCGATATGCGCGTCTCGATTGGAGAACAGCTCGACGGTCGGGAGCCCGATTGGTACGAGTTGACCGATCGTTGCCGGGGCGGGCGCCCCTGCTCGTGATACCGTGGGGCTATGAGCCGAGAATTGCCGCGCAGCATGGGGCGTTCATCATGACGTCGCTCGACGGCTCGCTGGCGGATCCAAATCTTTTTATGAGCTAGGCGGTCGGCTCCGAGGTTCGTCCGATTTGGATTCTCCCAAAGCTGAAATCTTCCGTGAGAAGGTACCTGGTGGCAAAGTAACGAGAAGCCGTGGCTTTGCGGTGGCCGACCCTGGCGGAAGGCTGCATTTGTCGGCTTTGGTTGTCGAAGTTCATGTAGCCGCGCGCCGCTTGCGGAGAATCGTCTCATTGGGAATTCGCCCCAATGAGACGATTCCGTTTGGGGGAGAGGGGGTCGTCTTCGGGCTCGACCCGACCCTTCGAATTGTCGTCGGGTGTTTTTATTATACGCAAAGCGGTAGCTGCGATTCGCTGGTGCGATACGCTGTCCGCAGTGCCATTGGCAATACAGAAAACTGCAGATCAAGCCAATGATCAAGCATATCGGCGCCTTTAGTGTTTTTTCGTCTTGACAAAAGGGATGAGCGTCGTGGGCCCGCGCCCTGCGCTGCCGAACGAGGTAGCAACCTACAATGACTACCAGCGCCAAAGGCTGCTGGTGAAGCCTGGTATGACCTGCTACTGGCAAACCCGTCGCAACCGCGACTCGATCACCTTCGACGAGTGGGTCGATTTGGATTTGTGGGGAGCCCGCCCCGTTCGGCGTTACGCGGGTGCGTGTATGCTTTGCTGCAGGC
>ERZ1034984.3205-NODE-3205-length-12107-cov-13.766429_pt1 | contig 12107 bp, 10 predicted proteins | sample MGYA00520589_ERZ1034984 | MGnify/ENA primary metagenome ERZ1034984 (study PRJEB33766, sample SAMN09781790) | gut metagenome | biome: gut microbiome | host: Homo sapiens | place: Madagascar | study: EMG produced TPA metagenomics assembly of the PRJNA485056 data... | reverse complement strand
ATTTTATTCCTTTTCTTTTATATTCATCATATAATTCTTTAAATCTAGTAAAGTGAATTATTTCTCTTTGTCTTAAGAAAAGTAATGGTCCTATGACATCTGGATCGTCTGTTAAATCAATTAAGTTTTCATAAGTGGCTCTAGCTTTTTGTTCAGCGGCCATATCTTCAGATAAGTCTGCAAGTGGGTCGCCAGTTGTAGCAAAATATGATACAGTAAATGGTACTCCATTGGAATCAGTTGGATATAAGCCATAACCGTGTTCAGCGTAGTGTGATTCTAATCCTGCTTCTTTTAATTCTTTTAGAGTGGCTCCGTTTAGTAGTTGATATATCATTGCAGATATCATTTCTACGTGTGCTAATTCTTCAGTTCCTATGTCTGTAAGTAATGCTTTTCCTTTATCATCTGGCATAGTATATCTTTGATTTAAGTATCTAAAGGCTGCACTTAATTCACCATTAGCTCCACCATATTGTGTTACTAAGTATTTAGCCATTCTTAAGTCTTTCTTTTTAATATTAACAGGGTATTCTAGTGATTTTACATATTTCCACATTAGTTTTGCACCTCCCAAGGCCAAGGCGAGTTATTCCATAACCAGTTATTTGTTTGAACAGGACTATATATTGTTAATGGTCCATATTTACTTTCATATAGAGATACTAATTCTTTTTCTTTTTTTAAGTAACCATTATATTTATTTAGAGCTGCTTTATCATTTGGATATACATCTAAATATAATCCTAATTCTATTACAGCAAATCTTTGTTCATCTATTTGAAGAATTAGATCCTCTCTTTCACTATTTGCTTTTAATTCTTGTGGTTTATAGTTTTTGTATTCATCATAGAGACTATTAAATAAATTTCCTCTTTTAAAACCTACTAAAGTAGTAGTGATATCTGGAGTAGTGTCTGCTATAGGGTAGTTGTTTTGAATATTATTTTGATAATTTATGTCATTCATAATGTTATTAGGATATGGTATAAAGTTTGGATCACTATAGTTACCATTTAAGTAGTTATAATAGTCATTAAAATCATTCATTTTTTAACCTCCTAAAATAAGTTATGATATTCGTGTATTTTGTGTATGGGGTAATACCTATATTGACAAAAATATATTATTAAAATATAATTTAGATAGATTGGTAGTGAGTAGTATGTTTGATAAAAAGAATGAACCATTAATTATAAAAAATAAAGATTTTAAGAGATGTATTATATTTATTAGTTATCCAATAATTAATTATAAAGAAGAAGAATTAAGAATATTAGAGAAGATAGCTTTTGATAGAAGTAAAAAGTATGATACTAATAAAAAGATAGCGGTTGTTAATATTAATAATTATTGTTTATCTTATCGAAGTAGGATATCTTTTATTGGCAATAGTCCTTTCTTGGAGTTTACACTTAGTTATCCTTCTTATGATTGTTTGGGAATAGATGTACTTGAAGATAATTTGAAATTTATTAAAGAAATTATATATGATCCTTATTTAGAAGATGGGGCTTTTCCTAAAAATAAGGTAGAGGATGCTAAAAAAATATATAAGAATAGAACTATTAGAATTAATAATGATTTTTTTAGTTATTATGACTATAAGAATGATTTGTTAAATGATGAAGATGATTACTTGGTTTCTAAAGTTTTTAAGGATACTTCACTTTTAGATAATGTTACTTCGAAGAGTTTATATGAAACATATAATAAAATTATTAGTGGACCTCCTTTAGTGTATTTGATTGGAAATGTTGATGTGAATAAATCTAAAGAGTTGATTAAGAATATTCTTCTTGATAATAAGATAAGTAGGGTTAAATTTAAAAAAGATTATTATGTTTATGCTAAGAATATACCTAGTAAAGTAGATGTTGTAGTAGAAGATAGTCCTTTTTCTACAGCAGGAGTTTTTTGTAATTATAAAGTTAAAAATATTAATTGTGTTAGAGATACTATTTTACTTAGTGTTGTTAAGAAACTTTTGTATTCTAATGTATCTAATATTTTGTTTGATAGTTTAAGAAAAGATAATGATTTAATATATAGATGTTATGTTAATTATACTATGTTTGGTACTTTGACTTTGGCTTCTTTTACAGATAAGGGTAATGCTAAAATAATATTTGATATTTATGATAGTGTTATGAAGAAAATAGAGAATATTGATTATATAGGAGATAAGCTTTCTTTGATAGTTGAGAATGCTAGAATTGATAATGAACTTAGTAAAGAGAATTTAAGTGATATATTATATGAATATATAGATAAACATTTGGAATATATTGAAGATAAATACTATGATGTATTAAAGACTGTAAGTGGAGAAGAAGTTTATGATTTTATTAAGAATAGATTGGTTATGGTATCTAAGTATGTAGGAGGAGATAAATATGAATAGTGCAAAGTTTATTACTTTAGAAGATGGGCTTACTATTCTTATATATACTGATAAGAGTAAGAGTACTAATCATATGGAGTTATATACTTTTTATGGAGGTAATTATAATTTTTATGTTGATTGGCGAGAAAAGAAAAATAAAAGAAGGTAGTGCTCATTTGCTTGAACATTATGTTTGTGAGAATACTTCTTCGGGTAATTTATTAGATAACTTGAGAAATTATAATGTACTTAGTTGTAATGCTGGAACTAATTCTTTTTATACTTCTTATTTTTTTAATACAGTTGGTAATTTTTATGAGTGCTTTGATACTTTTTTGGAGGGAATATATAATGTTACTTTTACTAAGGAGAAGTTAGATAAAACTAAGTATGCGGTGTTAAATGAGATTAGAGATAGTCTTAATGATGAGGGGAGAAGAGTAGCTTCTAGTAATATAAGAACTTTATTTAGTAATTGTAATGATACTTTGGGTAGTGAAGAGAGTGTTAATAGTATTAGTATTAATGAACTTAGAGATATTTATGATAGTGTGTATATTCCTTGTAATCAGTTTTTAGTGGTAGCGGGTAATTTTGATTATGATAAAGTATTTGATAAGATTAAGAAATTTTATAGTAACAAATCTTTTAAGTGTGATAAGAAGTTACCTATGATAGTAGATAAAAGAGATATTGTTTCTAAGTATGTTACTTATGAGTGCAGTTTGATAGATAAAGTTATTATTAATTTTAAAATTGATATAAGGGGGTTATCTAGTTATGATAGATATAAACTTGATTGGTATGTTTGTTGGTTTTTGAATATTAATTTCTCTGAGTATTCGAAGATAAATGAGTATATTAATAGGAGTGATAAGTATATAGGGGATATTGTTAGTTCTTCTTATTACTATAATGGTTATTTGGTTATAGATATTTGGGGATATACTTCTTTATGTGATGATTTTGAGAAGAGGGTTATTGAAGTTATTAATAGTGTTAGTGATGATGATAAGGAACTTTTTGAGCTTGCTAAAAAGAATAGTATTACTAGTATGGTTGTTAGGAAAGACAGTATAAATGGCTATGTTGGTCCTATAGAGGATAATTATATTAGTTTTGGTTATAAAGATGAGGATTATATTGATGTTATAAAGGGGTTTAGTTATGAGGATTATAGAAGGGTAATTGATAGTATTGATTTTTCTTTTTATTCTGTTTTTTATAGGAAAAAGAAATAGATGTTTGTTATTGGAGTGTGAACCTATTGTTTCACACTCTTTCTTTGAAGCCAAATTTGTATTTGTCTTCAAAGATAATCTAGAGCCTTAGGTTTAAGTCTCTAGATTAAATTATTTTGGTAAAATGCTTTTTTTTCTTGACAAAGAAAAGTTTATATAGTATGATTTAATTGTACTAGTGCAAGTAGTACAACCATATATTATAGTGAAAGGAGAATTTATATGATAAAAATAGATAAACTGTCTAAGAAATATGAAAAAGATTATGTTTTGAAAGATCTTAGTTGTACTATTCTTGATAATTCTATTTATGGCTTAGTAGGAGCTAATGGTTCTGGTAAGAGTACATTGCTTAGAACTATTATGGGAATTTATGAAGCTGATAGTGGTGTTATTTCTGTTTCTGGAGAGTCAGTTTATGATAATGAGATTATAAAACAAAAGATGGTTTTTGTACAAGATGATTTATTCTTTTATCCTGGGTATACACTTATGGATACTGCTAGATATTATCAATCTATGTATAAGGATTTTGATATTAACTATCTAAAAGAGTTAGCGGGTATGTTAAATCTTAGTCTTGATAAGAAAATTAGTACTTTTTCAAAGGGAATGAAGAGACAATGTGCTTTGATATGTGCTATTTGTACTAATGCTGATTATATGTTCTTTGATGAGACTTTTGATGGTTTGGATCCTGTTATTAGAAATACTATGAAGAAAATACTTATTAAACAAATGAATAAGAAGGATACTACTATTGTTATGACTAGTCATAATCTTAGGGAGCTTGAAGATATTTGTGATAATTTAGGTCTTTTATATCAAGGCGGTATTTTATTTGAGAGTGATGTTGATACTATCAAAACTAATATGTTTAAAGTTCAAATATCTTTTGAAAATAATTTTGATAAGGAAGATTTTGAGGAGTTTGATATTTTAAGTTTTAAAAAGACTGGTAGTGTGGCTACTATAATAATTAAAGATAATGATGGAAAAAGTAAGAATAAATTGGAGAAGATGAAACCTTTGATACTTGATTATCTACCACTTACTTTAGAGGAAGTATTTATTTATGAAATGGAGGCTTTAGGATATGAGTTTAACAAGTTTATTTAATTTTAATTATTTAAAAGAGAATATTAAGAAATCTAGAGCTATTATTCTTTTATGTATGCTGCTTCTTCCTACAATTGGTGGTATTATATTACTTGTTAGTTGTAGTGATGGTAATAATCTTATGCCTAGTATTTATGAAGTGTCTGCACATATGTTATTTGGAATGTATATTATACCAATAATACTTTCACTTACTTTGTTTAATTTTATTTATAAGAAGGGATCTATTGATTTTACTTTGTCGATGCCTATTAATAAGAAACAAATATTTCTTACTAATACGATAGGTGGAATAGTTATACTTCTTTTGATGCAAATTATTAATTTTGTTATTACACTTATTATAAGTCTGATATATAGTAATATTATTATTGATTATAAGATGTTATTTGATATACTTTTAATTTATTCTATTGCTTATATATTTGTATTTACTTCTTGTAATGTGGCTGTTAGTGTATCTTCGAATAAAATTACTACTATTGTTGTTACTTTACTTATATTATTTTTAGTTCCTTTTGTTAGTACTTTTATTAGTTTTAGGGGATTCCAATATGGCGTTGGATCTAATGCTAGAGTAGAATGTACTTCTAAGGATTGTGTTCCTAGTGTTTATGAATGTGATAATATAAAGTGTGATGTTGATAAGAAGAATAATATTTATTCTGGTTATGTTACTAAAATAGATAATATTACTTATACTTTGCCTTATGAGCTTATTGAAAAACTTATGCTTGGTAATGAATCTGATTCTAAGATAAATGTATCTATTATTAAGATGATTGTTTTAAGTATATTATACACTGTTATGGGAGTTATTCTTTTTGTAAAGAAGAAATTTGAGGTTGTTGGTACTTCATTTAGAAGTGAGAGAACACATATTTTTGTTAGGACTTTGACTACTGTTCCTATAGTTTGTGTAGCATATATGATAATTAGAAATTTTAGTGTTTCTAGTAGTGATATTTTTTCAATAATACTTTTATTAGTTCTTATATTTACTTATTTAATTATTTATGATTTGATTACTAGAAAGAAAGTTACTAATTTCTTTAAGATGCTTATTTGTTTAGGTGTTGTATCTGGTGTAGTTGTTATTATAGGCTCACTTTTAAAAGATAGTGAATATAATATTAATACTGATGATATTAAAGAGATTACTTTTGTTGATGATGGTAATGTTAAGGTTGGTGCTACTAAGGATAAAGGGGTTATTAATTATGTTGTTTCTCTTTTATTGAATAATGGACCGGTAGATGACTATTATAATACTTATCATATAAAAACTAATATAAAAGGAACTACATATAGGTTTAATATTTATGCTACTAAAGAGAATTATAATTATATTAATAGTAGATTACTTAATGATAAGAAGTATGCTAAAGAATTAAATAATTATAGAAATAGTAAAGTGTTTGGTATTGGCTATGTTGATGGTTATACTGGTATTAATAATAATAAATTATCTAATATGATTATTGAAGAGTATAAAAAGAATAGTGATGTATTAAGAAATAATGATAGTGGTAGTGAGTTATTTGTTGTTACTTTATATGTTTATGATAACTATAATGTTAGAAGTATAAATGTTGATGTTGGTAATAATAAAGAATTGGCTTTAGAGATATTGAAATATTATAATAATAATACTAAGAATAATTTGGATAAGATTGGTAATGATAGTATTTATTCTTATTATGTTAATGGTTTATATTATGGTACTTCTTATTTTGATATTGGATCATTTATAGTTAAGAATATTGATGATGAGATAGATATTAATAAGGATTATAGTTATATTACTATGTATGATGATTATGGAAAGAATGTTTTTGTTACTAATAAGGTTGAGGAACTTAAGAGTATTGTTGGTGATCCTGATGATACATATGATGATGCTGAAACTACTGGAGGGAATGTAGATGAAACAGATTATGATTAATTTGGATTATCAGAGTAGAACTCCTATATATGAACAGATTGTTAATGATATTGAGAAGTATGTGGCACTTGGTATACTTAAGGAGAAAGTGCAGATACCTTCTATTAGGGAGATGGCTAGTAATTTGGGTATTAATCCTAATACTGTTAAAAAGAGTTATGATATATTAGAAAATAGAGGGATTATTACTACGATTAGTACCAAAGGAACTTTTATATCTTCAGATACTAAAAAAGCTACTGATGATAAAATTAATAAAGAAATAGAAGTTATAAAGAATAAAATAGATGAACTTACTAAAATGGGAATTAGTTATGATGAAATAATAGAGAGGATAAGAAAATGAAAATATTAGAAGTTAATAATTTGTGTAAGAATTATGGTAAGGGTACAACATTAGTTAAAGCTCTATCAGATGTTTCTTTTTCTGTAGATGAAGGAGACTTTGTTGCTATAGTTGGATCATCTGGTAGTGGAAAGAGTACATTACTTCATATACTCGGTACTGTTGATAAACCTACCAGTGGAAAAGTTATTATTGGAGGAGTAGATGTTTTTAAACAAAAAGATGATTCCCTAGCAGTTTTTAGAAGAAGAAAAGTTGGACTTATTTATCAATTTTATAATTTAATTCCAATACTTAATGTTGAAGAGAATATGACACTTCCTATATTACTTGATGGTAAGAAACCTTCAAAAGAATATTTAAAAGAACTTATAGAAGTACTTGGGTTAGAAAGAAGAATAAACCATTTACCTAATGAATTATCTGGAGGACAACAACAGAGAGTATCTATTGGCAGGGCACTTATTTCTAAACCAGATATTATACTTGCGGATGAACCTACAGGTAATTTGGATTCTAAGTCTAGTAGAGAAATTATGGATTTACTTAAAATTTCTAATGAGAAATATCATCAAACTATTATTATGATTACACATGATATTAATTTGGCTAAAGAAGCTAAAAGAATTATTACTTTGGAAGATGGTAAGATAGTTAAGGATGAGAAGATAAAATGAGTGTTTTAAAAGAGTTGACTATTAAGAATTTAAAGTTAAATAAAAAGAGAACAATTGTTACTATTATTGGTATAATATTGTCTACTGCTTTGATGGTGGGAATTGGACTTTTGTTTTCTTCTTTTCAAGATTTGATGATTAGAGATACTATTAATTATAATGGTAGATATGAAGCATTATATAAGAATGTTTCTTTGGAGAATGTTGATAAAATAAGCAATGATAATATTGATTACTTTTACGAAAAACCTATTGGTTTTAGTACTTTTGATTCTGATAATGAATATAAGCCTTATATCTATATTGCTGGTGTTAATAAAACATATTTTGATGAACTTAAATTAGTTACTGGTAGATTTCCTCAGAATGATAGTGAAATAATTATTTCTAAACATATCAATGAACAAAATGATGTTTCATATAAAGTTGGAGATAGTATAACATTATCTTATGGAAGTAGAAATATTGATGGTAATCTTACTTTGTCTAATGGTGAGTTGGTAGAAGGTGAAACTATTAATGTAGGGGGAGAAAAGACTTATAAGATTGTTGGCATTGTAGAAAGAAGTAATTTTGAAAGTTATTCTGCTTGTGGATATTCTTTCTTTACACTTGATACAAATGGTAACAAGGGAAATGTAAATTTATATGTTATGTTTAATAAGAATAAAAAGATTATTAAACAATCTGAAAAACTTGCTAAAGATTTAAATTATGAAGATAACATTATTTATAATAGTACTTTACTTGCTTTATATGGTGAGAGTACTTATGGTAATGTTATGTCAACGATGGTTAGTATGATGGTTATTATGCTCGCTTTAGTTAGTATTGGATGTATAGTTGTTATATATAATTCTTTTGCTATTTCTGTTATGGAAAGGAAGAAGGAATTTGGATTATTATCTAGTATAGGTACTACTAAGAAGCAATTAAGATCGTCTGTACTTTTTGAAGCATTAATAGTGGGTGTTATTGGTATAATATTAGGTATAGTTGGTGCTTATGTTGGTATAGGAGTTGTTATAGTTATTATTAATAATTTAATTGGTGATATCTTAGAAATGAACTTAAATTTAGTTACTAATCCAATATTTATTATTGTTCCAGTTATATTTATGATAATAGTTATCTTTGTATCTTCATTAATACCATCTAGAAGAGCTAGTAAAATATCTCCGATTGAGGCTATTAGACAAAATGATGATATAAAGATTAATAAAAAGAAGATTAAAACAAGTAAATTAGTTAATAGTTTATTTGGTATAGAAGGGGAGATTGCTCTTAAAAATATAAAGAGAAATAAGAAAAAATATAGGGTTACTATAGTTAGTTTATTTATTAGTATAGTCTTATTTATATCTTTTTCTTCATATATGAATTATACTTTAAATACTGCTAGTGAAGTGGCTGGAGAAATACCTTATGATTATCAGATTACTTATTTTAAAAATGGTAATGATAATGATAAAGAGGTTTTAGATAAAATTAATGAAATTATTAATAGTAGTGATGTATTAGAGTATACATCTTATAGTAGTAGTAATTTGGCGGTAGTAGGTAATTATACTTATAATGATGAATATTTAAAGTATTATAAGAGTGCTTTTGGTGAAGAAGTTTTAAATGATTTAAAGACTGCTAAATATAATAATATTTCTATTTTAGTAATAGATGATAATTCTTATGAGAAGTATAAGAAGTTAATTGGTCTTGATAAAGATAGTGTTATTCTACTTAATAGATTTAAGGGTGTTAGTTATGGGGATAGTAAGAGAGTTAATTATGATATTCCTGTAATTAATAATGATAATAATATTACTATAAAGATATGTGATTTTGATCCTGATGATGATGTAAATGATACTACTAAGTATTGTACTAAGAATATAGATAATATTTTTATTACTAATAAGTCTTTTGATTTGATTGAAGAGTTTTCTTATATTACAGATTATAAATTTGTTGTTAATAAGAAATTATATGATAGTATTACTGATGGTGAGACTGATTATACACAATTTAATATTATAAGCGATAATACTAATAGTATAGATAAATCAACTAAGGAACTTGATAGTTATGATAATGTTAGTTATACTAATGTTAATGAGGCTATGAAAGAGGCTAATAATATTATATTGGTTGTTAAAATACTTATGTATGGATTTATTAGTCTTGTTACTTTGATTGGAGTTACTTCAGTGTTTAATACTATATCTACTAGTATGGCACTTAGAAGAAGAGAGTTTGCTGTACTTAGAAGTATAGGACTTACTAAGAGAGGATTTAATAAGATGTTATTCTTTGAGAGTTTATTCTTTGGTATTAAATCTTTAGTGTTTGCTATACCAGTTGGTATTGGTGTTACTATTCTTATACATTATTCACTTGCTGATATGATGAGTGCAAGTAGTATCATTATACCTTGGAATGCTATTATTATATCTATAGTTTCGGTATTTGTAATAGTTCTTCTTACTATGATGTATTCTGCTAGTAAGATAAAGAAACATAATATTATAGAACAAATTAGAGAAGAAAATATTTGATAAAAATACTTTCTTTTTTCTTAAATATATTATATAATTATTGTAGAGAGGAGTAGATAAATATGGCAAAGTTTTGTACTAATTGTGGTAATGAATTACCAGAGAATGCTGGATTTTGTGTTAATTGTGGCAAGATGGTTGAGGGAAATAACACTAATAATAATATAAATAATAATAAGAAACAAGAAAAGAAGAAAGGGTTACCTACTTGGGCTATAATATTAATAGTAGTGGTTTGTGTTGTTATCATTCCACTTATAGCTTTTTGTGTGTTAGCTGCAGCTGGATTTAAATATCTAGAGAAGAATGATATTAAAATTGAAGATTATATTGATGATTATGTGGATGATGTTATTACTTCTAAAGGTACTATAGGTGATACTTTGAAAGGTGATGATTTTAGAATAACTTTAAAATCTGCGACTAAGTATGATACTATAGGAGAAGGAGCTTTAGCTAAAACTCCAGCAGATGGAAAGGAATATTTAGTATTTTTACTTGAGGTAGAGAATATTTCTGATGATGAAGAGTATATTTCTGATATGGATTTTAATGGTTATGTAGATAATAATCTAGTATCTAATTTAATTACATTTTCTGATGTAGATGGACAAAAATCATTATCTGGAACACTTGCTAGTGGCAAGAAAACAGATGGATATATTGCTTATGAAATAGATAAAAATTGGAAAGAGTTTGAACTTCATTATAAAGAAGGCTATAATGGAAATAAAATGATATTTAGTGTAGTAAATGAAAATAATGATACACAAAATCAAGATGCATAAATTGCATCTTTTTCTTTCTTTTTTGAGGAATTTATTATATAATTATTGTAGGAGGAGAAAATATGAATGTTTGTGATATTATTATACTAATTGCTTTAGCTTTTGGAGCAGTAGGAGGTTTTAAGGCTGGGGTAATCAAGAAGACTGCTGACTTTGTTGGAATGTTTATAATAGTTATTTTAGCATTTTATTTAAAGAATTATTTGTCTGTTATTATGTATGAAAATCTACCATTTTTTAATTTCTGGGGATTTATAAAGGGATTAGATGCTATTAATATATTATTTTATGAAACTTTAGCTTTTATTATAGTATTTATGGCACTTTTATTTGTACTTAGAGTTGTCTTGACAGTAACAGGACTTATAGAAAAGTTACTTAAAGCTACAATTATACTTAGTATACCTTCTAAATTACTCGGTATAGTAGTAGGTGTTATAGAAATGTATGTTTATGTTTTTCTTATTTTAATAGTTTTAACTTTACCTATATTTGATCTTCCTTATGTAAGAGAATCAAAAACTGCTAATTTTATAATAAATAATACTCCTATATTATCTGGTATATCTGAGGATATGATAAATATATATGATGATGTTTATGATGTAGTTATAAATAAGAATAATAAAACTGATGAACAATTAAATAGTGATATAACTAAAATATTAATAGATAATAATGTTATCACTAAGGAGTCTGCTAGAAAATTAGTAGATAAGAATAAATTACATATTAATGATAAAACTATATTAGAGTGAGGTGATTTTGATGTCATTAATAACTGATGTAAAAGATTTTGATAAATTAATAGAGACAGATGCTGTAGTAGATTTTTATGCTACTTGGTGTGGTCCTTGTAAGATGTTTGGACCAGTATTTGAGGAAGTATCTAATGAATTTAATATTAACTTTGTAAAAATAAATGTTGACGATAATGCTGATATTGCTAAAAGATATGGTGTTATGTCAATACCTACAATAATATTATTTAAAGATGGTACTGAAGTAAAAAGATTTACTGGCTTTATGTCTAAAGAAGAATTTGTTAAATTT
>ERZ1034984.3201-NODE-3201-length-12118-cov-4.921744_pt1 | contig 12118 bp, 9 predicted proteins | sample MGYA00520589_ERZ1034984 | MGnify/ENA primary metagenome ERZ1034984 (study PRJEB33766, sample SAMN09781790) | gut metagenome | biome: gut microbiome | host: Homo sapiens | place: Madagascar | study: EMG produced TPA metagenomics assembly of the PRJNA485056 data... | reverse complement strand
GCGCTGCACCGATACCGGCCGATCCTGTGACAGGAGGCTGGTGTTGATGCAGCGCCTTTTTTCTTGTTATTACTTTACAATGATCTTGCACTTAAGTCTGGCGCCACTTTTCATAATGACTGTGACGACAGTTTTTCCCTTTTTCAATCCAGTGACTACGCCCTTTTTATTGACTTTGACAATCTTTTTGTTTTTGATACGGAATCGCAGGATCTTATCATCCGGCGTTTTGTTGCGCAGTTGGATGCGTACCTTCTTTCCCTTTTTGACGGTCAGCTTTTTCCTCTTGAGACGTACACTTGGCTTCAGGAATACCGGAGGGGTATTCGGAGTGTCTGCTGAGCCCGGAGTGTTCGTGTTCGTTGGAACCGGGGCAGAAGACTGAGCTGGGTTCTGGGACGGAGCATTCGTCGGAACCGGGGCAGAAGACTGAGCTGGGTTCTGGGACGGAGCATTCGTTGGAACCGGAGCGGAAGACTGAGCCGGGTCCTGGGATGGAACATTTGTCGGAACCGGAGAGCCAGACTGAACTGGACTCTGTGTTGGTGTAATGGCAGGAGTCTGAGTGGCCGGAGCCGAAGACTGCGTTGGATCCTGGGACGGAACATTTGTCGGAACCGGAGAGTCAGACTGAACTGGACTCTGTGTTGGTGTAATGGCAGGAGTCTGAGTGGCCGGAGCCGAAGACTGCGTTGGATCCTGAGAAGGAACATTTGTCGGAACCGGGGAAACAGACTGAGCCGGGTCCTGCGATGGAGCATTCGTTGGAATTGGTGTCTGGGTCGCCGGTGCCGGTGTCTGTGTATCCTCTCCCTGCTTTGCCTTATATCCACGATAGAGCTGGACGATGATCGCGCCGCTTCCGGCCAGATCATCTCCGGTCCATCCGGAGGTCTTGGAACTTGCCGGTGAGATTAGAGAGGCTGCTTCATTTTTATTGCACAGGCTCCAGGCGGAATAACTGATGCCGTAGCCGCGCAGGAAATCCAGCCATTCTTTGGTATCCTCCGGAGAGATGTTGGACTGGCCGTCTGCGGTGCAGGTTCCAAATTCGGTGACATAGATCGGAATGCCCTGATTGTGGGCGGTGGTCACTTTGTCACGGAAGTTCTGTCCGTGAGTCGCCGCATAGAAATGGAAAGAGTACATGATGTTGGAGGCATCCAGCATACCGCCTCCGCTCTGGATCTGATCCACGTTCTGGGACCAGTTTCCGGTTCCTACCACAATGATTCCATCCGGATCATTGGCACGGATCGTGCTTACAACGTCCTGCGCATAGGATTTGATCGTCGACCATGGAAGATCGGACGGTTCGTTGCAGATTTCGTAGATGACGTGATCGTCATCGGCATATTTTCTGGAATAGGTATCAAAAAAGCTGATGGCAGCACTTTTGGTATCCATCGGATTTTCGGCGTGGATATGCCAGTCGATCATGGCATACATGCCGAGCTTATTGGCCAGGGAGACTCCCTTTTGAATATAGGTGTCAATGCGCTGTCTGCCGGTTTCGCTGACCGTATATCCATTCTGTGTGACATAGCCGGCCAGACGGATCAGGTCTGCACCCCATTCATCGCGCAGGTTGGAGAGGGCCGTTTCATTGACGTAGTCGCCCATGTTGTCCCACTGGAGACCATGTGTGCTGATGCCCTGAAGGATCGTAGCCTGTCCGTGGGAATCGGTGAGCTGTGTGCCGGATACATGTAGTTTGCCGTGCTTGTCAAATGGAGTCTGCACGCCGCTCTGAGGCTGTCCGGTCAGGGTGTAATCGAGCTGGAAATCCTCCAGTGTCGTCTGACCGGTACCGTAGGTTTTACCGCTGCCGGAAGATGCCGGTGTCGTGTAACTTACACTTCCCTGTGAAAAGGAGACTGCACCGCCGGCACCGATCTTACAGTCGCTGCCGGAGAAGGTCTGTCCCGGGGCAATGTTCAGGGAAAGGCCCAGACCGGACAGAGTCATGCTGCCGGATCCGACTGCCAGCTTTGCGTTGTAGGCATTGGAAGCAGACAGCTTGGAAGTGTCGGAGACGGAGGCGTTTAAGGTCCATTTTTTGATCGTCTCTGTTCCGTTGTTTTTGATGGAGATGTAATATTCATACCACCACTGATTGTCCATATACTCCGTGAGTGTGACGGTGCATGTTCCGTCTGCAGAAGTAAAGGAAAAACTCTTGCCGGTCGCGGAGGCGGCGCGGACGAAGGTGCGGCCTTCTCCCAGGCCCAGGATCAGGCAGAAGGTGAGAAGGAAACTCAGTAAGATCCTTGTTGTTTTTTTCATGTGTTTTCTCCTTTTTGATTGCGTTCCTGCAAAGTTTCGGTTCGTTGTTTTTCTGCAAAAAAACGGTGTAGATTTATTCTACACCGTTTGAATGGCTGTGTCTATGCTATGCTGCCGGTTCCTGGACCGTGGCTGGATCCTGTGTGCCTTCCGGAGCAGGAGTCTGTGTCGCAGGCTCGTCCGCAACGGGATTCTCCGGGAGATCCGGAGTGGATACTACATCTGTCGTAAAACCGGATGGAATGGTCTTGCTCCATCTGCCAAAGGAAGAAGTTCCGTTGGAATGGCGGCTGACCACGGCATTGTCGATCAGAAGACCGCTGTTTGTGGCGTGTACACGCCAGTGTGTTCCGGTGTGATAGTCATGAAGGATCACGCGGCCGTGGTTGTCTCTATAGCGGTGGCCGGATTTGTGGATCTGGGAGGACTTGTACACACCTAGGGATACCAGACGGTTGATGACTGCTCTGGCATTTTTGAATTCTCCAAAATACAGGGCAACATGTCCGCCGCCGGAACCGTATGTCAGGACATCGCCCATTTCCAGACTGCGAAGGGAAGTGCCCTTGTTTTTCTTCTTGATCGAAACCGTTTTGGTTTTGTGAAGCTGTTTGTCATGGTAGGTGTAGCGCACGTTGGCGCGTGTCCAGTCATAGGAAGTGGGAACGTATTTCCCACGATTTTTAACTTTGAGGTTTTTGATGGTAGTGGTCTGCCTGTTATAGGAAGGAACCTTTGCAAGTGCAGCTCCTACATATGTGTTGCAGACATATCTGCCGCCGCCGACTCCGTAGGCTTTTCCGAGAAATCCTTTGGTGATGGCTTTCTGATAGGCCTCTTCGGTCACAGTTTGTGCAAAATAAGTTTTCGATGCTGCCTGTGCAGCCGGAGAGGATACTCCGAACTGGCTGGTGACGATCCCCAGAGTGAGGGCGATCGCGGTCAATACGTGTCGTTTATTGCGTCTCATGTAGACTCCTTAAATATTACATAATTATTACGAAAATTAAAAAACTAAGATTAATTATAGCAGAAATTGTTAATAAATCAAGATGAATTCGTTAAGAATTGACAAAGTTTTGTCGAATTTGACAAAATCCAGGGGGTGGCTGTCGTAAGATGTGTCAGTTGAGAGGCGGGGAAATCTCTGTTATAATCAGACATAGAAAAGGAAACGACACAAGGTAAGAAAGCACAAGGAGGTAACGGAGAAAATATGAACAGAAAATGGGGATTGATATGGGTGGCTGTGATGGCATGCATCGTGGCTGTCCTGGGCGGCACCGGAGAGGTGAGCGCGCAGACATCGGCAGACGGTCAGTATGAGTATGAACTGGATCAGGTGACCGGGAACGCAACATTGACAAAGTATCTGGTGGACATCTCTTCCGAGACGGAGGTGGTGGTGCCGCAGCAGATTGACGGACATCCGGTGACGGCATTAGCCGGGACATATCAGGGCAGGGACAAGATCACAAAGGTGACGATCCCGGCGGGGGTGACAGCCATTGACGGCACTGCATTTTTACAGTGTTCATCCATCCGTGCCTTTGAGGTGGCACCGGACAATACGGCGTATATGCAGGACGCAGAGGGCGTCCTTTTGAGCAAAGACCAGACGACGCTGGTACGCTATCCCGTGGGACTGCACCGCAATCCTGCGACCTATACGATTCCGGCTACCGTCACGGCGCTGGCACCGTATTCCTTTTCCGGGTACAATACCTCAGACATCGTATTCGGAGCGCAGCTTCGCACGATCGGAGATTACGCATTCGCCTATGCAGGCAATTTTAATACTGTCAGCAGCTGGGAGGAGGGCACGGTGAGTATCGGTGCCTATGCCTTTGCGCAGTGTACGAATCTGAATGTGACACTGCCGGCCAGCGTCAGCAGCTTTGGATCCTATGCATTTACCAAGTGCACGAACATCCAGATCGACATCAGCAAGTGTACCGCGGCGCAGATTGCTCCGTATATGTTCTATCAGTGTGACAATATGCATAATCTGACGCTCTCACCGAGCGTGGTTTCTGTCGGTGAATATGCATTTTCGGAGTGTACGAATCTCAATGGGGTCGTATTGTCACCGAACCTGACCACCCTTCGCAAAGGGGCATTTGCAAATTGCCGCAATCTTCATATAGAAGAGATTCCGGCGGGAATCACGGTGATCGAGGAGGACACGTTCTTAAACTGCCAGAACCTGAATGTGGTGGCACTGCCGGAAGGCCTGACTACCATTGAAGCGGGAGCGTTTGCAGGCTGCGTCAATATCCATGAGATCAATATCCCGGATTCTGTGACCTATGTGGCACCGGACAGCTTCCGTGATGTGGATCTGTCGAAGGTGGCAGTACACGCAAAGGTGGGTACAGTGAAACTGAAGAAGGCAAAGAAAAAGGGGAAAAGGGTCGTTCTGAGCTGGAAGAAGGTCTCCAATGCCGACGGGTATGTGATTTACCGCTCTGTGAAAAAAGGCAAAGGGTACCGCAAGATCGGAACGGTGACCAAAGGCTCCCTCACATCTTTTAAGGACCGGAAGGCAAAGGCAGGAAAGACGAACTATTATAAGGTCAGGGCATACCGCGTGGTAGCCGGTGTGAAATGCTATGGCCGCTATAGCAATATCAAGAAATGTAAGCGATGACCGGGGAGGCATTCATGACAGAGGAAAAGACAGAACAGATCGTAAAAGAGTGGAAAGAATATACGGCGATGCAGCAGATCGAGGTCGGCCGGGAACAGCCGGACGAGGCTCAGGGCAGACAGAAGATGGCCGCAGCGGCACGCAGACAGCAGCGGGTGGGAACGCAGCTTGAGGCGGTTGTCCTGGAGGTTGATGATGCGGCATTCCGGGGTCAGATGGACCGGCAGGAGGCGCGCCGGCAGATCGATCTTGTCTTTGATGCTATGGAGACTCTTTCCTGTGATTTCGGACTTGGCAGACTGCCGCAGTATCAGCCGAGGGAGAAGACCTGCCGGATCCGGCAGAAATGGAACCGTTCTGAGGAGCAGGCCGAATACGATCTGCTCGAGGTGCAGATGGCAAGAATCCGGAAGCGTCTGGATGAACAGCGGTTGAAACTGGGAGATTTTCAGGCGAGACAGAAAAGCCTTGAGGAGGACAAAAAGAAGATCCCGCTGTTTGCCGTGGGAAAGAAAAAAGCGATGGAACAGGCAGTGGAGCAGGTGCAGGCGCAGGCCAAGAATGCACTGGATGCGATGGCTGCCGACAAAAAGGAACTGCACAGACTGCAGAGGCGCATGGATGCCCTGCGGGATCAGTTGAATCTGTAAATCAGGGAAAGACCAGATTTCCGGTTATGGAGATCTGGTCTTTTTGGGGTTGACAGGAGAAGAAAAAGAGAGTATTGTGTTAACTGTACTAAGTCAACTAATACAGATAGAACACATGGAAAGGAGCGTGTGAAGTGATTCATTTGGACTATCGTGATTCACGTCCGATCTATGAGCAGGTGAAGGATGGATTCAGACAGCGTATTATCCAGGAAATCATTCAGAAGGATGAGAAACTTCCGTCCGTCAGGGAACTGGCGACGGCGTTGACGATCAATCCGAATACGATCCAGAGGGCATACCGTGAGCTTGAGCAGGAAGGATATGTTTATACCGTGCCGGGCAAGGGAAGCTTTGTGGCCGGGATTCCGGACAGACAGGGAGCCAGAGTGAAAGAACTCTGGGATGAGATCGAGCGGGGAATTCTGGAACTTCAGTATCTGGGAATGGATCGGGAAGAGATCCTTCAGAGGGTGGATCATATATTGAACAGCAAGACGAAGGGGCGGCAGGAATGATCGGGCCGCGGAAAGGGTTATGAGATGATAAAAGGAATCGATTTGTGTAAGAGTTTTGATGGATTTCAGGCGCTGGATCATGCAGATTTCCATGTGGAAAAGGGGACGGTCTACGGACTGGTAGGCCCCAACGGCGCCGGAAAATCTACACTGCTGCGTATCATCAGCGGTGTGTTCCGGGCTGACAGTGGATCCGTGCTGATCGACGGCGAGGAGGTATTTGAGAATCCACAGGCCAAGGCAAAGATGGCATTTATTCCAGATGATGTCTTTTTTTTCAGACAGGCATCCGTGTTAGATATGAAGAAGTATTACCAGGGCATTTATCCGGGGTTCGATGAGAAGATGTTTGAACAGCTTCTGCCGTGTTTTCCGGCATTGGATCCCAAAGGATTGATCCGCAAGATGTCCAAGGGAATGCAGAAACAGGCGGCCTTTTTGCTGACCATCAGTGTCTGCCCACAGATCCTTCTGCTGGATGAACCGGTCGATGGTCTGGATCCTGTGATGAGAAGACAAATCTGGAAGGTGCTTTTGGATGCGGTGTCGACCCGTCAGATGACTGTCATGGTTTCCTCTCACAATCTGCGTGAGCTGGAAGATGTGTGTGACCATGTAGGTATCCTGCATCGAGGAAAGATCATGCTGGAGAGATCTCTTCTGGATCTCCAGGGCAGTGTGTCCAAGGTGCAGGTGGCGTTTACCGGGGAGATGCCGCAGCTGACAGAAGATATTGAGGTGATGAATCAGAGCCGGATGGGAAAAGTGTATACCCTGATCGTCAAGGGCGATCCGCAGAGGGTACGCATGGAGCTGCAGAGACATCAGCCTTTGTTGTTAGAACAGCTTCCTCTTACCTTGGAGGAAATCTTTATTTATGAACTGGGAGGAGAAGAGTATGCAGTCAAAGACATCGTTTTATAACCGGCGGATCGTACATTCCGATGTTCGGCGGTTCTGGGGATGGTGGGCTGTGGAAAGTCTTGGACTTCTTCTGGCGACAATATTTCCGCTGGCGTTGTTGATGGACAGAACCCGCGACACGCTCAGATCCTATCTGCGTGCGGCCGTTTTTATCATGACCAATCCGGTTCTGATCGCGATCGCCGGAGCGGTTGTGGCCATGCTGGTATTTGGAGATGTCCAGAGACGAAGGGCGGCATATACCATCCATTCGTTTCCGGTGCGCCGGGAGACCTTGTTTGTCAGTCATATGATCTCTGGCCTGAGCATGGTGATCCTGCCCGGTATATTCATTTATCTGCTGTTGATCCTGCTCAATCTCGGACTTCACAGTGGAATGACACAGACTCTGCTTTTGTGTATGGTGGAATCTATCGTGGAGGCCTGCTTCTTCTTTTCCATGGCGGTGCTGACACAGTTCCTGGTGGGGAATACCATTCTGGGAACCGTGATCTTTGCAGTCCTGCAGGCACTCTATCTGGCGATCCGTATCAGTGCGATGAGCCTGGGACAGTTATTTGCCTACAGCCTGATCAACAACTGGAATTTTCTCGATACGAATTCCCGGCTTTCGCTGTGGCTGACACCGGTGGCATATCTGTGGAAGAATGTCGGGGTAAGCCTGACACTCAACGGAAAAGCTTCTGTAAATCTGTCTATGTTTTGGGGAGTGATCGGATACAGCCTGGCAGGAACTGTCCTGTTTTTGGGACTGGCGCTTTTGCTGTATCGCCGCAGAAATATTGAATGTTCCGGTGACATGCTGGCATTTCGGTGGTGTAAACCGGTGTTCCGGTGCATCTTTACAATATGTGGAAGCCTGCTGTTTGCCGTGATGATGACCAGCCTGATCAATCTGGATGGCATGCTCAATGAGTATGCCTATACGACAAGATTTCTTGATGTCTGTATTTTTGTGCTGATCGGCGTGGTGCTGTTCCATCTGATCGCCACTATGATTCTGGAGAGAAGTTTTCGGGTCTGGAAAAGTCTTTCCCCGGTGGAAATGGCTGTGATGGGGATTCTCCTGTTTGGAGGCCTGCTGATGGTCAAGACAGACAGTTTTGGCCTCGGGGTTCCACAGGCTGACAAGATTGCGAATATTCTGGTTTCCGATACCTGCGGCGGACAGTTCTGGGTGACAGGTCAGACACAGGTGAGCCAGATGCGTGACCTGTGCGATGAGTGGACCAGACAGAGTCAGAGTCTGTCACAGTGTGAACCATTGGAACGCGCCAGGCTCAGGGTGGCATTCTGTACGAAGAGCGGCAGAAGTGTGGTGAGAAATTACACGTACCGCAATGCACAGGGCTATCATAAGAAACTGGAAAACCTGCTGGCCGGGCAGGTCCCGGAGGAGGTGTTCCTGGGCACACAGCCGGAGCGGTCTTCCATCCTGGGGGTCTCTCGAAAAAAGGTGGAAGACGATATGGATATGAGTGAACATCTTGAGATCAAATCTGCGTCCAAGGCAAATACGGCCCTGATTCAGGATATAAGAAACGGCGCTGCCAGACTCGTTTTTGGCGAGGTGGATGGCCAGTGGCAGGAAGAAACGTATGCGCAGGAGGATGGTACTCTGCTGGAGATCAGATACCGTTCCATCTATGCAAAACAGGTGGATGGCCTGGCTGATGACATGGATCTGGATACCTGGAGCCCGGATGGTGGACGGGGTGCGTCGACGGTATATGTGTATTATGAAGATCTGGAACATTCACAGCTCTGGCTGCAACTGGGTTCGCTCAGCGAATGATCGGAAAGGAAGTAACGTATGATGAAAGAGAAAATAAAGCCAAACAGGCAGTTGATCCGACAGGATTTTCTGGGATACTGGCCCATCTGGGTGGGGAGCCTTCTCGCCTTCGGGATGTTTTCCCTGCTTCCCATGATCTTTAACATGCAGGCCATTCTTCATGGCGATTATGTCAGAAATACAGAATACAGTATGAGTCTGGAATACATGAACATGAGTCCGGCGGAGATAAAAAACTTGTTGACAGATGCCCTGATGGAGCCGGCGCAGATCCTAAGCAACAGTTTTGTGCTGGCTGGGATCACATTCCTGGTGGCATTGTGTGTGTTCGGCTATCTGTTTAAGAGAAAGCAGGCATACATGGTGCATGCATTTCCTATGAGCAGAGGAAGCCTTTTCGCTTCTCATTATCTGGCAGGACTTCTGATCCTGGCGGTGCCGTATGTGGTGCTCTGGACGTCGCTGTGGATCGCCGGTGCGATGGCATCTGTACCCTGTGGCAGGATGCTTGGAACCGGGATGTATGTCTCTGCACTGTTCGCTCTGTTTTTCTATCACCTGTCTATTCTGGTGATGACGCTTGCGGCCAATACATTTTATGCGGTCAGTGTATATGTGGGATTGAACTTCCTGTATGGTATCTGGGATTATCTGATGAGTACCGTGCAGAATATGTTCTGCTATGGGTTCAGCGGGGAAAGTGTGGTATTCAATGCAAATTCCGGATGGGATCAGATCTTTATTCCATCGGTGTTTTTCATGACGCATAATCCGCTGCAACATCTGAACATCCGGACAGATTACCGCGTTTGTATGCAGGAATGCAGCCTGTTCTGGATACCATCTGTCCTGTTTTTGGTACTGGCATTTTTCTGCTACAGAAAAAGAGCGGTGGAATGCGCCGGGGATGGCATGGCATTTTCATGGGGAGCGAGAGTCTACCGGATCGTCTTTACGCTGACCGGTGGTCTGGTCTGTGCAATGCCGGTCTTTCTGGTACAGTCCGTGATCAATGATCCTTATGAGATCAAATATTTGAGAAGCGGGACGATCATGAGCTTTGTGGGGCTGGCAGCGGGGATGGTAATAGCCTATTTCTGTGTGGAAATGATGCTGAACAAGACCTTCCGCATCTGGAAGAAGACGTCGTATGTCCGTCTTCTGGTACTGGTACTTGTCGGGCTCGGACTGCTTGCCGGACGCAATCTTAAATATGGAGAGAGCAGTATTCCGTCTGCAGACCAGGTGGACATGGTCAAGGTCAATGTCCCATATGTAGATGTTAATCTGTATCTTGATCCTCATGAGTATACGGACTGGCTGGATCTGCAAAGGGAAATGTACCGGGAGAGGACGCAGTATATCCGGAGAAATACCATTGACAAAGATACGATGTTCCAGATGGTGTATGTTACGGCAAAGCGTAAAAACGGAAAAGTCAGCCACTGGCAGTATACGATTCCGGACAACTCGAAGGTGCTGCACAATATGCAGGAACTGGTTGAGCAGAAAGATGGACTGGAGAGAAGACTGTTTGCGGGAGAGCTGACCGAAGACGTGCTCGCTGATCTGAATATCGAACTGTATTCAGAGATGGACGATGAGATGGAAGGACAGACGATGACGTCGATTGATCGTACCAAGCAGGAGATCATTGATGCGATCCGACAGGACATTGAGGATGGCAATCTGACCACGGAGCAGTTCCGGGATCTGATGACTGCAGAAAGACATTATGTGATCGAGATGAAAATTGGGCATCAGAAGGCGGGAGACAACAGCTTTCACAGAACGATCACAGTGGATGAAAACTGCAAAAATCTCCTGAATGTTCTTGAGAGAAAGTGACCCGTACTCTGCTTTACAAAAGAGGGGAAGTTTTATAAAATAGAATAAAGTGCCAAAACAGGTCCGGGCCTCTGGCTCGGATCTGTTTTGTTTATTTACGTTTACAAGAAAATGCTGGCGACGCAGCGAAACGCCAACAAGAACAAGAAAATGGAGATCAATACTATGGCAACATTTGAAGTGACATTAAAAAGAGTGGTAGATGACAGTTATCCGATCGAGATCGGCTTTGATCTGATGGACCAGCTTGTGGCGGATCTGAAGGGGGGACTCACCGGAGGACAGAAAAAGATTGCGGTGATCACGGACAGTATCGTGGAACCGCTGTATGCCCGCCCGATCTGTGACAGACTGGAGCAGGCAGGCTTTGTGGTCCACTGCTTTACATTCCCGGAGGGCGAGCAGAGCAAATGCAGACAGACCAAGGCGATGATCGAGGATGCCATGCTGGAGAAGGGATACCGCAGGGACTGCTGTATCGTGGCAGTCGGCGGCGGCGTGGTGACGGATCTGGCAGGATTTATCGCGGGAACCTTTGGACGGGGGGTTCCGTTTGTCAATTATGCGACGACGCTTCTGGCGGCAGCGGATGCCTCTGTGGGCGGTAAGACTGCGATTGACACGCCGCTTGCGACAAACCTGATCGGTATGTTTAACCAGCCAAAGAAGGTTTACCTGGACATTGCGGCCTGGAAGACTCTTCCGGCCAGACAGATGTCCAGCGGTATGGCGGAGACGATCAAACATGCCTGTCTGGCGGATGCATCCTTTCTGGATTTCCTGGAGACACATATGCAGGAAATCCTGGCCTGTGATGCCGCGTGTTGTGAGCATATGGCAGAGGTAAACTGCCGGGTGAAATATCAGGTGGTGATGCAGGATGAGAGGGAGAGCGGCCTTCGTGAGATTCTGAATCTGGGGCATACGGTGGGAAGGGCCATTGAGACGGTCAGCGGATACCGGCTGATGCACGGTGAGGCGGTATCCATCGGCCTGGTGGCAGAGATGGCATTGTCAGAGAGCCTGGGGTATATGACACCGGCACAGGTGGCGAAGGTGACGGAAGTTCTTGAGATGGCAGGACTGCCGACACAGATCCCGGACTATATCGACCGGGAAGCATTGATCAGGAAACTGTATACCGACAAGAAGGTGAAGAACGGACAGCTTCGTTTTGTGGTGCAGGATGGCATAGGTGCGATCGTGGAGTACGAGCCGGGCAATTTTGCAATTCCGGTCAGCGAAGAAAAGGCCCGTGATATCATTCTGGCCATGAAGTGATGGATTTGTGGGAGGTTTTTTTCAAATATTACAGAAGTGAGGAAGAAGCCTATGAAAAAAGTATTGGGGATTACCTTGTCAATGACACTTGCCGTGAGCTGCCTGGCGGGAGCGCCCGGTGTCTCAGCCGGAAAGGCGGACCGTAAGCCGGTGCTCAGTCAGAAGA
>ERZ1034984.3199-NODE-3199-length-12122-cov-6.153559_pt1 | contig 12122 bp, 7 predicted proteins | sample MGYA00520589_ERZ1034984 | MGnify/ENA primary metagenome ERZ1034984 (study PRJEB33766, sample SAMN09781790) | gut metagenome | biome: gut microbiome | host: Homo sapiens | place: Madagascar | study: EMG produced TPA metagenomics assembly of the PRJNA485056 data... | reverse complement strand
GCTGTAATGGTATAATGGTCACTAAAGGCTTTTTACAATTGAACAATGTGGCTTGTGCGTCTTATTTTTTGTATGTATACATTTTGCGTGCAATTTCGGTGAAACTATTCTCGGAGGTGCATACAATGCCACAAAAATCAAAATCTTCAAAAGTCTCATCAAAAAAAGGGAACTATGTTAAAAATCCTGCGCCGGATGACGATCCGCAAAAGCTTGCAAACGACAGCCCCATAAGTGAAGAACAAACAGACCGAATCGGCGAAACAGGTTCTGTTCTCACAACTCATAAGGACTGTGTGCTGCATTGCCTGACGATTATCGGTCAGATTGAAGGTCATTACATTCTTTCACAACAAAACAAAACCACAAAATACGAGCATGTCATCCCTCTGCTTGTTTCGGTTGAGGAGGACGAAAGAATTGACGGATTGCTTGTGCTGATTAACACAGTCGGCGGAGATGTTGAGGCAGGTCTTGCAATTGCCGAGGTGATTTCAGGAATGAAAAAGCCGACCGTTTCCATCGTACTCGGCGGAGGTCATTCAATAGGAATTCCGCTTGCCGTTGCGGCAAAGAAAAGCTTTATCGCAAAGAGTGCGTCAATGACGGTTCATCCCGTAAGAACAACAGGCCTCACACTCGGAGTTCCGCAGACCTTTGAATATTTTCAGCGTATGCAGGACAGAATCACAACCTTTGTTGCCGAAAATTCCAATATTACAAAAGACCGTTATAATCAGCTTGTGCTTAACACGGGTGAGCTTGTAATGGATATCGGAACTATTCTTGAGGGAGAAGAGGCTGTTGAAGAAGGCTTGATTGACGAGGTCGGAACAGTTTCCGACGCAATTGACGCTCTTTATGATTTGATTAAAGAAAACAAAGGGAGCAAGCCAAAGTCTGCAAAATCACGCTCAAAAAAGCAGGAAAAATAATTTCGGGCGTTTTGCCCGAATACATATATATTGTGACGCTTATGATTTGTATGAAATCTTAATTATGCCAACCCATACGGCTTTTCAGCGTACAAATAACAAAGAAGATTCGTAAAACTTATTTTTTGGAGGGAATACATAACCATGTCAATTTTAGATGCTATTATTCAGGGTGTTGTTCAGGGACTTACCGAATTTTTGCCCGTATCAAGCAGCGGCCACCTCGCAATCACACAGCACATTCTCGGTGCAGGCACAGGCGAAAGCAATCTTTTCTTTAATGTAATGCTCCATGTCGGCACACTTGTTGCCGTTGTTGCATTCTACCACAAACTTGTGTGGGATCTTATCAAAGAATTTTTCCTTATGCTCAAGGATATTTTCACGGGCAAGTTCAAATGGAGCAAAATGAATTATAACCGTAATCTCGTTGTAATGCTCATCATCGGTCTTATACCGCTGTTCTTGCTTTTTCTGCCAATCCCCGGAACAGATATGAAACTCAAGGACCTTGCAGACCAACTTTCCGCAAGTCCTGTTCTCATAGTAACTGCCTGTTCGCTCATTCTCACAAGCGTACTTTTAACAATCGGTATTATCCGTAACCGCAAGAGTGTTGCCTCAACTCACAAACATCTTGCAACAAAGAGCAATGCAAAGGCAACAAGAGATAATTTTAATGTTGTTGACGCAATCCTTGTCGGTGTAACACAGGTTTGTGCCGCACTCCTTCCGGGACTTTCCCGTTCAGGCTCAACACTTTCGGTCGGTGAGATGAGAGGAATCTCAAAGCAGAAGGCACTTGACTACACATTCGTACTCGGTATCCCGTCAATCCTTGCGGCGGCACTTCTTGAGGGTGTGGATGCAATCAAGTCGCCCGAAGGTTTAAGCAATATTGAATTTCTTCCGCTGATTATCGGAATGGCGGTTTCCGCAGTTGTAGGCTATCTTGCAATCGTAATTTTCAAGTGGTTCCTTAAATCCGACAAAATGGAAATTTTTGTAATCTACACAGCGGTTGTCGGTGTTGCATTTATTGTAATTTCAATCATCGAAATGAATACGGGCGTAAACCTTTTCACAGGTGCGCCAATTGCATAAATTTTAAATGGAGTGATTTTATTGGCAGCTAACAAAAATAAAGCTGACAAAACTAAAAATACTGCGTCGGGAAGAAAAAAGACTTCTTCAAAAACCTCATCAAAAGGTGCAAAAACTGCAAGCAGAACCAAAGCATCCGCTGTTCCGAAAAGGAGCAGCGGACTTTCGCCGCGTGTAAGGGCAATTCTCTATGCCGCCGTTGCGGCTGTTTTTGTCTGCATAATTTTCATAAAAGGTTCAAATGTCTGGACAATGATACGCAGTTTCTTTTTCGGAGTTCTCGGATTCGGGATTTTTCTTGTTCCCGTAACGCTTTTTTATTTGTGTGTCATGACCGAAAAGGAGAAACAGGTTGCACGCTATAAGCTGAAGCTTTTCCTTTGTGTTGTCATAATTCTGTTTATCGGGGCGTTGATTTACGCAGGCAGCGGTGCAAAATATTCTGATATGAACTTTTTTGCTTGTCTTGGCAATCTGTTCAAGGATGCCTCCGACACCTCAAGGTATATGACTTTCGATTGCGGAATAATCGGCGGATTGCTCGGATATCCGCTTGTTGTCCTGTTCGGCAGTACGGCCGCACTTTTTACAAGCTTTGTTGTAACAGCCGCACTTATCCTTATTGTTGCTAACATTTCTATTAAAGATATGACAGCGGCGGCGTCAAGGACAGCCGTACATATCCGTGAAGCAGGTGAGGAGAGGGCAAGAGTTCGCAGAGAACGCAGAGAAGAAAACCGTGAGAGAAAGCTTGCCGAAAGAGGCGATATCGACATTGCGCTTGAAGGTGAAAACAGAAAGTCCTCGGGAAGTTTTATTGACATTCCGCTTGATGACAAAAAGACAAAGGTCAAGAAAGCAAAGTCGGCAGTAAACGGAATTGACACGGATATTGCCGATTCAAAGGAAGAAAATGCCGCAGACAAGGACCTGTCACAGGATCTCATCAACATAATCAATCGTGCAAGCAAGCCTATGGGCAAAAGTGCCGACAATACGGTTTCTGCAATTGCAGAGGATATCTCAAACGAAAAGTCAGCTTCTAAGGCTGAACAGACAGAGGTTAAGCCTGATGCCGAAACTGAGAACATCGTCAAAAAAGCACTTCTCAAAAGCAAAAAAGACAACAGCGAGGAGGCCGGCGATGAAATTGCGGAACAGCTTGACAGAGCAGTTCGTTCCGATAATTCTCAAAAGGAAGAAAAGAAGTATCAGTTCCCACCGATTCAGTTGCTCAAACCAAAGCTAAATTCCGATGACAGCGATGCAATGGAAGAAATGCAGAATAATGCCAAAAAGCTTATTGATACCCTCACAAGCTTTGGTGTAAAAGCAAGCATTGTAAACATCTGCCGAGGTCCGTCCGTAACACGCTATGAGTTACAGCCTGCCCCCGGTGTTAAAATCAGCAAAATTACAAATCTCTCCGATGATATCGCACTCAGCCTTGCCGCAAACGGTGTTCGTATTGAAGCGCCTATTCCGGGTAAGGCGGCAGTCGGAATTGAAGTTCCGAACAAGGTTGTAAGCATGGTAACAATGCGTGAATTGATTGATTCGGACAAGTTCAGAAACAGCAAGAGCAAGCTCACAACCGTTCTCGGCAGAGATATCTCGGGTGAAATTGTTGTTACCGACCTTGCCAAAATGCCGCACTTGCTCATTGCAGGTACAACAGGTTCGGGTAAATCCGTGTGCGTAAACTCAATTCTTATGAGTATTCTCTACAAGGCAACTCCCGATGAAGTAAAGCTTTTGCTTATTGACCCGAAAATGGTTGAATTTTCAAAATACAAAGGTATTCCGCATTTGCTCATTCCCGTAGTATCCGATGCCAAAAAGGCGGCGGGTGCGCTTGCGTGGGCGGTAAACGAAATGCTCCAGAGATATAAAATTTTCTCCGAATACGATTGTAAGGATATTGATTCATATAATTCTCTTATCGAAAAAAATATGAATTATATGGAGAAAAATCCACCTGTTGTTAATGAAGAGGGAGAAGAGGTTCAGCCTGTTCTTGAAGTGAACGGACTTCCCGTTGCCAAAGAAAAAATGAGCCGTGTTGTAATTGCAATTGACGAGCTTGCCGATTTGATGATGGCGGCTCCGAGCGAGGTTGAGGACTCAATCTGTCGACTTGCTCAGATGGCTCGTGCCGCAGGTATGCACCTTATCCTTGCAACCCAAAGACCTACCGTTAATGTAATCACAGGTCTTATCAAGGCGAATGTACCGAGCCGTATTTCACTCAAGGTAAGTTCAAACACAGACTCCCGTACAATTCTTGATACAGGCGGCGGTGAAAAGCTTATCGGCCGAGGCGATATGCTGTTTTCGCCTGTAGGTGCTCCAAAGCCTATTCGTGTTCAGGGCTGCTACGCTTCCGATGAAGAAATCGAGGGTGTAACCCACTACATAAAGAAAGCATATTCGGCTCAGTATAATTCTGAAATCGAAGAAAAAATTAAAAGAATTGCTGCAGAAGAAATTGCTCAGGGCAAAAAATTGGGTGATTCAGATTCATCATCTGACGAAGGTCTTGATATTGACAGCAAAATGGAAGAGGCAATCAAGTGCGTAATTGAAGCAGGACAGGCATCGACCTCACTCTTGCAGAGAAGACTCAAGGTCGGCTACGCAAGAGCAGGCAGAATGATTGACGATATGGAACAAATGGGAGTTGTAGGCCCTCATCAGGGTTCAAAACCGAGAGATGTTCTCATGACCTACAACGAATGGCTCGAACGCAGAAATGCACTTGAAAACAGAGCCGATTAATAAATAAAGGAGGGTTCAATATGGCTTTTTTACCGATGAACGCAAAAGAAATGCGTGATCGAGGTTGGAACGAAGTCGATTTTGTATATGTTTGCGGTGACAGCTATGTTGACCATCCGTCATTCGGTGCGGCAATAATCACGAGAGTTCTTGAGGATTGCGGTTACAAAACAGCATTCCTTGCACAACCTAATTGGAAAAACGATGATGATTTTACACAGTTCGGAAAACCAAGGCTCGGTTTTATGGTGTCGGCAGGCAACATTGACAGTATGGTTGCCCACTACACGGTTGCAAAGCGTAAAAGACATGATGATGCCTATACGGCAGGCGGTAAAAACGGCAGGCGTCCCGACAGAGCCGTCACCGTTTACTGCAACATAATCAGAAAATTATATCCCGATTCTCCCATTATAATTGGAGGTCTTGAGGCATCACTCAGAAGATTTGCTCATTATGATTATTGGAAAAACGAGGTAATGCCCTCAATTATTTTCGACAGCAAGGCAGATTTGCTTGTGTACGGAATGGGCGAGCTGCAGACAATTGAAATTGCAAAAAGACTTTCTGAGGGCTATCCTGTTGAATCTCTTTACGACATCAGAGGTGTTTGCTATAAAATTCGTACAGACGATTATGTGCCAAAGTCGGTTGTCGAACTTCCAAGCTACGAGCGTGTAAAAGAGGACAAGCGTGACTATGCAATTGCATCACGCAGGGAGCTTGAGGAGGCTGATGCAGTAAGGGGCAAAACCCTCATTCAAAGGCACGGAAAGTATATTCTTGTGCAGAATCCTCCGATGCAGCCCCTTGACACAAAACAGCTTGATTATGTCTATTCTCTGCCGTATGAGCGTTGGTATCCAAAGTGTTATGAAAGTCTCGGCGGCGTACCCGGTATTAACGAGGTACTGTTTTCAATCACACACAACCGTGGTTGTTTCGGTGCTTGTAATTTCTGCTCACTCGCATTTCATCAGGGCAGAGCGGTAACCGTCAGAAGTGAAAAGAGTATTATTGAGGAGGCTGAAAGTTTTCTCAATAATCCACGATTCAAGGGTTACATAAGCGATGTCGGAGGGCCTACTGCAAACTTCAGACTTCCGTCATGTGAAAAGCAGAAAAAGCTCGGACTTTGTAAAAACAGAAGATGTCTTGCACCGACACCTTGTCCTAATATGCAGGTGTCACACACGGAATACCTTGATATTCTGCGAAAGTTGAGAAATCTCAAGGGAATTAAAAAGGTGTTTATCCGCAGCGGAATCCGTTTTGATTACCTTATTGAAGATGAAAATGACGAGTTTTTCCGTGAACTTGTAAAGTACCACATCAGCGGTCAGCTGAGAGTTGCCCCCGAGCATTGTTCAGCGGCAGTTCTTGACAAAATGGGCAAGCCGCATATTGAAAGCTACAAGCGTTTTTGTAAGATGTTCTACAATTTTACGGGCAAGGAAAATAAAGACCAGTATGTAGTGCCGTATCTGATGAGCTCACACCCCGGTTCAACACTTTCGGATGCCGTAGAACTTGCGCTTTTCTGCAAGCGTGAAAACATCCACCCCAAGCAGGTTCAGGACTTCTATCCGACTCCGGGTACAATTTCAACGAGTATGTTCTATACGGAGCTTGATCCGTACACTCTCAAAGAGGTTTATGTTCCGAAGTCTGAAAATGAAAAGGCAATGCAAAGGGCGTTGCTGCAGTATTTCATTCCCGAAAACAAACCGCTTGTAATCAAAGCACTCATCAAAGCCGGCAGACGGGATTTAATCGGTAACGATAAAAAATGTCTTGTAACTCCGATGGCTGGACAAACACAGGGCGGTTATTCAAAACAGAACAACAACCGCAATTCGCAGAATCAGAAGGGAAGAGGCAAAAACGGCAAAGATAAGTTCGCAAAGTACAGACGAAAAAACAAAAAGAAATAAAATCTTTTTAATACTGAAAATATCGGTATGCGTACTTTTCATTGCCTGTGTACTGCTTGTTTCATTCGGAAAACCTCTCGGAATTCCCGATTGGAACGATGTCTATACATTTTTTGGGATTTCAGCCGATATGGAGTCCGATTTTTCTGTTTCGTTTATCAATGTCGGTTCGGCTGATTGTACGCTGATTAAATGCGGAGATAAAAGTGTGCTGATTGACGGAGGAACAAATCTTGTGACCGATAAAATTACTGCCTATCTCAAACGCAGTTCGGTAACTCATCTTGATGCCGTAATAGTGTCACACCCCGACAGCGACCACATCGGTTCGTTGCCCGATATCATGGATGAAGTCGGTACGGATGTTGTTTATTTCGGAAAATATTCCGACAGTCACAAAACACCCGAATACGAAAAGCTTGTTAATTCTATAGAAGAAAATAATATAAAAACCATAATTCCCGTTTCAGATAAACCCGTTGAAATCGGAAATATGACCTTTAAATTTTATCAACCCGAAAAGGACTTCGGCAACACAAACGATAATTCGCTTGTAACAATGCTTGAATATGACGAAAAGCGATTCCTTTTTACAGGCGATATCTCGTCCAAAAGGGAAGAATCAATGGTTAATTCCGACAAAGAATTAACATGCGATGTTCTCAAGGTTGCACACCACGGCAGTAAGTATTCTTCAAGTGAAGATTTTCTTGCAAAGGCAAGCCCCGAAACCGCTGTAATAAGCGTTTCGGCTGACGATACGGCACTTCCCGATTACTATATAACAGCCTTGCTTAACAGCGTGTGCAAAAATGTTTATCGGACAGACAGCGATAAAACCGTTATGATAACAGTCGAAAACGGCGAGATTTGCACCAAAACTCATGCCTGAAAGGTTGACTATAAATTAAATAATGTTATAATATTATTGTTTAACTGACAAAAATCGAAAGGAATTTTTAAATATGGGAGTATATGAAGAACTCGTAGCCAGAGGACTTATCGCTCAGGTTACTGACGAAGAAGAAATCAGAGAGCTTGTAAACAGCGGTAAAGCCACATTTTATATCGGCTTTGACCCGACAGCCGACAGCCTCCATGTAGGTCACTTTATGGCTCTTTGCCTTATGAAAAGACTTCAGATGGCAGGCAACAAGCCAATTGCACTCGTAGGCGGCGGCACAGGTATGATCGGTGATCCGTCAGGCAGAACAGATATGCGTCAGATGATGACAAAGGAAACAATTCAGCACAATGTTGATTGTTTCAAAAAGCAGATGAGCCGTTTTATTGACTTTTCAGAGGGCAAGGCTCTTCTTGTAAACAACGCAGACTGGCTTCTTGACCTTAACTATGTTGAACTTCTCCGTGATGTAGGCGCTTGTTTCAGCGTCAATAATATGCTTCGTGCAGAGTGCTACAAGCAGAGAATGGAAAAGGGACTCAGCTTCCTTGAATTTAACTATATGATTATGCAGTCATACGACTTCTATGCTCTCTATCAGAAGTACGGCTGTAATATGCAGTTCGGCGGCGATGACCAGTGGAGCAATATGCTCGGCGGTACAGAGCTTATCAGAAGAAAGCTCGGCAAAAACGCATATGCAATGACAATCAATCTTCTCCTCAACTCAGAGGGCAAGAAAATGGGTAAAACCCAGTCGGGTGCAGTTTGGCTTTCAGCCGAAAAGACAAGCCCCTACGATTTCTACCAGTATTGGAGAAATGTTGATGACGGCGATGTAATCAAGTGCCTTAAAATGCTCACATTCCTTCCGCTTGAAGAAATTGATGAGCTTGCAAAGCTTGAGGGCAGTGAAATCAACAAAGCAAAAGAAATTCTTGCTCATGAGCTTACAGAGCTTGTTCACGGCAAAGAGGAGGCTGATAAGGCTCAGGAGGCTGCAAGAGCAATTTTCAGCAACAAGACAAATACAGATAATATGCCTTCAACAACTCTTACAGAGGCTGATTTTGCAGACGGCGAAATCGGAATTCTTGACCTCATGAAGAAGTGCGGACTCATTCCTTCAAACGGTGAGGGCAGAAGACTTATTCAGCAGGGCGGTGTTTCTGTTGACGATGAAAAGGTAACAGATGTTTACGCAAAGGTTGCAAAGTCTGATTTTGAAAAAGGCTATGTTGTAATCAAAAAGGGTAAAAAGGTTTACCATAAGGCAATTCTTGGCTGATTTTGAAAATTAAATAAAGGGGATTAGGGCAAAATGAAAAAGTTTTTTTCGGAGTTTAAGGAGTTCATAATGCGTGGAAATGTGCTTGATCTCGCAGTCGGCGTTATCATCGGTGCGGCTTTTCAGGCAATTGTAACTTCTCTCACAAGCGACATCATTTCGCCGATTCTCGGTATTTTCGGCGGTGTCAACTTTGACCAGTTTCAGGTTACAATCAACGGCGCAACAATTATGTACGGTAAGTTTATCACAGCGGTAATCAACTTCCTGATTATGGCTTTCGTAATCTTCCTTATCGTAAAGCTTGTCAACAAGGTTATGTCACTCGGCAAAAAAACTGAACCCGAAGAAGCTCCCACAACAAAAAAGTGCCCGTTCTGTTTCAGTGAAATTGACATCAAAGCCACAAAATGTCCCCATTGCACAGGCGATATCATCGACCTTACAGAAAAAACAGACGACAAAAAATAATATCGCTGTTACATAAACAGATATTACACAACTTAACAACCAACAAAAAAGCCACAGTAGAAAGTTAAAATCTACTGTGGCTTTTTAAATTGAAAATTATGATTGAATGTAATATGTTACCTCTTGCACAATCTATGCCGTAGGGGCGTTCATCGGACGCCCGCAAGTAATTTAACAGAATATCCGATAAATATAATTCTATAAATGTGCCAAAATGATTGACAAACCGTAACAACGATAATTAAAATAAAAAATCGCTTGTTTTGTGTTTACACCCAAAACAAATGGCGAACACGGTTCGCCGCTACTGTTTGACAATTGCTTTGCAATATTAATACTAAAATTCCCTAAAAAATATACTATAAAAGCCACGGCAAAATTTCCGTGGCTTAAATTATTTGTTGCTATCGCCGTTTTCGTCATTCTCATCATCTTCAAACACAATAATGTCTTCAACTCTGCATTTGAAAATCTTGCACAAATCATCAATCTTAGCAGTGCTGATCCCCTGATTTTTCCTTAATCTGTCAATTGTCGCACTGCTGATGTTGTGCTTGTTGATAAGAGTGTAGGTGCTCTCATTACTTTTCTCCAAAGTTTCCCAAAAGGGAGTGTATTTTATCATTAAATCACCTGTATTTAAAGGTAATATAAGATTTTACGCTTGACAATAGTTATAAAAATGACTATAATACAAATATACAATAATATGCATATCCAAACAATAATTATGCGTATTTTGTACAAATAAATAATTAGGAGGAATAGAGATGAAAAGAAAATTAAGTAAATCGTTGTCAATTATTTTAACAATAACAATAGTAATTTCGGTAATTATTTTTGCTCCTGTTACGGTGAACGCTGCAAACACAGCGGATAGTATTGTTGATATTGCTCGTGCCGAAATAGGAAATTCTTACTATCAAAAATATAACGGGCATAAGAACGCATGGTGTGCTGATTTTGTAACATGGTGTGCAAAGCAGGCAGGTGTCAGTAGTATTTTTGGAAATTCATCTTGTTATAGTATGTATGAAGGAATGAAAGGTAGTTGTGAAAGAGTTTATTCTCCACAAAAAGGCGATATTGTATTCTTTTATTGTAATAAGTGTTCTACAACAGCCGGTAAATGGTGTCATGTTGGAATAATGGAAGATTCAACATATTCTATTGAGGGAAACAATTGGTCTGATGGAACTTCAAAAGTTCAAAGAGGAAAATCATATAACCATAACGGTAACCTTGGTTATCGTCACGGTGATAGTTCAGGCTGTATCACAAGAATATATTTAAGACCTAATTATGATAATACTTCAATTAGTGTTCCTACAGATGTTCACCTTGACAGAAGTCAGGTTTGGTATGATATTCAGGATGATATAGTTTTGTATCCTCGTGCCAATGGTGCGGACTATTTTTGGATTAGTGTGCATAAGGACGGTCAAGAATTGATTAGTCAGGGTTTAGCTGTAAATGGCGAATTGCGATTTTCTGCAAGTCGATGGGGATATGGTGATTACTATGCATGGATTACAGCTGCTAACTCAGCGGGAAATGTTGATTCAGTAGGGATTAACTTCTCTGTAGTAGGTGCTGCCGGATATAATAGTGTTTCTGTTGAAAAACCATTCTATGATATTGATGAAACAGTCAGTATTTCAGTTTCACCTGTTTGTGCAAAAGGAGTAGTTATCGGAATTGATAAGGCAAATGTAGGTAGAGTTGTTACAGAACAATGTGACACTACATTTTCAATTGCTGCTTCACGGCTCGGAGTTGGTTCATTCAGTTCATATTTCTCGGTTTATAACGGTTCTGGCGGTGTTGATACCTCAAGAGTAAGTTTTCTTATACCTGAAAGAAAAAATTTAGGTGACGAATTTATTGCAAGAGTACAAAATAAATCATCTAAAAAATATTTTACTGCTGTAGGAAACAATGTTGAGGGTGCAGATAAGAAAGATGAAAATTCTCAGTTGTGGAAATTTGTACGATTGAGTGATAATAGTTATAAAATATTTAGCTTAGTAGATAATCGTGCCTTAGATGTTGATAATTTTGGCGATGCCGGTGGTGGTACAAATGTTCAAGTTTTTAATAGTTGGGACTGTACTGCCCAAAGATATTATATTTATGAAATCTACGGCTCATACTACATAAAACCGGTATGTACTGATATGATGCTTGATATGAGTCAAACTACAAATAATCTTGAAGTATGGGGCAGAGGAGAAGATTGGGCTCCGCAGAAATTTGATATTCAAAAGACAACAAACCTAATTCATCCTGCCATTTCACTAAATAAGAAAAATTTTAATTTAGATGAAAAAATTACCGTAACCGCATCAGCTGATGGTGGAGTTAATTACTACGGTGCTCAGGTATGGAAAGGCGACAAAGTAGTATATCAAGAGTCCTTTACAGGACATACGCTTGACATTGATTGCAGTAAGTTTGGTGCAGGTGATTATTGTGTGTTTGTAAGTTGTGTTAATAATTACGGAAGTATAAACACAGAAACATTACAATTTCATGTAACATCGGGAATAACAAACGATGTTGACCTTGACAATTCAGTCACCGTAGCAGATGCAACATTATTGCAAAAGTATGTTGTAGGTATAGCAACGCTTACAGATGACCAGAAGTTGCTTGCTGATTGCAACGGTGACGGAGTGATTAATGTTCGAGATGCTACATACATTCAG
>ERZ1034984.3197-NODE-3197-length-12126-cov-39.893464_pt1 | contig 12126 bp, 19 predicted proteins | sample MGYA00520589_ERZ1034984 | MGnify/ENA primary metagenome ERZ1034984 (study PRJEB33766, sample SAMN09781790) | gut metagenome | biome: gut microbiome | host: Homo sapiens | place: Madagascar | study: EMG produced TPA metagenomics assembly of the PRJNA485056 data... | reverse complement strand
CCCTCTTCCCATGCGGTGATGTAGCCGCCCGCGCCGTCAGGCGTGCGCTTTTTCTTCATCAGAATGCACTTGTGGGCAAAATCGTCCAGTAAACTCACGGTTCCACCCCTTTCAACTTGCGCCAGTCGTTTAACCGACCTCGGAACGCGTCCTGCCAGCCGTTTAACGTACCGCTGTCGTTTCCTGCGTTGCGTTTGGCGTAGGAGTAGCCCCCGAAGCTCTCGCTTTGATACGGGCTTGCAACGGCCTCTCCGTTCTTTTCCTGCCACGCCGCGATGTCCTCGGAGAGCGCTACAACGGCTTTAGGCACGGCAAGCGCCCACACACAGCCGGCAAATATCTCATCAATAAGCCCGGTCGCTGGGTATTGGTGCAACCCATCGTTAAAGACAGAGCCGATGATTCTAAAATACTGTCCGTTTAGGAGAAAGGGCAGCGCAATGCTGCCATTCTCCACGGTGAACGTGCCTTCGTGGATATCCACGAGGAACCAGTTGTTCAAGTGCCGTAAGACCTGTTCAAGCATTACGCCGCCCTCCTTGTTAAGACACAGATGCGAGGATCTTTGCGATCTGGTTTCCGTCGGTGACTTTTGCACCATAGACGTGCAGACCTTTAACTCCATCAGCAAAGCGGGATTCCATGCGGTAACCCTCGGTCTTGATGATCTGCTCCGCGTAGGTGGTTGCAGTCTCAACCTGTGCCGTGATCTCGAAATACGGGGTCTTGCCAGTGTCCGTACCGGTGCCGGTCTTGACGTTGTTGCTCATAAACACGGTAAAGCCAGCCACGCGACCAACCTGACCGTTAAGCAGCGCATCCTGACCGGAAGTCGCGGCGCTCTTGGCAAAACGATCGTCCAGCAGCAGCAGCGCATAAACCTCGGGCGGCACAACAAGGGTGCGGCCAGTGTTGGGAACATTCGCCTTGTCCAGTTTTGTGCGCAGCTTTACGATGTTCTCGTAAACATTATCTTTGGTCAGGGCAATGGGGGCAGATGCAGCGCCCACGGTATTGTCTGCCGCAGCACCGGCGGCAATGGTTTTAAGCAGGAATGCATCAGACGCATCAGCCAGTGCATAAGCGGCGCGGCCCATTGCCGTATCAACAAGATCGCCCGCCGCCTGAACCTTGTCCACGTCATCGACCTGAAAGTTGAAATACTTGCACTGGTCGATAACGAGGGTCTGGTCAGTGGTGGTCAGCGCGTCGGGCGCGGCAATGTCGGTGTTCTTGGTGTAGTCTTTGACCGTGATTGCACCGATGCTATTAATGTGAACGGTATCGCCCTGATTGGCGATAATACCCTCATAGTTGCGGTTGACGAGGTTCGTTGCAACGTGGGATTTTTCAAGAGCGTAGAGCAGACGTGCGCTCCAAAGCTCGGGGATAAAAGTGGTAACAGCCATGTATTAAACTCCTTTCTGATTCAGGGACGCTCTGATGCTGTCCCAGTTTGCATTAATTTCCGCAGCGCTCATGTTCTTGATCTCTGCGGTGGTGTAACTCTTTGCCGGGGGATTCGCCGGGGGAGTGGCGGGATTTGCGCCGTGCATCTGCGTGGTGGAGACAAGCCCCTTGTAGGTGCCGTCTACGAGTGCATCAAGGCTCTTGGTATCCTTGATTTTCTCGCCATCCATCTCCAATGCGGCCATCTCCTCGCCGCAGCCGCGCATCGCAAGGTCGAGATTCGCGCCGGTGATGTTTTTGCTCGCAAAGTAAGCACGGACAGCCTTTTCCTTCGCTGCCTTGCTTTCCTTTGCCGTGACGTCGGATTTGTAAGCTTCAAAGTCCGAGTGTTCCTTCTCGTACTTCTCCTTGTAACCGCCGTCACCCGCCGCCTTAAGATCGTCCAACTGCTTCTGGACGCCGGGCAGCTTCTCTGCGTCGGCCTTATATTTGTCGACGTCAGCTTTCAGCCCGTCCACGGTGTCGGTATGCGCCTCAATGATGGTGTCGACCTGTTCATCGGTCAGCCCCATGCCCTTCAAAAGTTTTCTTGTAAGTGCCATGACACTATCTCCTTTTCTTTGGTTCCGTTCCTTTGGAAACGATAGTTTTATAAAAACCGCCGTACCTCGCGGGTTTTACCAAAATAAAAAGAGCCAACCGCCGAGAAATCCTCGGTAGCTGGCTCCTATTGCCCTTTCCCGCGCCCAATTACGCGGAAGCTGTATGTCTGATTGTCTTTTTGACCTCCAAGACGATGTACCCATCGCCTTTTCGCCTTATCTCCGCGTCGTTGCCGCGCTTGATAATGGCTTCTATGGCCCTGATGGTCTCATTATCCATTTTTTAGCTCGCTCTCCAGTATCCTCCTATAGGTTTTACCATGATCTGCGACCGCCGGCTTTAGATATGGCTTTGCCTTTTGTTTTATTGTACCCAATTCTACATAAGGCGCATATTCCACATTTGTTCCGATGTAAACAGCACTCTTGTTTGAGTCGCTTTCTTCCGGAGCGGTTCCAGAGTATGAGCCTCTGCGCGTCCCCGCACTGTCTTGATAAGTTGATATGGCTGGCTGCTTTCCAGACAGCGCGTGAGTTATGCTTCCTTTAAGCAAACCTCCAATATATCCTGGTATTCCTGTGCTTTCCGGCGTGCCAACAGGGCACAGTTTTTTCGCATATCCCTCCGCTGTCAACCCGCATTTCTCTAAAGCACGAACAGCGGCCTTTTGCATAGCTGCAAGGACTTCTTTGGAATTGTCGGTAAATTTAACGTTCATAAGCCATCCACCATCATGCAAACGGCGCAATCGCCTTTGCGTCTTTCAGAAGCTCTTTTGCTTTTGCCAGAAATGCGTTATCCGTCAGGTATTCAATGCCAACGGGAGTAATCATACAATTCTCCCAGCGTAAAGGCCGCTCAAAGGAATAGCCGTCTACTCTGCCAGAAAACGCAATTCCATCAATCAACTGTATCTTCTGCAAATTATACAGGATATAGCACCAGTATCTGTCGCTCAACGCTCTGCCGTCCACAATGAAATACTCGCTGTCTTTTCCTAACATTTTAGGGTTGACTGGATCGCCGTTTTTCAGGCATTGATACAGATACGCCAAGATTTGATACACAATCACATGATAATCATCTTTCGCCATCATGTCCTCCCTGTTATGGATCTCTACGATCATATTTTTTGCATATCCCTCTGCCACCAGCCCGATCTTTTCAAGCCCGCGCAGCAGCGCCGCCTTGATCTCGGCGGAAACCTCTTTACTGTTGTCGTGGATTTCAACGCTCATTGCTCACCCCATGTTTCAGCAATAAGCGTACCATCCTCCTTGCACTCTCTGATAACCATTCGATTGTTATCGATATAGCAGATTTCCGAATAATCGCCACCGGACGGTGTTTTCCCGTAAACGCGCTCTTTAACGAGTCTTCCATTGTCATCATAGAACTTTTTTGTTTTCATAAGCGCTCACCGCCTTATCTCAAGAAAATATCAATAATTTTTGCTCTGTTTGGGAACTTCTTTCTAAATGCGTCCGGGTCTTTAACAAATTCGGCCATGCTTTCCGCAAAATCCTCAGAATTGGCGTTTTCTCCGTAGACTGTAACCGATTTTTGACCGGATACCTTCTTATCCTTAGCCATTGCATCTGTCCACCATGTGTACTCTGAGAAGCGTGTGCCATTTACGCTATTGTCCGTGTCAACTTTATGCCCGATTTCATGACAATAAGTTCGCACAACATAATCGTCGTTATGCGGATAATCATAACGCCAAAAATTGATGTCATCCCCGCCCGTAGCATAACTGCCTCGGAATTTCTTGTATCGCTTTCTCCAGTATTTATCTTGTGGATTATGAACATCTTGGAATATAATTTGTTTTTGCCCCATATTCCGCAATTTTTCTGGAACCTTACTCCAAAGCTCAACCGCTTTCTCTGGGGTCATCGTCTGGTGCGCTTTATTGTAGCTCACCGGAAATACAAACTCTGTTCCGTCTGGAGTTTTATAAACCGTGGCTTTTGCGGATTTTCTCGTCCCGTTTTCCGTTCCATCACTAAAATCATATTTCCGCGTCTCCGTGGTGCAATCCGAAATAGTGATTGGCAACGGCTTGCTTTCTTTTATTATAGCAGACTTTGCCGCACTTGCAACTTGCTTTGTATCCTTCTTCCACCCAGCCCACTCCGCATAGGTCATATCCGAGATAACCTCGGTTTCGCCTGTAATGGGATTTCTGGCGCGCCGTTGTGCGTCTGACGTATCAACGCCATCTACGGCGGCGATCAGCGTACAGCGGCAGTTATATATCTCCCACGGTGGCCCTTGTGGGTCGCCTGGAAAGCGGCAGCCGTTGGAAAATTTCTTATTCTGGTCTACCTGCTCGCCATCCAGCATGGCGTGAGAATGGCGGGTGCGGCTGTCCAGCGTGGCAAGCCATTCCTTTTTTAGCTTGATACCCATCTTCTCCGCTGCCGCGTAGCTATCCTGCCGCCCTGCGTTCTGCGCACCTGTCACGGCAGTTCTGGCCGTGCGGATGGCGGAATCGCGGCTCATGGTGGTAATGCGCTTTTGCAGGTCGTCCGCCATGTGCTTGATGCTCTTTCCCTGCAAAATGGAACTGGTCACGCTGGCCGTGATCTGTTTCTTGCCATACGCAAGATCAACGCCCCGTTTCAGCGCCCTGTCTTTCGGGTAATACGGCATCAATTCCGGCTGCTCAACTATTAGTCGCTTCACCGTCTGCTCGTCCCACAGGTCAAAGCCTACGTTGCCCGCGACCTGCTCGATGGTGTACGCCGTATAGTTGCGGTTGAGGCTGTAGATGCCCGGCGTTGCATCGTTGGTGTAGGCCACCGCCACGGCGTTTGCGTCGGTCACGCGGTGCGCTACCTTGTCACGCATGGCCTGATAACGTTCTCCGCGCCCGATCTGATTCAGCCGCCATTGCTTATAGTCGGCCTCCGTCCATTCCTTACCGTTCTGCACGGTGCCGATCAGAGCTTTCATTTCCTCGTCGCGCTGCTTGAATTGCTCAAAGTATGCGTCGATGGTAGCTTGCAGCTCTTCCCCCACCTCGCGGTACAGCTTCGCAATGCGCCGCTCCAGCTTTGCAAGCTCCTTGTCGGTCAGCTTATGACCGAGATCACTGGTTGCCATCGCCGTCCACCGGTTCAATCATAAAGCGGTCGACCTCTTCCGCTGCCTTGCGCTTTGCCATGTCCTCGTACTGGTCAATGTCGCCGTTGATGGTCAACAGTTTTTTCGTAATGTATTCGTCATCGTAATACGCCGCGCCCAGCAGAATATTTTGCGTTTCCTCGCTCTTGTTGATGATCTGATTGCGCGTATAACTCGGCTGGTCGTCAATGCCTGCCAAACGCAGAATCTCAACAATAAACCGCGTGACCTCGGATTCAAACTTGTCTGTCTTCAGATCCAGCGGCACATAGCTGGCCTTGATTGCCGTCGCCGTCTGGTTGCCCGCGGATACCGCCGCCGCGTCAAAGCACTGGAAATCCTCGTACAGCTTTTTCTTGAGCATGTCAATGGTGCTGCTCGTGCCCTCATACGGCGCCTCGATGGTCTCGCTCTCCACCTTCGCGCCGTCGTCGCCGTTGGCGTGGGCAACATGGGTGGTTTTCAAGCGCTCCACAAACTTTGCATCGTCGAGATCGTCCATGCCGTTGCAGTTGGACAGCACCCAATAGATCAGATTCCCTTCGTCCACGTTGTTGACCATGTTGGAAGAAGCCAAATCCAGTGCGTCAATGGTGTTGCGCTTGCCGACAATTTCGGACAGACACCTCTTGTTATTTTTCAGCGGCACGATGGGGAAACTCGGATAATTCCCGCCGTCGTAAATCTCTGTTTCGCCGACTTCGGCCTTGCGCTCGATCAGCTTATAGCTGCGCTTTTCCTGCAATACACTCATATCTTTGTTCTTCGGCTGGAAATACTCGGTAAAGCCGCCCAGCTCGTACAGCGTCGCTCGCAAAGGCTTATCTGGCGCCACTTGCCAAAAACGAATACCGGCCTTTAGCGCACCATCATCTTCATCATAAAGCGGAACAAATTCCGTCAGCGAGAACACGCGCAAATGCTTTAAATCCCAGAAACCAAACGATACGCCCGCGATTTTTGCTTCGCGCGCCGCGTTCATAACCTCCTGGTCAAAGTCCGCGCACAGCTTCTTAGCGGTCATCTGATCAGCGAATGCAATGCCGTTGCCGAGAAGATAAGAAACCTCCTGATCGACTGCTACACCAAAAAACCGGCTCGCCAGTTTATGGTTTGCTGTCCACATGTCCGTATGGCTACGTCCTTGCATGTCATAGATGATTTTCTCATAGCGATTGATAGTTGGGTTCAAGCCATCATAATATGCCTCAGCGTCTACCGCCATTCGGTATGCTACAGAGCCCCTGTGCTCATCAATGGCGCTACGAATAAATGTAATGCGGTTCTGCTCGCTATCACCAACCGCAAGTAAATCCTGGTAGGTTTTTATGTCTCTTTCACCGTCCTATCTGTTCCAAATGGGGGTATAATCGCACCGATACGTTTTATTTTTCAGAATCGTATAGGCAAAATAGCGCGTTTCGTCCATTGCGTGGTCATTTTCCTTGATAGGCCTGTCATCAGCGGCTTTTTCGTCCCACCGATACAGCCCAAACTCCCGAATGCAGTCTTTGCAGCCGCGATGCACCTTGAGAACGCCGTCCTGCAAGAACCGCGCTGTGGTCATAATGCCGTTGGCCACATCGTTGTTTGCTTTTCGCACCAAATACCCGCGCCGCCGCAAAACCTCGATAAACGAGGCGGCAGACGGGTCAACGATGATGCTTTTGACATTCACCTCGCCGATGAGCTTTTCAATTTCGTCCGCGTATTCCTCGTCCGTCTTGTTCTTCTGGCTCTCGCGCCCGGAATAGTAATACTCCCGGATGCGAGTGGCCGTCTTGCCGTCCCAGCACCACAGCCCTGCGGAAAATGGGTTAAGCGTGCCGTAGTCGCAGGACACATAGCATTCTCCCTTTCTCGGAAGCTCGTCCACAATGCAGCTATCGTCAAACATGGGATAGATCAGCCCCTCGGCCACCACCCACAAGCCGCGAATGTATCGGTCGTAGAACACGCCGCTATACATGGCCTTTGTCCTCTTGATCATCTGCGGTGTGAGAATTGGATTATCTTCCAGTAAAAAGTGAATATGCCGCGTATTCTCTCGTTCGTTTTCAATCCACTCTTTGTAAAACCAATGCTGCGGTGATTCGGGGTTGCAGTTAAAAAAATACTTTGGATGCTCAAACGAAATCGCACGGGAAAGCGCTTGCTCTACGAACGAACGCGGCATAAGTGCCACTTCATCAAATAGAACACCGGCAAGCGTGATACCTTGTATGAGCATATACGAGCTTTCATCTTTGCCGCCGAATAGGTAAAACCAATTTTTTCTATCCCCGCACCGAACGGTTAAAATTCTCGTGGAAACCTTGTAATGCATGGACAGCGCAACACCTAGCCCGTCAATCTCCATCAACGGTTTTAAGATATTTCGCTCTGCCGCCTGCACCGTCTTCCCGCAAATAGCGAAATTCGTGCGGTCGTAGTTCTGCATCGCCCACAGCACAAACGCCATCGACATGACCGTCGTCTTTCCGGAACGAACGGAGCCGTCACAAATCAGCGCCATATCATCAGAGCTGATAAACTCCATTATTTTGTGCTGCTTTGCGGATAGCGTTTTAATTTGCATTGTTCTCGCCCTTTAACGCAGTGAGCAAAGCCGCCAACGCTGCAGGATCGCCGCTTTTTTCGTTCTCGGAGTTCCACCCAAAATTGCAGCCAAGCGAGAATTTCGCGCCGTTCGCACCGTCTTTGTCGTATAGCCGAGATTCGGCGTATTCCTCGCAGCGGGACTTCGCGCGCGTAACCGTGTCCGCGAACTCCGGCCTTGCTTGATAGTCCAGCAGCGCTTGTCTCCCTGTGAATCCAAGCGCCAATGCAAGCCCTGTGATTGTCGGGGGCTTTGCATTGATGATAATCGGTATGCCGTACTTATCGCACACAGCGCAGCCGTCATCTCCGATAAACGGTTCGCCTTCGCACTTTTTAAAGTAAACGTCAATGGCTTCCTGCATTGCCTTTACGCTTTTCCATTTTCTTGGCGCTCCGCCAGCCATGCGCTCACTTCCTTTCGCCTTACTCGCTTAATGTCAAAATCAGGGATATGCAACCGCGCCTTACCCATCAATCTTTCACACGCCGTTGACTTCTCTGATTGTCGTAAAAACTTTTTTACGCTTGAAGCAGTCACAATAAAAGACGCGTTTCCCCCTTTTGTCATGACTTCCTCCTATTTTGCTACCAGCCCCCCGCCCCTTGGCCTTACATAGCAGACTTTACCCGCCCAAACGGGCATGCACATCTTGCGTGTCCGGCTCTCCCCGAGCCAAACATGGTACGCAAGTCATTTCTTAATGTTTCCGCTGGGTCACATCGTTAAGAGGTGCTCGAGGGTTCTATTCACACCTTTTCATATACGACAAAAGGCCGCCCATTGGCGACCTCGCTATTAACTCTATTAGTATTATAACACGGTTTTCGGGGAACTTTTACCCGGTAAATTTATTTTTATCTAAAAAATTTTAGTTACTTTATAAATCCCCTGAAAAATTGCTATTGGCGGGGAAAGCAAAATTAAAGAAATTGTTCTGCCAGGTTGGCAAAACTTATCATGAGGGGAAGCGTGCGCGTGCGCTTATTGATTCACTCGATATACAGAAGATTATTGATACGTCCTCGGCACCACTTGCAGTAATAGAAAGTATTCTATTTGAGTTGGAATTTTCGAGCCCCAAAAGTTAAACTCGTTTGAAAAAGTGGCGCAATTATCACGCTCGTAAATATGAGTTGTAATAATTAGCTAAGCTGAACTTGGTTTCGCTTTAAAAAATGCAAAAATGTTTCTGCATTGAGAACACAGATAAGAAGCCAACACGAGGAAGTATATAACATCTATAAAAATAGACCCAGGTCGGAGGTATCACATCAACCAGCCTGGGTCTGTTTCTGTAATATTTCATAGCCTTGTTACGATTTCCTTCCCGTCCTTAAACCGGAACACCACCCGCTCGTCGGCGTGGACGGCGAAGATGGACGGATCGCCTAAAGATCGAAAAGGGATAGAAGGAGGGCTTGTACCCCTGCGCAATGCAGGGGCTTTTTATATGCCCATCGCAGCCATTATCCCGGCCAGATATTCCAGCAGGGAACGGTTGCGGGCGCGTACGGTCTTAACGGACAGCCCCAGCCTGGCAGCTGTTGCCTCCGCGCTCAGCCGCTGGGTATATATCAGCCTGATTTGCCCAACATATTCCGCCCGCTTGCGCTCCGGATAAGCCGCGATCCGCTCCATCAGCTTTTCTACCGCCGCGACCTGCCGACGCAATAAATCAAGATCCGTATCATCAGCCATCCCCAGAGCATGTATTTCGGTAGGGCGCCCAACACCGGAAGATCTGCCGCCTCCGCCATCAGGACGCGCGGTATAAATATAGCCCATCTCCATATCACGGATCAACCGTTTGTTCTTGGCGTAGTCCAATAATAGCTGCTTGGTCTTGTCCTTGCGTATGTATTGTTTGGCCAAATATATACCTCCTCTACGTCCGTTGCAATCGCTTAAACCTGCTGGCGATGACACCGGGATCTCTGTCTTCCAATGCACAAGAGATCTTCAGAAAAGTCGCGCCTTCCGCCCTCATGGAAAGCAATATATCGTCCTCCTCCTTTGTCCAGAGCTTCCACTTTTTTTTAAGCTTGCCCGGCTCCGAACCGCCGTTTTTGTCGTCCTCAAATAATGGACACTCAACAGTTATGTATATGGTTTCTCGACCGTGCTCCCCGCAACTGTCGGCGATAATTTTCTGCCCTTTCATCGGCTGCGGCTTTCTGCCGCCACCGCTGCTTAATAACCAGTTGCATATAGGGGCGGCGCAATTGCAGCACAGGCTTCTGATGTGATCCCCCATTATCAACCCTCCTTTATCCCGATGCGGCCATTCCATGCATTTATAGCAGCCAGTATGTCTTCCGTAGAAAGATGATCTTTGTATTCAATAGCCTGCGCCATTACTCCACAATCATGACAACTTACAACAACAGTTTTTTCACTGTTTATTATAGCCAGACGCCCTTCGCCGCCACAGGAGGGGCATGGATTCAATGTCTTCCGCATTATCGGTCCTCCTTTGCTTTCTTCCCACTCAAATGATTAAGGAACATAGCATTACATAAAACATGCTCTATGTGCAGCAGGCCGCTTTCAGCGTCTGCTCCTTCCGGCTCGTCCAAAAACAGCACCAGATGCCGTAGCAGCGCCCCTATGTACCGGTCAGGTTCCACGCCCTGCCAGTTATTGGGGCCGTATTTTTGCGCACCGTAAGTCAGCACCCTTGCTAAAGATATATAAGCGGAACTGGGTATCAATTCCATCATCAGTTTGCCTGCGTCTGCTTTGGCTTCCTGATCCCGCTCCCAATACTCTTCTACTTCCGGCGGCGTTTCAAACTCCGCTCCTTCATAGCTCATCCTCATTCCTCCAAACCCATCTTTTTTCCCACCTTCCATTCGCCTCCGGGGCATACTCCATAATTTTATCCCCATAAGGCAAATGCATTTCTGCTTTTTTACCATCCATTTTCAGCCGCATCGCCGCCACCTCCGTTCTCAATCGCCACAAGCAGTTTGACAACGCGCCCGTCTTTTAACGTCCACTCATAGCCGCCAGAGGACTTGTCCCCGTGCAAGCCACCAAGACATTCTTGTGCTAAATAGTCGCGCACAGCACATAAGGCTTCCTCGGTACACTCCGTTTTATTCTGCCACAGGTTCTTGTTCTTACTGTTTAATGTCCCCGCATAAATCCCAAACGCGCCGCATCCAACATGATATTCAGCCATCTTTAACCTCCATCCATTTTTGCTGCCTCTACAAACCCAAGAACCGTGTCCACAATCGCCTTATCAATTCGCGCCTGCAAACTGCATCTATTTTTACAAATAACAGGCATTTCAGATAGGTACTTGTTATAATAGGCTGTCTTACGGACGACCCACTTACCGTCCCAAAAATCAATAGAATAGCCGCTGGATTTCGCCGCCTCCATCTTTGCCGACTTTGCAGCCCCAGTTTTTACAAAGTAGCTTTCTCGCGTCACCCACGGATTTTTGTAGATTTTCATTCCGCACCCTCCATACGTGCGCCGCAGTAATAACAAAAATGGCACTCATTTTCAAAGATTGCATCATGTGCATCATCGGTCGGGATATCTACGCCGCAGTTAGAGCACCTGCCATCTACCCACCGCCCGTGCCTCACGACCACGGCATCGACGGTGGGAGCGTTATCAACAGCGCTATGAATAAGCCGCAAAGCCGTGCCACCAGTCACGCTCCACTCCTCGTCTGATGGCTCATAGGGTTTGAGGCGGTCAAGCACCCAACCCCCATCAATCAACCTCACCGCTTGTCACCTTCGTCCATCTTTGCGCCACAATGCGGGCAAAATTCAAACACCTCTGCATCATCATCAGCATTTTTGTAAGGCTCGTTGTACAGACACCGTGAGCAAATGCGGTCGCGTTTTCCTGCAACAGAGGCCCACCGTCCATGCACCACCGGCGCAACGTCAGCGGCGGGGAAGCTTTCAATGTCAAATTTTACATCGAAATATCGGCTTGTTCTTTTCATGCTCTCAAGAAATGCTTCCCGATCTATATATTCAGCCATCGAAAACCCTCCTGTTCCATGCTTCGATTGCTTTTTCTCTGCTAGGTAGCCCAGACACTTTCATCTTCTTTGTGTGGAGGCCATCACCAGACCTATATCTCCCACAACCGGCATCCCACCCAAAGTCTGCTCTATCGTAGGCATCGTACATATGGATAACGGTTGCAACTCCACCGCACTCAGGGCAGCGTTTCAATTCAACCATCTTCATCCCCTCCAAATCCCACTTCATACTGTTCAGGCGTGATAATTTCAATGTCCTTTGCGGAGTAGCCCAAGGTGTCGAGGCACATCAACCGGATCAGCTTTTCCTTGTCAATAGACGCCGCAGCGTCCTCATAGGATACGCCGGGTTTTGCCTCAAAGC
>ERZ1034984.3195-NODE-3195-length-12132-cov-6.226795_pt1 | contig 12132 bp, 6 predicted proteins | sample MGYA00520589_ERZ1034984 | MGnify/ENA primary metagenome ERZ1034984 (study PRJEB33766, sample SAMN09781790) | gut metagenome | biome: gut microbiome | host: Homo sapiens | place: Madagascar | study: EMG produced TPA metagenomics assembly of the PRJNA485056 data... | reverse complement strand
AAATAGTTTTAAAACAAAAACATTTCTTCGATTATTTTTGTCTATCCCCAATATTTTTTGTATTTTTGTGCTCATAATTGCGCAAATGCTCCAATTTACCCATCAAGTAAGGAGCATCAGCAATGAAAATGAGATAAGTAATATAGAAAATTAATAATATAAAATAACGACTCATGAGATTTACAGTTTCAAGTTCAGCATTGAACAGCAAGCTCAATATGCTTGCTAAGGTGATTGGCAGCAAGAATTCTCTGCCTATCCTTGACAATTTCCTGTTTCAAGTTGCCAACGGCGAGATGACCATCACCGCAAGCGACAGTGACAACATCATCAAGAGTACCATCGCTCTCACTGACTGCGATGGCGAAGGCGAGTTCTGCGTTGCCAACCGCGTCATCCTGGATGCATTGAAGGAGTTGCCTGAGCAGCCTCTCAGCTTCGATGTAGATACAGATAGTTATGCCATTAAGATTGTATATCAGAATGGTCTCTATAATTTCACAGGCTTGAATGCTGAAGACTATCCTCCAACACAGGATATGGGTGATGCCTGCACTACCCTTGTCTTGCCAGCACAGGTGCTGATCGACAATATCAACCGTTCTCTCTTTGCAACAGCCAGCGATGAGCTGCGCCCAGTAATGAATGGTATCTATTTCGACCTTACTCCCGAATCGCTTGCCATCGTAGCAAGTGATGGCCATAAGTTGGTAAGAAGCAAGAACTTCACTGTCAAGAGTGAGACTCCTTCTTCATTCAACCTGCCAAAGAAGCCGGCATCATTGCTGAAGAACATTCTGAGCAAGGATGATGAGGCAACCATCAAGTTTGATGCACGCAGAGCTGAGATTCAGTTTAGCGATGGCGTATTGAAATGCCGCCTCATTGACGGTCGCTATCCTAATTACAACTCAGTGATTCCTGCCAACAACCCATGTGAGATAACCGTAGATCGCAAGGGCTTGCAGAGTGCATTGCGCCGTGTTTTGCCATTTGCCAGCGAGAGCAGCCAGCTGATCCGTTTCCATATCGAGAGCGGCCGTTTCGAGGTTTCTTCAGAAGACATCGACTTCTCTACTTCTGCCAAGGAAGTTTTGGCTTGCGAATATAGCGGTTCCAGCATCAGCATCGGTTTCAAAGGTAGCAGCTTGATGGAAATCCTGGGTAATCTGAACAGCGATCAGGTTGTCTTCCACTTGGCTGATCCTAGCCGTGCCGGTATCATTGTACCAGCTGAGCAGCCAGAAGACGAGGACATCCTCATGCTCATCATGCCAATGCTCCTTAACGAATAAGGAGCTTGGTTCATCTAAACACCCCTTCCCTATCAGTAATATATAGTAATAAATACTAGAAGTAATGAAATTAAATCTTACTAAGCCTCTGATCGTGTTCGACCTAGAGACTACTGGTCTTGACATGGTGAAAGACAGAATCATCCAGATCTCCTATATCAAGGTGTATCCAGATGGAACAGAGGTACGTAAAAACCAGTTTATCAATCCAGGGAAGCCAATCCCTGAAGAGGTGGTTGCTCTTACAGGTATCAGCAATGATGATGTAAAGGATGCACCAACCTTCAAGCAGTTGGCGGCTACCTTCAACCAGGAGTTCTCCGGTTGTGATTTTGCTGGCTATAACTCCAATCATTTCGATGTACCTATGCTTGCAGAGGAATTCCTGCGTGCAGGCATCGATTTCGATTTCTCTAAGTGTCGCCTCATTGATGCCCAGAACATCTTTATGAAGATGGAGCGTCGTAACCTGGCTGCTGCATACAAGTTCTATTGCGGCAGAAAGATGGAGGAAGACTTCGAGGCACACCGTGCCGACCAGGATACCGAGGCTACCTATTGCGTACTGAAAGGCGAGCTGGACCGTTATGCTCCTGGTGTTCAGGAGGAAGCCGACCGTGTGCTTAACAATGACATGGACGAGCTTGCTGAGTTCTCCAAGCGCAACGACAATGTAGATTTTGCCGGCCGCATAGTCTGGCAGGAGTTGAAGGATGCCGACGGCAATGTGATACTCGACGAAAAGGGCAATCCTCGCAAGCACGAGGTATTCAACTTCGGCAAGTACAAAGGATGGGATGTGGCAGAGATTCTGACCAAGGATCCTGGTTACTTCACCTGGGTGTTGGGAAGCGATTTCACCAACAATACCAAGCAGGTACTCACCCGTATCCGTCTGCGCGAGTTCAACAAGAGAATGGGAAAATAATATGTTAAAAGGAAAGAAAATCGTATTGGGCATTACGGGGTCCATTGCAGCCTACAAGTCATGCCTTATCATCCGTGGTCTCATCAAGAAGGGAGCTGAGGTACAGGTGGTCATTACGCCTGCCGGTAAGGAGTTCATTACCCCTATCACCCTCTCGGCGCTGACCCACAAGCCTGTGGTAAGCGAGTTCTTCTCGCAGCGTGATGGTACCTGGAATTCGCACGTGGATCTCGGTCTCTGGGCGGATGCGATGGTCATTGCACCATGTACGGCATCTACCATGGGCAAGATGGCGCATGGCATTGCAGACAACATGCTCATCACCACCTATCTCTCCATGAAGGCACCAGTCTTCATTGCTCCTGCCATGGACCTTGATATGTACAAGCATCCTTCTACCCAGGCTAACATGAAGACCCTTCTCGGCTATGGTAACCATATCATTGAGCCGGAAGTGGGATTCCTTGCTTCTGGATTAGAGGGTAAGGGACGCATGGAGGAACCGGATGTCATATTGAATTACCTGGACAGATACTTCAATATGATGGAGAGTGCCGATGAGGTTGCTGATGTAGAATCAGAGAACCAGAAGAATACGGAGAAAGACCTCTGTGGTAAGAAGGTGATGATTACTGCTGGACCAACCTATGAGAAGATAGACCCTGTGCGTTTCATCGGCAATTATTCTTCAGGAAAGATGGGATTCGCACTTGCCGAAGAATGTCTCCGCCGTGGTGCGGATGTTACTTTGGTGGCAGGTCCTGTCTCATTGGACTGTAGTCCTGCTATCCACCGCATCAATGTGGAGAGCTGTGAGGAGATGTATCAGGCAGCCACAGCAGCCTTTGCTTCATCTGATGCAGCCATTCTCTGTGCAGCCGTAGCAGACTTCCGTCCTGCCAATGTAGCTGATAAGAAAATCAAGCGCGAAAAGGATGACCTGGAGTTGACACTGGTGCCTACCCATGACATCGCAGCAGCTTTGGGACAGATGAAACAAAAGAATCAGCGAATCGTAGCTTTCGCCCTGGAAACCAACGATGAAGAGAGTAATGCACAGAAGAAGAGAGTGAAGAAAAACGCTGACTTCATCGTGCTCAACTCTACCCGTAATCCGGGCACTACTTTCCGCACTGACGACAATCAGATTACCATCATCTCTGAAAAGGGAAAGAAAGAATATGAAAAGAAACCGAAGACTGAGGTGGCTCACGACATCATTGATGAGCTGGCTCTCCTGTTTTAGTCCGGTATCTTTAGCTGGTGGCCTCCTGTGCTGCAGTCCTTCTACGATTTCAGCACAGGAGCTGCAAGCTAAGATTACCATCAACCATGCCCAGATTTCGGGCACGGAGAAAGGCGTATTCGACAATCTGCAACAGACCTTGCAGCAATTCGTCAACAATCGCCAATGGACTCATCTTCAGTTTCAGAAGAACGAACGCATTATCTGCAACTTCAACATCACCGTCACCAAGTATGACAGAGACCAGAATCTCTTTACTTGCAAGGCGCTGATACAGGCCAATCGCCCCGTCTTCAATTCGGCATACACCTCCACCTTATATAATAATGTGGACGATAACTTCACGTTTCGTTTTGCCGAATACGACCAGTTGGAGTTCAATGAGCAGCAGATAGACAATCAGCTTACGGCTCTCTTTGCCTATTATGCATATCTTATCATCGGCATCAATCTGGATAGTTTTGCCCCCAAAGGCGGTGAAGACATTCTGCAGCGCTGCATGAACCTGGCAAACAATGCCCAGAATCTGGATTATCCCGGATGGAAGGCTTTCTCTGATGACCGAAACCGATATGCCATCATCTCAGACTATCTGGATGGAGCGTTGGAACCCTTCAGACAGTTGCAGTATGACTACTATCGGAAAGGACTCGACGAGATGGCGAATAATGCGGAAAGAGGTCGTACCGAGATAACCGCCGCCCTGGAAACAGGACTGAAGAAGGCGAAGGAAAACCGCCCGCTCAGTTTGTTGCCACAGATATGGACCGATTTCAAGAAGGATGAACTTGCTAACATTTATCGCGGCAAGGGAACCCAAAAGGAAAAGGAGAGCATCTATGAACTCCTCTTCTCCATCAATCCTTCACAGAATAAATATTGGGATCAGGTCAAGGAATAATCTTTCAGGAAGAAGTCATCATTCATAAAATCATCTTCCAGAACGGAAGCTTCTGAAAATCAGAATCAGCTTTCCCTTCATATCTTTATCAAAAAGTAGAATAAAATATGCTCAAGCAATTATATATCAAGAACTTCACGCTCATCGACGAGCTGAACATCTCTCTCTATCCTGGCTTCTCCGTCATCACGGGTGAGACAGGAGCAGGAAAGAGTATCATCCTTGGTGCCATCGGACTGCTTCTGGGTAACCGTGCCGACAGCAAGGCGATCAAGGCAGGAAGAGACCGTTGCGTGATAGAGGCTCACTTCGATCTCTCTAGATATGGTATGCAGAAATTCTTCGATGATAACGACATCGACTATGATGCCGATGATACAATCATCCGAAGAGAGTTGACTGCAGCCGGCAAGAGCCGTGCCTTCATCAATGACACCCCGGTGCCTCTCACCCGTATGAGAGAATTGGGAGAGCAACTCGTGGATATCCATTCGCAGCATCAGAATCTTCTTCTGCAGAAAGAAGACTTCCAGTTGAATGTGGTGGATATCATCGCTCAGGATGCCGACCAGCTCAAGGTTTACCAAAAGGAGTATTATGCTTATCGCAAAGCCAAGGAACTTCTGGAAGAACTGAAAGCCGAGATTGCCAAGAACCGTGAGAACGAGGAGTTTATGCGCTTCCAGCATAAAGAGCTGGATGATGCAAATCTACAGGAAGGCGAATTGGAACAGCTGGAGCAGGAAGCAGAAACCCTCAGCCATTCGGAGGACATCAAGACCGCTCTCTTCGAAGCAGACAATGCGCTTTCGGGAGACGACGACAGCATACTTGACAAACTGAAGAACGCCACTCATCAACTGGAAAATATCTGTGATGTCTATCCAAGCATGGCTGATGTGGCTGGCAGAATGCAGAGCAGCTATATCGAACTGAAGGACATCGCACAGGAAATCAGCAGTAGTGTAGAACACGTGGAATTCGATCCTAACCGATTGGATGCCATCAATACCCGTCTGGACAAACTCTACACCCTGCAGCAGAAGTTCCATGTGGAAACGGTAACAGAACTCATCGCTACCCGTGACCGCATCGCAGAACAGCTTTCGTATATCGATAATGGCGATGAAGACATCGAAGAGAAGGAAAAAGAAGTTGCTGCTCTCCTTGCCAAGGCTGAAAAGCAAGCTGCCCTACTCACTTCTATCCGTCAGAAATCAGCAAAGGCGATCGAAAAAGAGATGAAGGGCAGACTCATCCCGCTGGGCATTCCGAATGTGAGATTCGAGATTGCCTTCGCAGAAAAGCCACTGTCAGGAAATGGTGCCGATAAGGTCAGCTTCCTCTTCAGTGCCAACAAAAGTACACAGTTGCAGCCTGTCAGTCAGGTTGCTTCCGGTGGTGAGATTGCCCGTGTAATGCTCTCGCTGAAGGCAATGATCAGTGGAGCCGTGAAGTTGCCAACTATCATCTTTGATGAGATTGATACCGGAGTAAGCGGAAAGATAGCTGAAAAGATGGCAGATATCATGGAAGAGATGGGACTCCAGAACCGACAGGTACTTTCCATCACTCATCTGCCACAGATTGCTGCCAAGGGAAGCCATCATTACAAGGTATTGAAGGAGGAAACCGAGAATGGAACCATCTCGCACATGAAAGAACTCAACAACCAGGAGCGCATTGAGGAAATTGCCCAGATGCTCAGTGGCAGTGACATCACGCAGGCAGCTCTTGCCAATGCCAAAGAATTATTGAGAATATGAAAAGAATAAATATGATACTGATGGGACTGATGCTGGGTGCATCATCCCTCTTCGCTCAGCCAGGCTCTGTACAGAAAGCCGCTAAGAGCGTATTTACACTCACCACCTTCAACAAGGATGGTAACATCATTTCTTCTACACAAGGTGTGTTTATTGATAACAAGGGAACGGCTATCGGTACCTTCAAACCGTTTATCGGTGCTGTGAAGGCTACCATCGTGGATGCCAGCGGAAAGTCGATGGACGTGGATGCCATCCTCGGAGCCGATGAACTTTACGATGTGGCTAAGTTCAGGGTACTGGGTAATACCACGGCTGCCAACATTGCTACGGCAGAATCACCTGCGGGCAGCAAGGTTTGGCTCGTTCCTTATTCTATCAAGAAGTCACCTTTCCAGCAGGAGGATATCGCAAGCGTTGAGAAGTTTAAGGAAACTTACAATTACTACATCTTCTCCAACACCGTACCGGACAATGCAGTGGGTTGCCCATTCGTCAACAAAAGCGGACAGGTGATTGGTATCATGCATAGCAACGGTCAGGTAACTGCCATTGATGCCAACTATGCCAAGGAGTTGAAGGTGACGGGTCTTTCTACACTGGATGCAGCCCTTCGCGAAACAGGCATCCGTACCGCTCTTCCTGATACCGAACAGGAGGCGATTACGATGATGACGCTCAACAAGTCTCAGGTGTCCCGCGACATCTATGACAAGTATGCAGATGAATTTATGACAAAGTTCCCTGCTTCAGCATTCGGCTATAAGGAAAAAGCAACTCTTCTTGTAGATAAGAACGAGTTTGCCGAGGCTGCCAAATGTATGGAAGAGGGAATCAAGAAATCTTCTGCCAAGGATGAAGCCCACTCCAATTATTCTGATGTCATCTATCAGAAACTGATCTATAAGGGTGATTCTGCCTATACAGCCTGGACCTACGACAAGGCGATAGAGGAAGCACAGAAGGCATACGCCATCAATGCCAATCCTGTATACCAGCATCAGGAGGCACGCATCATCTTTACCAAGGGTAATTACCAGAAAGCATACGATATGTTCATCGCCCTGACCAAGACTTCGGTCAAGAATCCGGAAATCTTCCTGGAGGCAGCTCAGGCTAAGATTCAGCTCAAGGCTCCAGCTACAGAGATCAAGGTTCTGTTGGACAGTGCTGTCAATGAGGCTAAGAACTCAGGCACCATGGCTGGTCCTTACTATCTGGCTCGTGGTGATTTCCAGGCGGAACAGGGAGAGTATCGCAGTGCGATAGCTGACTACAATATGTATGATTCGATAGTCCGTCCTGCTAATCCTGCATTTTTCTATGCAAGATACAAGGCTGAAACCAAGTTGCGCATGTGGCAGCCAGCGTTGATAGATATTGCCCGTACCTGCTACCTCGCTCCTAACGAGCCTACTTATTTTGCAGAATGGGCTAGTCTTGACTTGCGTGTGAAGCGATATGCAGAAGGCATCAGTGCTGCCAGGCATTGCATAGAGATTGCTCCAGAATATGCCGATGGCTATCTCCTCCTCGGTTTGCTCCAGATGGAGAACAAGCAGAAGGAAGAGGCTCGCAAGAACCTGGAAAAAGCAAAGGAACTGGGAGATACCCGTGCTGAGGGTTATCTCAAAAAACTGAAATAATAAAATTAAAGGTACATCAAAGGATTGCACTTTCAAACGCCCTGAAAGGGCAAAAGCTCATAGGAGGGTGTGCCATAAGTCACATACAATACGCCCTGAAAGGGCAAAAGCTCATAGCCCAGGGTAACACCCTGGGTTTTTTGTTGCATCTGCTCTGCGCCCTGTAAGGGCAACAGCTTTCAAGTACCAATCAATACACAAAGCTTTTGCCCTTACAGGGCGCCTTGCTGACTGCTACTATACCCAGGGTGTTACCCTGGGCTAGGAGCTTTTGGGCCTTCAGCCCGTTCTTGAGCCTCAAGCGAAAATTCTGTGATGGTGTCTCGCCGGATTTGCAATCCGGCGTTAAAAAATGTCCTAACCTATTTAGGCTCTGCGGATTTGCAATCCGCAGCAAAGGAGTATGCTTTTCCTTTTGTTGGGGGATTACAAATCCCCCAGTTTTAATAGGTCGAACTTTTTTTTACGGCGGATTGCAAATCCGCCGGGACGCCTAGCGGGATTCATACATCCCCAGGGTAACACCCTGGTTTTTTTGTTGCTTTAGCTCTGCGCCCTGTAAGGGCAAAAGCTTTAAAAATAATCGAAGAAGATGCTCTTGCTATAAAGAATTTACGTAATATTGAAATAAAAGAAAAAAATATCCCAAAATATTTGGTGGATTCACAAAAAAGTATTACCTTTGCACTCGCTAATGAAAAATGGCAGTGTTGGTTCCGTAGCTCAGTTGGATTAGAGCAACAGCCTTCTAAGCTGTGGGTCTTGGGTTCGAACCCCAACGGAATCACAAAAGTGGATTAATCGAAAGGTTAATCCACTTTTTGTTTATATATATCCCGGGAAAAATGAAAGCAATATATGTTTTAACTAAAAAAGGCCGATGCAATATGCACCAGCCTTTTTCTTATTTTCCACTTATTATTCAGTAATCAGTGTAAACTCTGAACCAGAAGCATAATCCTGACCATTCTGCTCATTCAATGCACGCAGACGGAAGTAGCGAGCCTTGACAGGCTTGTTCAACATCACCTTCTGCAGTTTGGTTGTCTTCTCAAAATGACCCTTCAGGATTGGCTCACCCCAAGTCTTGTTGTCGTTGCTAACGTAGATTTCATAATCCTTGATGCAACCATTCAGAGAACCATCCTGGCGTGCCAGATAAGTAAAGCCCTTGATAACCTTCTGCTTGCCAGCATCGAAGTCAACCCAGTGAGGATACTTAGCCAATGTAATGGAATACATCGTATGCCAGAATGTAGAAGGATCGCCATCTACCAAGTAGGCAGCATCACCCTCATCAGGCTCCTGGCTGGAAGCAAAGGCAATCTGAAGACCGGATGTCTGCTGATTCTGCTGCATCTTCTTCATCATCTCCTTCACCATCTCACGACCGGTAGCTGAAACCTTCACGATATTTCCAAGCTCTGACTTCACCGCTGGACGGATGATGAATCCGAATGTGGTAGGAGTACTGCGTACCTGATCTGGTGTCAAAGGACCACCCTGTCCACAGCTGGCACCGCCCAATCCTGTAACCTTTGCATCGAGGTGCAAGTGAGTACCGCTGCTCTTTGGCAACTGATATGGATGTGCTGCCAAAGTCAACTCCTGCTGACTCCAAGGCAATGCTGAGGCAGACATTGTACTGTCAGAGATGAATACTACACCCTGCTGGCTGTCGTTGGTAACGGCACACCAACGAACCTCCTCGCGGTTGCCCTGTGCCTGTGGCTTAGGAAGCATGATGCCCTGCTCTGCTACCGGACTGTGGTACCAACCGATAAACTGGCTGGTCTTGCGGTCGTTATAGTTGTTGACAGGTCCTCGTCCATAATAATCATACTGGTTCAACTCGCTTGGCAATACCATAGAATAGCCGATACGAGGCAAGATGACCTTGGAACGGTTAGCACCGATGGCACTCTGCATCTCGATAGAACCATCCTTATAGATTGTATAAATCTGGCGTGAAGTGAACTTCAGGTCAGCATCAGTCAAGGCATGCTTGTTTTTTTCGAAGTTATAGCAAGACTCTGGGTCACGGTCGCGGTTGCTGTAATTCACATCGCATCCCTCCTTACCCTGACTCTCTACCGTAAAGTCGAGCTGGTAAGTACCATCCTTCTTGGCAGTATAGTTCCAGTTCTTCACTACATGCTGCAGGTCGTACAGACCATTCTTGAACCATGCATTGTGGTATCCGATACCGGCATCGTTGTCTGTAGGAGCACGATATGCATCGAGCTTAGGACCATTGCCATCCTTGATGATATCCTGGCTGCCATACTTCAGGCTATAGATAGCACCGGTATTCAGGTCGAATGCCACCTGGAAGTTGCCACCATGGATGTTGGCACGCTTAGCCGCCTTATCTACCGAAAGCTTCATCGCCTTACCGTTCTTGGCAACAGTAGCGATAGAAGGAGCAGCAACATCAGCGCCCTTCACTCTTAACTGCTCTTCCATCTGCGGATAACCCTTGGCCGCCCAAGGCATATCCTTACCCAGAAGGAACTGGACTGTTACGAAGTACTCGCTCTTTGGATCGAGGCTTGCATAGTCGTATGGCAAGGTATAGAAGCCCTTTTCACGAGGACCCACGATATTCTTGGCACCCTGCAATGGCTGATTCTTTGAAATGCAGACGCCATCCTTATAGAGAGACCATACAATCTGGTAATTCTTGAGAGGCTCGAAGTAGTTCTTGTTGAAGATTTCAATCTGTCCCTGCTTCATATCCACAGCCTTCACGCCTACATTCTGATAAACCTTCTTTACCTCATAGTACTGAGCCTTAGGTGAGAAGTCTGGACGAACGATACCATTCATGCAGAACATACCATCGTTTGGCTTGTTGTCCTTACCGAAGTCACCACCGTATGCCCAGTAGGTCTTTCCGGTAACAGGGTCCTGCTTGTCAAGAGCCTGGTCAACCCAGTCCCAGATAGCTCCACCCATAAAGAAGTTGGTGCTCTCGATGGCATCCCAGTAATCTATCAGGTTACCGCAGGCATTACCCATAGAGTGAGCATACTCAGAGATGTGGAACGGATACTTCAGCTTGTACTTGCCCTGTACGGCTCCCTGAACCCAGGCGATGGAAGGATACTGGTTAGAACCCATATCCACGATATCATTGTTGCGCTCATACTGAACTGGGCGGCTGGTATCATAAGCCTTGATGGCATTATAGCAATCTACGAAAGTCTTGCCAGGACCAGCTTCGTTACCCAAACTCCAGATTACTACAGAAGGATGATTCACGGTAGCGTGTACCATCTCCATGTTTCTGGCTATATGAGCGTTGCGGAACTCAGGTACATGAGAAAGACTCTGCTTGCCATAGTAGTACTCATGGCTCTCGAGGTTAGCTTCATCCTCCAGATAGATACCATACTTATCGCAGAGATAATACCAGTAAGGTGCATCAGGATAGTGGCAGTTGCGCACATGGTTGATATTGCCACGCTTCATCAGGAAGATTTCGTTCTCCATCTGCTCGCGGGTAGCAGTATGACCTAACAGTGTATTGTTCTCATGACGGTTGACACCCTTCAGCTTGATAGGCTGTCCGTTGAGATAGTAATATCTTCCAGCCAATCCGAACTCATCCTTCTCGGCAGGAGTCTCCTTGATTTCCACCTTTCTGAAGCCAACGATGGTAGAGAAGGTCTGAACCGTTCTGCCCTTGGCATCTTTCAATTCTCCTACCAATGTATAACGGTAAGGAGCCTCTGCACTCCAGAGCTTCACCTTGTTGGCAGCATCGAGCGTAGTCTCCAGAACTATCTCTCCCTTGGAATTCAGTTTTCCTACGAGAGGAGTAGAAGCAGTAACGCCTTCCATCAGATCATTGTCGTCGGAATAGAGACGGTTGGCATAGAGTGAATACTGCAAGGTATAACCCTTGATGGCCTTCTTGGAAAGGTTCTGCAACTGGGCAGAGATATGCAAGGTGGCATGGCTGTAGGTTTCATCCAGGTCAGGAATAGCCTTGATGTCTCTTACCTGAACCTGTGGTTTGGCAACCAGAGCCACGGTGCGGAAGATACCAGGCAAGCGGAACATATCCTGACTCTCCAGGAAAGAACCGTCTGAATGGCGATAAACCTCTACCGCTACGGTATTCTCCTCACCCTCCTTATTAAGATAAGGTGTAATGTCGAATTCAGCCAGGTTGCGTGAGTTCTTGGAGAATCCCACATACTTACCATTTATATATAGGTAGAAGAATGAATCTACACCATCGAAGTTGAGATAGATCTGCTGACCCTTCCAATCTGTAGGTACGGAGAAGGTTCTGCGATAAGAACCCACCTCATTGCGGTTGCGATAGGTCATCCAGTTGGT
>ERZ1034984.3193-NODE-3193-length-12134-cov-38.698485_pt1 | contig 12134 bp, 8 predicted proteins | sample MGYA00520589_ERZ1034984 | MGnify/ENA primary metagenome ERZ1034984 (study PRJEB33766, sample SAMN09781790) | gut metagenome | biome: gut microbiome | host: Homo sapiens | place: Madagascar | study: EMG produced TPA metagenomics assembly of the PRJNA485056 data... | reverse complement strand
AATATTATAAAGCACAAGAATCCGAGATAATTATGGCTGCTAAGAGTTATACACAAGATAATAGAAGTTTCTTGCCAAAGAGAGTTGGACAAAAAAATCAAGTCTATTTAAAAACTTTACAAGATAAAAAGTATATTGGTGAGGTTATAGATAGAAATAAGAAGATTTGTGATCCTAATCAGAGTTATGTACAAGTGTATAGATATAGTAAAAACGACTATAGTTATGTAGTTAATTTAGTTTGTGATGGCTATACTTCAGAAGATAGTAGTCCTACTAATTTGGTTGGACCTGATATTAAATTTGTTTTTGAAGGAATAGGTGCTAATGATAATTACGATTTAGCTAAAGTAACTATTACTATTGAAGATGAAGATAAGATATCTGGTTATAGATATATAATTACTAAAAATGGTAATGAAGTTAAAAACTCGGGAGATATTGATGGTAAATTAGAAAAGAAGATTGAATTTACTTTACCATTAAAAGAATATGTTCCTGGCATTATAGAAATAAAGGTTATTGCGACTGATTTTTATGGAAATGAGAGTAATAAAAAAGAACAAAAAACCATTGTTAATTCTACTGCACCTACTTGTACAGTTCTTAAAGAAAATACTACTTGGACAAATGGTGTACCAGTAGAGACACAAGTTAAGTGTAATGATTTTACTGGTTTAGGATGTAAAAAAGATGTATACACCCAAGACTTTTATAATGATGCAAAAGTTAGTGTTGTTGAAATTGAAGATAATGCTGGAAATAAGGGAATATGTAATGTAAATACTTATATTGATGTTACGCCTCCAACTGGTCCGGTAATTGAAAATGTTTATGAAAATACATGGACAAATACTAGTTATACAATAAAAGTTACTTCAGTTGATGAAATGTCTGGTATTGCTTTTATAGAGTATAGATATCCTGATTCTAATGGTAAAGATGGCAATGGTAATCCAGAAAATGAATGGCATAGATATGAAAATTCTTCTAAGGATCCTGGCGATAATACACCATTTGTAACAACCGCTTTTTCTAAAGAAAGAGGAGAGTATGTTGAAATAAGAGCTTGTGATAATGTAGGGAATTGTTCTTCTAATAAGAGTATGATAAAAATAGATAAGACAAGTCCTTCATGTTCAGTACACAGAAGTCCATCTAGTCCAAATGGTAATAACGGATGGTACAATACAAGTGTTACTGTATCAGTTACTTATAGTGAACCTGATGGTACAGGAGATAGAGCAGTAGCAAGTCCTGTATCTTATGGACTTAGTTCTGGTGGTACAAGTACTACTCAATCTGATACAGCTGGTACTTCTTATTCTGGATATGTAAGCGATGCGGCAGGAAATAGTTCATCATGTAGTTCTGGAAGTTTCAAAGTAGATACTGTAGGACCTAGCATTTCATTTGGAATCAGTGGAACTAATGGAACTACTGCTACTAGTACATGTTCTGATTCGTTGAGTGGTTTAAGTGGATCTTCAAGTGGATCTATGGGATTATCTGGAAAAAGTAGTGTAACATATACTAGAACTTGTACTGATAAGGCAGGAAACTCTACTACTAGCTCACATACTTATAGCTATAATTCTTGTAAGTCTAAGAAGTGTGTAGGTGGTCAATATTGTAGTGATTGCTATAAAGGAAGTCCAAATACCTGTGTTAGTGGAACTTATGAAGTGTGTGTAAGTTCCGTACGCAGAAGATGTAAAAAAACTTCAACAGGATGGGTTATGGCTCCAGGATGTAATAGTGCTTGTTATGGAACCGGTGGTACTCCTGAAATATACTATTGTGATCCTCCTGTATGTACAAAAACTGAAACAAGAACAGATCCTTGTCGTACTACTAAGAATACTTGTACTTATGGATGCGACCCTTGGGATGATTGCTACACAAAAGAATGTGTTGGTGGATTTGATTTTTAAATTATAAAGAGTACTTAAAGTACTCTTTTTTTTATGTTAATTTACGAATTAATTTTTACTTTTTATATGATAAATGTTAGTTATATGATATACTACATGTTAGGATGAAGTGTATGAGGAGGATGTATTATGGTAAAGAAGAATAGCAAGGGTTTTTCACTAGTCGAATTATTAGCTGCTATTGTTATTATGGGGATACTTACAGGAATTGGTATTGTAAGTGTTACATATTTAATCAATAAGACAGAAAAAGAATATTATAAAGCACAAGAATCCGAGATAATTATGGCTGCTAAGAGTTATACACAGGACAATAGAGGTTTCTTACCGAAAAGAGTAGGTCAAAAAAATCAAATTTATTTGAAGACTTTACAAAGTAAGAAATATATTGGAGAGGTTTTGGATAGAAATAAGAAAAAATGCGATCCGGATAGGTCTTATGTTCAAGTATATAGATATAGTAAAAATAATTATAGTTATGTTGTTAATTTAGTTTGTGATAGTTATACTTCAGAAGATAATAGTCCTACTAATTTAGTTGGTCCTAATATTACTTTTAATTTTGAAGGAATAGGCTCTAATGACAATTATGATTTAGCTAAAGTTACTGTTACTATTGAAGATGAAGATAAGATATCAGGATATAGATATATAATTAGTAAGAGTGGTAATGAGGTAAAGAACTCAGGAGACGTTGATGGTAAATTAGAAAAGAAAATTACTTTTACGATACCATTAAAAGAGTTTGTACCAGGTACTATTGAGGTAAAAGTAGTAGCAACTGATTTTTATGGAAATGAAAGTACAAAGAAGGAAACTAAAACTATTAAGAATTCTAAAGCTCCTACTTGTACAGTTTTAAAAGCTAATACAACATGGACTAATAAACCTCCAGTAGAAGTACAAGTTAAATGTATTGATTATACAGGTTTAGGTTGTAAGAAAGATGTATATACACAATTGTTTTATACTGAGGCTAAGATAGGTTTGGTTGAGATGGAAGATAATACAGGTAATAAAGGAGAATGTTCTGCAAATACTTATATTGATTTAACACCGCCTAGTACACCTGTAATTAAAAATACTTATGAAAATAAATGGACTAATAAGAGTTATACAGTACAAGTTACTTCTGTTGATAGTACTTCAGGAATTGCTTATTTTGAATACAGATATCCTAATTCTGTTGGAAAGGATGGAAGTGGTAACCCAGAAAATGAATGGCATAGGTACAAAAATTCTTCTAAGGAGCCGGGTGATAATACTCCTTTTGTAACAACCGCTTTTTCTAAAGAAAGAGGAGAGTATGTTGAAATAAGAGCTTGTGATTTGGCAGGAAACTGTTCAGAACCTGGACGTAGTATGATAAAGATAGATAAGACTGCTCCTACTTGTACAGTTACTAAGAATATAGCAAGTCCAAATGGAGATAATAGTTGGTACAAGACTAATGTTACTTTAACTATTAATACGACTGATCCAAAAGGATCTAGTGATAGAGCTGTTAACAGTCCTTTAAGTTATGATGTTAAAAATAGTAATTCTGCATCTTATGGTGGTAATACTTCAGGCACTCAATCTGATACTGCTGGTATAACTTGGTATGGATTTGTAAAAGATGAAGCTGGTAATAAAGGAACCTGTAATTCAGGTAGTTTTAAGGTTGATACTTCTAAACCAACTTGTTCTCTTTCTACTTCCGGAACTAAAGGTGTAGAAAAATGGTTTAGAAGTAATGTTACTGTAAAATTAGCAAGAAAAAGTGATAGTTTATCAGGCGTTGCTTCTTATGATGTATCATCATCTAGTTCAGCATCATATTCTAATAGAACTTCTGGTACGGCCAGTTCTGAAGGTGCTAATATAACTTGGTACGGTTATGTAAAAGATAATGCTGGTAATATTAACTCATGTTCTACATCTTTTGGCATTGATAAGACTAAACCTAATATTTCGACTGACAGTGTTGGTACTGGTACTACTTGGTGTTCTGGTAAAGGTATATCTGTAAGTTGTTCGGATTCTTTATCTGGTATGAGGAATGGTGGGGCAACTATTAATGATATGGGTACAACAACTACTGGTACTTATTCAGCATCTGATAGTTTAGGTACTCCTAGAAGTGGAAATACTACTACATATTCTTGTACTGATAAAGCGGGAAATACATCAACAGTCACTAAGAATTTCTATGTTGTTTATAAGTCATGTACAAAATATAATTCTTGTAGACATAGTAGTTTTGGATGTGAAAGTTATTCTTCAAGATATGATCAATGCAAGATGACTTCAAAGAGTTGTACTATGTCGGCCACAGGTACTAATATATGTCTTAAAGTTACTGGTTCAAATGCTTCAGAAAGAAGAAAAAAATGTGAGGCTATTTCAGGCTGTGTTTATAAACAAATGACTTGTGCTGGTGCACATTGGGTATATAGTTGTCCTTCTGGTTGGACTTTAAGTGGAAAGTTCTGTGTTAAGAATGTTTCTAGTAGTGGAAGTTGTTCTCCAGGAAATGCTTCAAGTTATACTTATGGTTGGGTATCTGGTTTTGCAGGAAATGGACTTCCAACTTGTAATTCTGGTGGATCTAGACCTTCTTGTTCTTCTGGTTTAAATGGTTCTACTTATACAACTAGCTGTACTTGTCAGTCATATAAATATGGAACTGGTTCGGTTTGTGGATGTGCAAAATACAATTGTACTGATTAAGATAATAAAATAAAAGAAACGAAAAAAATCGTTTCTTTTTCTTTGAATTAAAAAAGAGAAACTATTGAGTTTCTCCTAATTTTGGTAATTGTACAGTTGCAACTGGTTTTACTTGTTGATGAGTAACTTGTTGTACTTGTTTTATTGGAATTTGTCCAATAGGCTGTGTTTGTTTAATACTTGGTGTTACCTGTCCAACGGGTTGTACTGTTTTTTGATTATTTACTAAACTTGGTGTTTGATTTACTATTTGTCCACCCGGTTTAATATTTTGAATTAATGGTTGTGTTTGTTGTACTGGTTTAACAATTGGAGTTTGTTGAACTTGTTGTATTTGTTGAACTGGTTTGGTATTTTCATTTATTGGTTGTATAGGTTTAATATTTTGTATTACTGGTTTTGCTTGTTGTGATATAGCTTGATTAGTAGGTTGTACTATTTTTTGATTATTTACTAAACCTGGTGTTTGACTTGTTGATTGTACTAATGTTGGTTTAGTGTTTTTAGTTACTGGTTGAACTTGTTGGATTTGTTTAGCATTTTGCATTACTGGTTGCTTTGAATCAGTTATTAAACTTTGAGGTTGTACAACTTTATTATTTATTGTAATAGGTTCTAATACTTTATTATTTGGAATAGTACTTTGTTTTTGCTGTATATTAGGTATTATTTGTTGTTGTGGTGTTACTGGTTTTACTTGATTTGGAATAATTACAGGCATCTCTTTTGTAATTGGTGCTGTTTGTTTAGCAATTGTTTCTGGTTTTACAATAGGGATAGTAGGATTCTTATCAATATTTACTGCTTGTTGTTTTGGTACAGGAGGTGTTATTACTTGAGTAGTAGAAGATTTTACTTCTTGTCCTTTTATTTCTTCAACCTTTGGTTTTTCTGGAACTATATTAGGAGTTGGTTCTTTAATAGTAGGTGGGGTAATAATTACTTCTTGTTCTTTTTCTTTAACTTCTTCTGTCTTTTCTACTTTTACCTCTTCAACCTTTGGTTTTTCTGGAACTGTTTCCTTTTCCTCTTCTTTCTCTTTATTTTCTTCAGTTTTTGGAATTGCACTATCTAATATATTTTCATCGTCAATAGATTTTGTTAGTGAACTTCCAGTTGAATCATCATCTGGATCACTTTCTATTTCAATAACTCTGTATACTTCTTCGAAGCTTGTTAGTCCAGCGATACATTTACCTAGAGCGTCTTGTAACATAGTAATTGTTTTATTTGTATATACCATGTCACTTAATTGTTCTTTTGATAGTTTTGTATCATTTAGAGCATTTCTTATTTCTTCATCTAATTCTAGTACTTCTTGAATTGCGATACGTCCTTTATAACCTTTACGACAAGCTTTACAACCTTCTGGGTTAGCATCATATATTTTTTCAACGTCTTTATTCATGAATTTTTTAAATACTTTTTTCTCGTATTTTGTTGTTTCTCTTTCAACTCGACATTTCATACATAATTGTTTAGCAAGTCTTTGAGAAATGATACCAGTTAGGGCAGTTGATAATAAGTAACGTTCAACATCCATATCAAGTAAACGTTCAATAGTTGATAGTGAGTTATTGGTATGGATTGTTGATAAAACTAAGTGTCCAGTAATTGAAGCACGTACGGCAATTTGTGCTGTTTCAGAGTCACGAATTTCTCCGATTAGAATAACGTTCGGGTCTTGACGTAAGATAGAACGAAGAGCAGCAGCGAAAGTCATACCAATTTCAGCATTAACTTGAACTTGGTTCATACCTTCAATGTTCATTTCAATTGGGTCTTCAACAGTAATAATGTTTATTTCAGGTTTATTTAGTCCTTGCAATATAGAGTAAACTGTTGTAGATTTACCAGAACCGGTTGCTCCAGTTACCAAGATAATTCCATTAGGAACACCCATCATTCTTTTTAATTTTACTAAGTTAGCTGGATTAAAACCTAGACTATCAATACCTTGTAAACTTCTGGTATAGTCTAAGATACGAATAACTATTTTTTCACCCTCATTTAAAGGAAGACAAGATACACGCATATCTAAGTATTTTCCACCAAATTCACCTTTAATAGCACCATCTTGTGGTAGTCTTGATTCAGTTATGTTCATGTTAGCTAAAATCTTTAAACGAGTAGTTAAGTTTCTTTCAAAAGCTTTTGGAATATGTGTATAATCCTGTAAATCACCGTCGATACGAAATCTAACCATCATACCATCTTCTCTAGGGTCGAAATGGATATCTGATGTATTATTTTTTGATGCAGTTATAATAATATAATCGGCAATTTGAGTAATAGGAGTACGTTCAAAATCAAACGCAACCATATTAGTTTCTGCTTTTTTAGCAGCCTTTTTTGTTTGCTCTTCTACCATTATTTCAACCCCTCTTTTTGTTTACTTTTGTATGGTATTTTACTATATTTTATTATATAATAGATTTAGAAGAATAGCAAGGAGAGAAGTGATAAATTGTTAAAATTAAATAATAAGGGTTTTGTTCTGGTTGAAACTTTAATAAGCGCTGTATTTATTATGTCTTTGTTTTCAATTATTTATGTGAATTTTTATCCAATAATGGCAGAGTATGAAAAGAGAGAGGCTTATGATGATGTTGACAGTAAATATGCTACTTATTGGATTAAGAGGATGATTCAGAGTGGGAGTGTTTCATTTGATGGGACTATTAGTACGGACATAGCCAATAATAAATATCATAAGTTTCAATGTGCAGATATTGATCCTACCGATGTTACAGCTTTAAATTACTGTAATGAGTTATTTAGTGAGTTTGAAGTTGCTAAAGATGATGCAGGTAAACTTAATATATATATAACTAGTTATAAAATAGGAAATAGAAATGATATGAATGATAAAAATAATTTTAAGGGAGTAGTTGAAGAGAATACTGGAGGGGATTTTACTTCTGGGTTTCAAGATTATGTAAGCTATTTACCGACATACTCAAAAGTTTCATCTTTAAATGGTGCATGTTATAGAGTATTAGTTGAATTTCATCATACAAAGAATGATAACGATTATTGGACTTATTCAACATTAGAATTAATAAAAGGAAATGAGAGGTGTTGGTAGTGAAAAAACTTAATAATAAGGGCCTTACAACTATTGAACTTTTAATTTCATTTGTTTTACTTGCTATATTAGTGGCTTCTTTATATGGAACAGTTGAAACTTATAAAAATAGACAAAGTATAGAAGAATTTAAAGATGAGATTTATACTTATAAGAATCTTTTAACAAAAGAAGTTCAAAGTGATTTAATAAAGAAGGGTTTAATTGATGTAAAAATAGAAAATACACCTTTAGATGCTAGTAATTCTAGTAATATTATTCCAGAAAAATATAAGGCAATATTTTATTTTAAGGATGGTAGTCATACTGTTTTAGAAACTACTAGAATAGTTGCTGATGATTATGGTGCTTCTGCTGCTACTGCTACTACTTGTCCATCTGGTCGTAATGATAAATTTGTAGTTAGTTATGGAACAGATGGTAATATGTATGATTATCCACTACCTAGTGTTGGTTATGGTACAAATGACGAAGGATGTAGAATAGAGGATTTAAGAATATCTTCTATAAATATGAGTGCTACTAATAAAGTTTTAAAAATACATATTATTTTTTATCACCCAGACTTTGGAAATAAATATGGAATTAATATAGTAACACCAATTAACTTTAATAGATAAAATACGATAATAAGAAAAGAATTGTTGCGAATAGTATTTGAAGGAGTCTTCCAAGAATAAAATATTTATATTTAAGAGAAGTATTAGTAATAATACTTTTTATTTGGATATGAATAGATAAACTACCAAAAGAGAAGAAAATTATAATTAGAAGAGATTTTAATAATTTATTTGATAATAGAGAAATAGAGAATAGACCTTTAGTTAGATCAAAGATACCATTTAATAGGACATGAGATAAGACATTTAAAGTTAAATATTTATTTATGATTACTGTTATTAAATAGAAAAATACTGAAGTACCATAGATTATTAAGATTACTTTTAGAGAGTCTATGATTGCTTTAGATAAGGACTCTGAAAAATCTTTTGATGGGGAGTCATTTATAGTAATGACTTCTTTTTTTGGTGGTTTAAATATTAAAGCAATTATTAAGTTACTTAGAATTAGACAGATTAGTATTTTTAGAGCAAGAGTTTTATTAAGAAGAATTGTTACAGTATTTAGGACAAACATAGGATTAGGAAAATGAGTAAAAGATAAGAGATAATTAGCTGTTTTGTTAGATATTAGGCCTTTATCTAGTAAATCTTTTGTGTATTTAGATCCGGAAGGAATACCAGATAAAATGCTCATTATGGTTACATAGAAGATACTACCATTTAGTTTTAATTTATTATTTATTAATTCTATTAGACCTTGATCTATTAGGATAGTTGATAACATAAAGAAAATAAAATTAGTAGGGAAAAGTTTTGTTATGAAGAGGTTGGTGTAGTCTAAAATACTTTTAATTACAATAGTGGAATTAATAGTATAGAGAATTAACAGTGTTAATAGAAATGTAATAATAATAATTCTTTGATAAGTTTTTTTCATATTTCTCCATTTCTTTGTTATAATTAAACAAGGTGATATGATGATTAAAAAGTTTTTTAATGATATAGTAGAATTTATTAAGGAAGAATATAAGTTTATTATATTTTTACTACTTAGTGTTATTTTATTCTTGTTCCCAGTTAATTATTATATTATTGTTGGGGGAGATATTAGTGATATTGATGATAGAGTTATAATTAGTGATTCTTATAATAGTAAGGGAAGTTTCAATATATCTTATGTTTCAGAGTTAAAAGGTAGACTTGGCCCTTATTTACTTAGTTATATTATTCCTGGATGGGAAAGTGAGAGTGCTAATGATTATAAATATGTAGATGAGGAGACTATTCAAGATATTGAGTTTAGAAATAGACTTGATTTAGTTAGTACTAATGGTAACGCTATTAAATGGGCTTATGAGTTAGCTAGTAAGGAGTATAAGATTGTAGATACTAAGGTTTATGTTATATCTGTTAGTGATGAGTATGATAGTAGTTTAAAAATAGGAGATAGAATTGTTAAGTTTGATGATAAGGAAATAGAAAATGTTAATAGTATTAGAGAGTATTTAGGAAGTGTTTCTAAGGATGAGGTTACTATTACAGTTATTAGAAATAATAAGGAAGTTAATATAACTGCTAAAGTTTATTCTGAAAATGGTAAGAAATTAATTGGTGTTTATTTACAAGAAGTTAGTGAGTATGAAACTGATCCAGACGTGGAGATTAAGTTTAAGAGTAGAGAGTCTGGTCCATCAGCGGGTTTAATTACAACTTTATCTATATATGATAAATTAACAGAAGATGATTTAACTAAAGGATTAAAGATTGCTGGTACTGGTACAATTGAAGCAGATGGGTCAATTGGTAAAATTGGTGGAGTTAAATATAAGTTAGCAGGAGCAGTTAAAAATAAGGCCGATGTGTTTTTAGTACCTAGTGGAGATAATTATGAAGAGTGTGTTAAATTAAAAAGAGATAATAAATATAAAATTAAGATAATAGGAGTTTCAACAATAGAAGAAGCTATAGAAAAATTAGAAAATTTGGAGGTTTGATTTGAATGAAAATAGGAATAGATATAGATAATACTATTTGTTCAACAGATGAAATAATTGATATTAAAATGGAAGAATATATTAAAGAAAAGAAAATGAGTAGAGAAGAGTTTTTTAGTGATAATGCAAATATAGAGAAATTTTATGAAGAAAAAATAATAGAAGTTATTAGTGAAGATCCAATAAAACCATATTTTTTAGAAGTTTTAAAGAAATTAAAAGATAATAATGAGATAATAATAGTTACAGCACGTAATGAGACTTTTGTTAAGACTTCTCAAAGTATGAGAAAAGCTACTATGGATTGGTTAGCTAAAAATAATATTTATTATGATAAGTATTTTGATGATGCTTATATAGAAGGAAAAGTTAAGGTTTGTAAGGATGAGGCAATTGATATTATTATTGATGATGATATTAATAATTATATAGCTTTTAAAGAAAATGGAATTAAAACATTGCTTTTTGATGATAGAGGTAAATATTTAGATGTGGTTGATCGAGTTGGATCTTGGAAGGAAGTAGAAGATATTTTATTTGGTAATTAAGTGTTAGGAGAAGAAGACTATGGATAATAGATTTGTTAAAATTAGGGATGTTGAAGATGAGATGTTTAAGAATGGAGTTTCTTCTTTTGAGAAAAGTTTTGATTTATTGAGTATTGATGCTAATGATATTAATCAGAATGAATGGATAAGTCAGACTAGAAGAAGAATTAATTTTTTAAGAGAGAGACCTGATGAGTATTATGAGTTTATTACTAATATTATTAAAACTTCTTTTTCTGATGAGAGTGATAAAAGTATAATTAATTTTATGAATAGTTATTTTCCAAGAGTTTTTGATGATGTAATTAGAAATTTATGTGTACAAGGACATTATGATAAAGTTATTGATATTGTTGATTATACTTCTAGTTTTGCTTTAAGACGAAAAAATGAAGTATTAGATATAGTGTGGAGTGACTTAATGAGAAGATGTTCTTCTAATATGAAAAGTCCGGAATGGAAGTATTTTGATTTATCTAAAAGACAGAGGGATAATTCTTCGATTATTGCTGTTGAAGATATGGATGAGGCAGATAAGAATCAAAGTATAAAGGATTTTTCTGAAGGATCAGAACTTTTAGAAATATGTTTAAAGACTTTATGGAAAAGAGGTTTTGAAACTAGGGCTTGTTGTAAAGGAGCTCATTTATCATATGATCTTCGAGGGGAACCTTCTGTTAGTTCTATTGCTTATATAGCTTTTGCTCCTGGTAGTAATTTTGTTTTCTCCTTAGATGATTTTATGTTAACAGATGATGATGTTTTTATAAGTAATACTTTAAATGATATACATTACTTTGGAAATGATATAGATGGTTTTTTGGCAGGACTTACTTATTCTGTTATGACAGGAGAAAAGGATAATAGAAAGCAGTTAAGAAGAAAGTTATTAAGACAAGATAGTCAAGATCAAACTAAAGCTTTCTTTAAATCATTTGAATATGGTTTAGAAAAGATTGGTTTTGATGAGGAACAATGTGATAATTTAATGAAGTTAGAAATGGGATTTTTAAATGATTCTAATTCAGGAACAGGAAGAGCAGAAACTTATGCTAAGGAAAAAGCAATGTTACGAAAATATATAGAAGAGAATAATAGGAAACTATTAGAAAAACAGAGTTTGGATAAAAGTCAAATAACTGGTATTAAGAAATAAAACTTTCAAATTAGTGAAAGTTTTTTCTTTTTATTAATTTTTCACATAATTTCACATAAAGTTCCAATAATTCGACAACAATTAAGTGTTACTATAGAGGTGTAGAAAGGAGGAATTAGTATAAGGTTAGATAATTAGA
>ERZ1034984.3191-NODE-3191-length-12137-cov-9.356977_pt1 | contig 12137 bp, 12 predicted proteins | sample MGYA00520589_ERZ1034984 | MGnify/ENA primary metagenome ERZ1034984 (study PRJEB33766, sample SAMN09781790) | gut metagenome | biome: gut microbiome | host: Homo sapiens | place: Madagascar | study: EMG produced TPA metagenomics assembly of the PRJNA485056 data... | reverse complement strand
AACCGTACTTTTTTCAAACTTTATTTTAAATATCATATTTTGAATGATAATACTGCTACACCATATCATGGCATTGATAAATATGCTAAACACTATCGCATTATCTATTTTAAATTGTTTTAGTATACACCATACAAATGATTGCATCATAAGGCGTTGAGGAATTTCCATAAATATGCCATCTATGCCATACCAAAGTAATTCTTTTCCACTAGGTAATGTTTCCACTTCATTTTTTGAAACAATAAATGCTGTTATAATTGCAACACCAAGGATTTCCATCCAAGCCTTCCAGTCACTTACACTTTTTACATTAAAAAAGTAATGATTATTTAATTTTAATATTATGTAGGTGGGAATAACTGCTGCTATTACACTTTTAAATCTGGAAATGCTGTAAAGCTTGCACTTATCTGAAATCCTTTCTAATGCAATAACCAGACCGAACCATATTCCGGATAATAACATACCTAATGCAAATGAAACAATAATACCGATAACCATTTATGCAACTCCTTTTCGCCTTACAATTATACAAGACCTACTAAGGGGTTTCAACCTTAAATCATGCTTTTTTCCTCCATTTTAATAATAATGCTGAATTTACAATTACAAGGACTGAACCTGCGTTATGTACCAACGCGCCTACCACCGGATTTAAAATACCTGTGATTGCAAGAATGATTGCAAGAAAGTTTAACCCTAACGAGAATGACAGATTACACTTTATCGTTATCATCATACGTTTTGACACAGCCAGCAAATGGGGAAGTTCTTTTACTTCATCATCCACCAGTGCAATATCTGCTGCATCTACTGCTATATCACTTCCTACACTTCCCATAGCAATTCCAACTTCTGCCTTTTTTAGTGCAGGTGCATCATTGATTCCATCCCCTATCATGCAAACATCCTCTTTTTCCTGTTGGTATTTTGCAATCCAGTTTAACTTATCTTCCGGAAGGCATTTTTCCTTTACTTCATCAATATGAACCATTTTAGCGATTGTAGTTGCTGCATTTTCATTATCACCGGTTAACAATATAGGCTGTACTTTCAGTTTTTTCAGCTCTTGAATCATATTTGCACTTTCACTTCGTAAAGTATCATTTAATACAACATATCCTGCCAATTCTTTTTCTACTGCTACAAAAATAACGGTACTTCCTTGTTGTACATAGCTTTCTATCTCGTCTTGTGTCTCTTTGTGCACTTCTATCAAACGCTCTGATAACATTTCTCTATTTCCTGCCAACACTGAACTTTTATCTACCATTGCCGATACTCCTCGTCCGGGTATCATCTGAAATTCTTCTGTTTGCAATAAGTTATCATTATTCTTTTGCTTATAACAACGTACAATCGCCTTTCCTAACGGATGTTCGGAATATTGTTCTGCGGAAGCTGCCAATGCAAAAATCTGTTCTTCTGTGTATTTTTTATTTACACATTTCACTGCACTTACTTCCGGCGTTCCATAAGTCAAAGTTCCTGTCTTATCAAAGGCTACTTTCTTTACCTTCGCCAGTCTCTCTAAGGCATCCCCTTCTCGCACTAAAAATCCATGTTTCGTAGCGTTTCCGATTGCTGCCATAATTGCAGTTGGGGTTGCAAGCACTAACGCACATGGACAAAATACAACTAAAATTGTTACTGCACGAATAATTTCGCCTGAAATTAACCAGGTAAGAAATGCTGCTGTTAAAGCAATTACCACAATCCAGGTTGCCCATCTATCAGCAATTCCAACAATTTTGGCTTTTCCTGCATCCGCAGATTGCACCAGTTTAATCATTCTTTGAATGGAACTATCTTCTCCCACTTTCGTAGCTTGCATTTCAAATGCTCCAAATTGGTTTACCGTTCCACTGGATACCTCATCCCCAATTCCTTTATCCACCGGCAATGACTCTCCTGTCATAACTGCCTGATTGATGGAAGTCTGTCCCTTGGTGATTATACCGTCTACCGGAATGGTTTCTCCCGGAAGAACTCTTAAAATATCACCGATTTTTACTTGTTCTGCTTGAACTAATTTTTCTGCTCCATCTGTGATAATTCTTGCCGTCTGCGGAGTAAGATGAACCAGTTTTTCAATTCCAGCTCTTGCTTTTGCCACAGTAAGTTCCTCTAACAGCCCACCGATTTGCATAATAAATGCAACTTCACCGGCAGCAAAATCTTCACCGATACATACGGAGGCAATCAACGCTAAGGACACCAACACATCAGCCTTGATATCAAATTCTGTAATCAAACCAATAATTGCTTCTAGAATAATTGGAATCCCACATAAAACAATTGCTATCCATGCCGCATCAAATGGTAACATATGTGGCAAAAAAATACTTACCAACAACGCTATGCCAGAAATAACTAAAAAAGCAATGTCCTTCTTAGTTCCTCCTAACTCCAGAAAATCTTCTACCTTTTTTATTGCTTTAGACATAATATCTCCTTCATATACCCATGGGGGTATAGGCTTATTATACCTATAGGGGTATATGTTGTCAAGAGCTGCTACTTTTTAATTTTTCTCGCTACTTGTGTAAGCAAAAGGCATCCAAGACCAACCTTATCGTGTATTACACACCTCCTACGAATTGGTCCTGGATGCCACATATTCACTCATCCGGTGATGAATGCTGACATTTTATATCGTATTATTTGGTTTCTATTATAGAAATAGAAAAAGAAATCTTCTATGTCAACTTTACCGTTCTATATCCTTTGCAAAAATATATTTTTCAATCACTTCTCTACATCCGTCATGGTCATTATCTGCAACCATAACATCTGCAAGCTCTTTTATCCGTTCATTTGCATTTCCCATTGCTACTGCCAGTCCGGCTTTTTTCATTGCACCTATATCGTTATCCGCATCACCTACTACAATCGTTTGTGACAATGAAATATTCAGATATTGGCATAACTTTTCCAGACCAATCCCCTTGTCTATCCCCTTTGCAGATATTTCCAGAGAAGTAGTTTCCGCGTTTACCATTTCCACCCCCAGTTGTAACTCCTCAATTCTCTGTCTCGTATAATTTCTTGCTTCTTCGGAAGTATGATAAATGTTTAGTTTTGCCACCGGAAATGGTTTTTCCAGATATTGACCGCAAATATCTTCCCACTTCACAGTTACTCTTTCGAACATATCACGGTAAACTTCCATACGGTATTGCTCCATTTTTTCTATTTTATCACGCTGTACGATGGATTCTCTGGTAAGAAAATCTATCATAACGTTCTTGGAAGATACTATATCTAAAATTGCCTTTACTGTATCCACATCCAATGCACTACTATAAATATCTTTATCTGACTTTCTGTCATAAACCAACGCTCCGCTTGTAGAATTGATATATTGAATATTTTTCAGCACATCCATATATTCTTCTAATTCTGCCACACAACGTCCCGTATTAAGAATTACAATAATCCCTGCATCTATCGCCTTTTGTATTGCTTCACATGTCTTATCTGTAATTTTCTTCTGACTGTTCAACAACGTTCCATCCATATCAAATGCAATTAATTTATATTGCTCCATGCATCATAACCTCCTGTTTTTCCATTTATTTTTCCTCTCTCACCAACAGTTTTTTATAAGTATTATCTATTCCAAAAGCACCGATAGGCGCTGTGATGATAATAGCTAATACTGCTACGGATAATATCATTTTTCCGCATGGTAATCCTGCTGCAAGAGGAACTGAACCAATGGCAGCCTGAACTGTTGCTTTCGGTAAATATGCAATCACACAAAATAATCGTTCCTGCCAGGTCAGCTCTGTCTTAATGGTACAAATCATAACTCCGCAAGCTCTGAAAATTAGGGCAGTAAAAATCATAAGCACTGCTGCAATCCCTGCGCTTAATGTATACCTTATATCTACGGCTGCACCAACTAAAACAAATAATATCACTTCGGCTGCAAGCCACAGTTTTCCGAATTTTTCTGATAGCCTCTTGGATACAAAGGATGTGCTTTTCATTTTTATTACACATGCCATACTAACTACTGCCAATAGCCCTGATACGGATACCTTTCCTTCCAGCCATCCTTCAATGGCAACTAATAAAAACGAAACACCCAGTACAATAATTACTTTCATACTATTTCTTACACAATGCTTATGGGCATAGGATGTTTCAAAGAAAAGATATAATATATATCCTACGATTGCGCCTAAAATAATACCTAAAATAATCGAAATAGGTATATTGACAAAATCCATAATATTCGCGCTGTCCCCCTGCGCCATACCTAAAAATGTGGTAAATAGCACAATCACAAAAATATCATCACAGGAAGCTCCTGCCATAATCATTTGTGGAATTGCTTTTTCTGTACCATATTTTTTCTCCATCAGACTTACCATTCTCGGTACTACTACTGCCGGTGAAACTGCTGCAAGAACGGCTCCCATAACTGCTGCTTCTATTCTGCCAATTTTCAATATTAGCGGTGCAAACAGCACATATCCAATGATTTCACAGGTCGCCGGGACAAATGACAAAAGAATTGCTGAACGTCCTGCTTTCTTTAAATCCTTAAGGTCTAACGACAATCCTGCCTTCAACAAAATAATGATAAGTGCCATTTTACGAAGTTCCGCAGAAATCGAAAGGATAGACGGGTCTAAAAAATCCAGCACATATGGTCCTAAAACGATTCCGGTAACCAGCATTCCGATAATTCGCGGAAGCTTTAGCCGTTGACAAATGGCTCCCATAGCCAATCCCACAAGAAAAATGAGTGATAATGATGTTAACATATAATTTCCTCCTTTGGACGCAAAAAGCTGATGCTTTCTGCGACATAATAATCGTAGAAGTCATCAGCTATAAAAGCAGTTTAGGTTTCCCAAGGGAGAACTTCATTCCCTATTTGTTTTTCATTCTACTCTTTATGCCTTCATATGTCAACCTTGCATTATCGGTGTTCCAACTTCAATAAGATTTCCATCCAAATCATAAAAACGAACTACCTTTTGTCCCCAAGAATGTGTCATTAATGGATTCACATATTGTATATTGGGATAATTTCGTTCTAACTTTTCTACAAACTTCTCAATATCTGCTTCTTCAAAATATAATTCACAAGAATTACTTTGAGAAATAATATCTTTTTCTATAAAATTTTCCCAGATAGACCTGTCCTGAAGCACTAAACCTTCTGTCAAAATCACATTTCCATCATTATCCAGAATCGTTTCAAGACCAAATAAATCCTTATAGAATTTTTTTGACCTTTCAATATCGTTTACAACAATCAGTATATTTTTTAGTTTCATCTTTTCCTACAACCCTTCCCTATAAATTTGATTGATGGTTGCCTGGGCATGTTCTAATTCTTTCTTTTGAATGATTGCATTTCGATCGCTTAGAATTGCTAACATTTCATCCACCACATCTTCCATACGAGGATTCGTATAACGATATAGATACCCCAACATTCTTGTAGTAGTATATTCCGTATTTAACTGCCTATAAGCAATTTCTTTGCAAAATTCCTCCGGGTATCCCTTTTTTAGTAATTCTTTGTACAATTCATCGCTCTTTGTACTTGACATACGTTTCTCCTTTTCTTTTCGCTTAATGTTCCAAATTTAATTGCACCACTTTCTGCTTCATACAATTACCTCGTTCTTTCTACTCCACTCCTGCTGCTGCAATCATCTTGTCCATAAACATGTGATTGAATAATGCAATTACTCGTCCAACACCAAGCACTGCAATCACGGTTCCTATACCCACACCAATCAACCTGTGTGCAAATACAAGACCAACACCTATTGTTATACATATATTAAATAAATCAAAACAATTCTTGGTAAATCCAACCGGTTTACCGATACAATCTGCAATTGCCTGCACGATTCCATCACCAGGATTAGGGATAATTCGCATATTCAATGACATTGCCGCTCCTATGCCTGTAAAAATAATTCCGCCTAACAGACATACAAATTGTGCTATTACGTTCTCAGAAGGTGCAGGAATCCATGCGGAAAACAGATTCATAAACCTTGTAAACACAAGACTTAACGGAAGTTGGAGTATATCCATGAGAATCACTAAATATATCGATTTATGTATCGCGGGCTCCAGTGCTTCATTGTCCTGCTTAGACATTTTCTTAGGCATTCGCACATATTTTATAATATGCAAAATTACTTCCAGCACAACAAATATTCCATAGAGTACAAATGTCATATTACCAAAATTAATATTTAAAATCGTAGAAATACTATAAGATACCGATATGATTGGTGATACCCCAAGCCCAGACTTAGTATTAAGAATTATTCCAAGTGCCAAAACAAGTAAACCTGCCACATAGAAAATCACTCGCATAATTGTTTTATTTTTTGTCATTCTCATTCACCTTTGCCTTCATCTATATCATTAAATTTCCACAATATTAATTTCATTTCCATGTTCTTTTATAATATTAATTAAATCCTCCACCTTAAGCCATACTGTTGCGGTATTATCATTTGGGTGTACTCCAATAATATGTGAATTCTTCATAAACTCCTTATCCAAATAAAACTGTATTTTTAACTCTTTATCATTCAATAATCCAAATGGCGTTACCGCACCTGGTATTAAATCCATAATATCACGCAATTCACTTTCAGAAGCAAAACTTAACGGACGGGTATTATGCTTTGCCCTAAATTTTTTTAAATCAACTCGCCTATTTCCTTTTACTGTTATCAAATAATAATTTTTCTTTTTATCATCACGAATAAACAGATTCTTTCCATCACCTTCTGGATATGGTATATCGATTTCTGATATCTCTTCCATATTATAAACAGCTTTGTGTTCTGTAATCTCATACCATATATTTCTTTCTTTTAAATAGTCATATATTTCTTGTTTGTTCATCGTGTATTTGCCTTCCTACTTTTTCATTACCTTCACCATTCTAAAAACAACACAGGTATTATTTAAAAAGTATAACACATTCTAAACTAACTGTGTGAACCAATGAACTTGTTAATGAAATCACATAGCTGCCTGTTCTAATAATATTTTTTTCAACTTCTGTGCTGCTACACTCATTGGTCGCTTTGAATCATACACCATACATACATAACGCTTAGGAATTTCTTCTTTTAACATCATCTTAGTAATTTCATGTTTCCTAATTGCTTCTTTTGCCATTGCTTCCGGTAAAAATGCCAACCCAAGTTCACTCTTTACCAATGGCAGCACCTGATCTGTCGTAGCTGCTTCTGTATCAGGTACAAGTTCAACTCCATGGTCTAGAAACAGTTGATAATAAAAATGATATGTCGCTGTTTCTGTTCCCAGAGAAATAAAAGGATATTCTTTTAAATCCTTAAAAGACAACTCCTGACTGGCAAGTGCAGTGAAAGTTTTTCCTCCGACCAGAATTTCCTGAAATGGCTTAAGTCTTATCTCCTTCAATGGTGCATCTAATTTCGTGGGTGTTGTAACTACTGCAAAATCAATTTCTCCACTTCGTACAGAGCGAATGGCTTGTGGTGTGGAATGATTACAGATTTTTAACCGTACGCCCGGATAAGTCATATGAAATTTTTTTAGCCTGTCCAACAAGTAAATATTCAAAGCTGTTTCACTGGCACCAATAGAAATACTACCATGTTCCAATCCCACACTATCCGATAATTCTTCTTCCGCAAGCTGAAGCTGTATCATAGCTGCCGAAATTCTTGTATAAAGTCTTTCACCTTCCGGTGTCAAATGAACACCACGATTTGTCCGAATAAACAGTGTACAATTAGCCTCATGTTCTAAACAATTCATTGCGCGTGTGATATTCGGCTGGCTATTATTTAACACTCGAGCTGCTTTGGTAAAATTACTATATTTTGCTACATAATAAAAAATTCTATAATATTCAAAATTTACATTCATTCCTTTTCTCCCTGACATATCAGATAATTATTATTACCATATCAATGATACCTTTTACTTATTTCTAACATTAAATTATAATCACTTTAGTACAAAAAAACAACCTATATGGAGGATAAAATATGTTAACTGCTGTTACTGGAATTAATTGGGGAGACGAGGGAAAAGGACGTGTGATTGACTTTCTGGCTGAGAAAGCAGATATTGTTGTTCGATACCAGGGAGGAAATAATGCAGGGCACACGGTTGTCACAAAAAAAGGAAAATATGTTCTAAATTTGCTACCTTCCGGAATCCTACATCCGAATGTAGTTTGTATTCTTGGGGATGGCATGGTTGTGGATTTGGAACACCTTTCTAAGGAAATTACCCAACTCCAAAATAACGGTATTTCTATATCACCAGACAATCTAAAATTGTCTTCACATGCTACTATTTCCATGCCTTGGCATCATGTACAAGACGAACTTGAAGAAGATCGCCTTGCAAAATCAAACTCAGCATTTGGTTCTACCAGACGTGGCATTGCTTATGCATACAGTGACAAATACCGCAAGAAAACAATTCGTCTTGGAGACCTTCTACATCTCGAAGAAACAAGTATACAGGCACGTTTAAAAATTATATTAGAATCCAAAAATTTGGAACTTGCCGGTTGCTATCATCAGGAACCCATGTCTTATCCTGCTCTACTCTCCTGGTGTCAAAAACAGGCAACACTCTACGCACCATACATCTGTAATGCAGGCAGTTATTTGGAAAGTGCACTTAAGGATGGGAAAAATGTAGTTCTAGAAGCACAGCTTGGTGCAATGAGAGATATTGATTACGGTATTTTTCCATACACCTCCAGTTCTTCTACTATTTCCGCCTACGGTCCCATTGGAGCCGGAATTCCGGGCGAACATATGGATCATATCGTCGGTGTCTTAAAGGCATACTCTACATGTGTCGGTGCCGGTCCCTTTGTGGCTGAAACTGCAATGCCTGAATCATGGATGGAGTCACTTAGAAAGTCTGGAGGAGAATATGGAGCAGCTACCGGGCGTCCACGACGAGTAGGTCCGTTTGATGCCGTTGCCAGTCGATATGGACTAAAATGTCAAAATGCGGATAAAATTGCTCTAACCAAACTGGATGTACTAAGTAATATGGATAAAATACCAATAATTACCGGCTATCGCAAAGATGGAGTAATAATGGAACAATTTAATCCATTAGAAAATTTAGATTCTTATGAACCGGTTGTAGAATATCTGCCCGGATGGCAAAAAGATATTTCCAACTGCCGAGACTGGAACCAGCTTCCAGATAATGCAAAATCTTATATAACCCATATAGAAAAACTACTAAACCATGAAATTCAATTTATTTCTGTAGGAGCAGAACGTAATCAATATTTATTAAAAGGAGAATGGCTATGAGACATTTAATTGACCCACTAAACTTCACGATGGAAGAAACCCTTCGGGTTTTAAACCTGGCTGACCGCATCTCAGCAAAACCATCGGATTACTCCCATGTGGCTGAAGGTAAAAAACTTGCTACACTTTTTTATGAACCAAGTACCAGAACACGTCTTTCTTTTGAATCAGCCATGCTAAGCCTTGGTGGGAAAACTTTGGGATTCTCTGGTGCGGAGCAATCCAGTGCCACTAAAGGTGAAACTGTTGCTGATACTGCCCGTGTAGTCAGCTGTTATGCAGATATTATCGCTATGCGACATCCAAAAGAAGGGGCACCGCTTCGTGCTTCCATGTATTCCAAAGTACCCGTTATAAATGCAGGTGACGGAGGTCATAACCATCCAACACAAACTTTAATCGATATGATGACTATTCGTCAAAGAAAGGGACGATTGGATCATCTTACGGTAGGTTTTTGTGGAGACTTAAAATTTGGTCGTACTGTTCACTCACTTGTAAATAGCCTTGTTCGATATCCAGATAATCAGTTTTATTTTATCTCTCCGGAGGAATTGCGTGTACCAGACTATATGATTGAAGATACACTAAAACCTGCAAATGTAACATACCATGAAGCAACCAGTTTGGAGGATACATTGCCCAAACTAGATGTCTTATATATGACCCGTGTACAAAAAGAACGTTTTTTTAATGAAGAAGAATATATACGATTGAAGGGAATCTACATGTTGACCCAAAATAAGCTTCAACTTGCTCCACCAGATATGCCGGTTCTCCATCCACTCCCAAGAGTAGACGAAATATCCCTTGATGTAGATGAAGATAAACGAGCTGCTTACTTCGACCAAGTTCAAAATGGGGTCTATATCCGAATGGCTCTCATTATGGCTCTGCTTGGTATTCCTGACCCAAAAACCGGAGAGGAGGTGCTATCATGCTAAATGTAGAATCTATTCAAAATGGAATTGTAATCGATCATATCACTGCCGGAAGAGGTATGGAAATATACCAACTTCTTCATCTGGAAAACATTAAACAATCTATCGCTCTCCTACAATATGTAAAAAGTCAGAAATATGGAAAAAAAGACTTAATTAAAATTGAAGGAACAGCTACGCTACCTCAGTTGGATATTCTAGGATATCTGGATGATAAAATTACACTCATCTATATCAAAGACGGTAAGGTCGTACAAAAAGTTCAGCCTATTCCACCAAATGAACTTAAAAATGTAATCCGATGTCAAAATCCACGTTGTATTACTAATATAGAAGAAAACTGTGACCACATATTTAAAATGTCAGCTTCAAAAAAGTACAGATGTATTTATTGTAATCAGGAAATACGCGTGAAAGAATAATACAAAAAATATACAAGGAGATGATTTTATGTCATTAGTACTACCAAGAGAAGAAGAAGTTGAAAATATATTTTCAAGAATTCTTTCTTCTGATAAATCCTGTGAAAGACTCATTGAAACATTTTATGACCATCTTTGTGATGATAATAGATATATGGATCCTGATCCCCATCATTTTGCCGAAGTTCTGCTGAATGCATATAAAAACGGCGATGTAAGTGCTTTTTTACTTGAAATATGCAACCGTAGCATGTTTGACCTTCTTAAAGAAGCCTATCTGATTCCAAAGCGCTTCCATGGAAAATCCGGCGAAAACCCTGTTCTTCTAACAGATGCAGACGGAAATCTGCTAGAAGATAAAAAGGAACTGGTTACCAAACATGAATATAAAAAATTTTGTGAAATCTATAAATCACACCATGTTGCTCCACGTTCCAAACTATATCTGGCAGATGGATATGATCTTGTCAGATATTATACATCCGACATGAATATTTGTGAAAAACAAGAGAACCGAGAACGGGGAATTCTTATATTATATGCTCTTCCGGACACCAAAAAACTGAATTTAACAGAAGCACAAGCATATGATGTTATCTGGTCTACTTTTCACGAAATACAAAAAGAGGCATTTTCTGCTATCGTATACTATGGTCAGGAAACCGGAAACAAATCCGGAAAATCCTTTGATGAACTTGGCGTTCTTTTGCCTATTCATCAATTTGAATCTAAAATGCTTCAACATCTTGGTGTAATAGACGGACTGGTTCTTTCATGCCGTGAAAAAATGATAAAATCAGCCGGAAGTAACAGTCTTGATTTATAGGCAAACGAGGTACTCGATATGAAAACTGCAAATACTCTGAGAAATATTAAAAAAAATCATATGGATGTTCTTTGGCACGAATATGCTGATAAAACAGATTCAACCCCAATTACACAAGCAAGTCTACCCGCAAAGGCATCTGTAGTAGGAAGAGTAGGAATCATGATGCTTTCCTGTGGTACCGGAGCCTGGCGTGTTCGTAGCTCTATGAATGAATTATCTGAGCTTATGAATATGACTTGTACTGTTGATATCGGACTCATGTCTATCAATTATACCTGCTTCGATGGAAATGACAGCTTTAGCCAATCTCTATGCCTGACTAATACCGGAGTCAATACTTCACAACTTAATCGTCTTGAAAAACTTGTATCTAATTTTTCAACAAATGAACTTACACAAAGTTGTGAAAAAATTCATTCTATATTGGACCAAATCGAAAAAATTCACGGATTGTATTCTCCTGCTACATTAGCTATCGCTGCGGCATTAGCATGTGGTGCATTTACATTTCTTCTGGGAGGCGGTATTGTTGAGATGCTATGTGCTTTTGCCGGTGCAGGAATAGGAAACTACATAAGATGCAAACTTTCAAAACATCACT
>ERZ1034984.3186-NODE-3186-length-12144-cov-29.902804_pt1 | contig 12144 bp, 6 predicted proteins | sample MGYA00520589_ERZ1034984 | MGnify/ENA primary metagenome ERZ1034984 (study PRJEB33766, sample SAMN09781790) | gut metagenome | biome: gut microbiome | host: Homo sapiens | place: Madagascar | study: EMG produced TPA metagenomics assembly of the PRJNA485056 data... | reverse complement strand
CCTATCAGAACGGCATTGAGTTGACGGATGAGGACGCCAACCCGGACCTGTTGGAGGCGGAGGCGGAGCTGGCCCGGAGAAACGGGCCGAAGCTGCGCCGGGACCCGGCAAGCCTGATGTCTGCCGTGGCCCTGTTTACAGGCTGCGAGGAAACGGAGATGGACGAATGGCCCCTGCTGAAGCTGAAACGGCGTCAGGAAGCCATCCAGCGGGCGGCGGATTATCTGATCTGCGGCATTTCGGAGGGCAACGGCGTGAAGTGGAAGGGAGGGAACCCTGTACCCCACCTTTTCTATGACCGGGAGCGGGAGGACGCGGGGGCCGTGACCCCGCTGAGTCAATTTACCAACAACTCGGAACAAACTTAAAAGGAGTGTGAACAGACATGATCACTTTTACCGACAAGAGACTGTACGCAAAGGGCATTTGCTCCGCACAGCTTCAGGACCCCTCTACCGGTGAGGTTCTGAGCCAGAGCGATAAGTTCGCATCCGGCAACATCAATTTCTCCGCCAACACCGACCCCCTGCGGGCAGGTCTGGGCAACGGCATTGCCACCATCATTGCCAGCGACAGTGATACGCAGGTGAGCTTCACCCGCGCGGACTTCGACATGATGAGCAAAATGATGGCTGTGGGCGGCACCGTGAACTACAACGCCGTTTCCCCCGTCTGCCAGACGGTGGAGGCCACGGGCACTTCTCTGAAGGCCGACGTGAGCAAGCTGGTGCCGGTGGCCCAGTACGGCTATTCCAACATCTTCTGCTACGTGCAGGAAGTGGGTGCTGCGTCCTCCTACTCTGTGGGCGGCGTTCCCTATCCCATCGATCCTGCCACCGGCGCTATTACCGGCTTCACCGCGGAGAGCGGCAAGAGCTACAAGGTGTGGTACTTCGCCAAGAAGCCCGCGGCTCAGGTGGGCGTGGTGCGGAGCGCCTTTAATGGCCGCATCGTCCACTTTACCGCGCAGATCGCCGTGTATCAGAACGTGTCCGGCAAAAACAAGGGCACCCGCTGGGGCTGGGCTTACCTGATCGTGCCCCGCCTGTATCTGAATCCCGAAGGGGCCAACACCACCGGCGACCAGTCCAACTACGATACCACCACCATCACCGGCCGCGCCATCAACGAGGACGCTGATGTGATCTCCGCCGAGTGCGACGCCTGCGGCGGCATGGGCACTTCCGCCTACATGGTGCTGGTTCCCGACGAGGAAAGCGACGAGGTGGCGGGGCTGGCCGTGATCGGCGGCGTGGTGAGCGTGGCCGCCAGTGGCACTGCCCCCGTGAATGCCAAGCTGGTCATGAAAAACGGGGAACTGGTGACGCCCTCTCCCGCAAGCCTGCTGAAGTACACCGTGACCGCCGGGACTGCTACCGGGACCACGGTCTCCACGGACGGCATTGTGACCGCCGGGAGCACACAGGGCACCGGGAGCATCGCCATCCAGTATCCCGCCGAGGGGGCGGCCAAGTACACCGCGCAGGCGGTTCTGGAAGTCACCGGCGAGTAAGGGACACACCAAAAACGCCTTATCCTAAGAGTTGGATAGGATGAGCCGAGCGGGGCTGACTGCCGGGGAAACCCGGCGGTCGGCCCCGCTTTTTGATCCCCGGCGGACGGGAGAGCATGAGGATCTCATGCTTTGGCGTATGCCTGGGACCATTTTCGTGAGGTCGCGAAAATGATGGAAAGGAGCGGGGATATGAGCGGAAGCGTGTCTGCCAGAATCACAGGGCTGGACGAGGACATGGCCGCGCTGGAACAGCGGTTCAAGGCGGCGCTGTCCGCAAGTCTGCCAGCCTTGAAGGAGGAAATGGCAACGTGCCTTTTTGAGCACGTACAGGGCGACGTATACGAAAAATTCGACCCGAAGGAATACATCCGGCGGGGAGAATACGGCGGCTTGGCCGATATTGACGGCAACACGCAGTTCACAGTGTCGGAGGACAGCGTTTCCATGGACTACCAGCCCAGCGGCGAGAGCGAACAGGTGGAAAACCCGCTGAACGGAGACGCGCTGATCGGGCGCATTGAGCATTTGGATCCGCCTTATGACTGGACCAGACGCCCACCGGCCAGACCGTTTTTTGAAAATTTCGTCACGGAGATGATCGAGGACAACCGGGCGGAGGAAACGCTGGTGCGAGCCATGAACCAACAGGACGCAGAATTACAGATCGAAGCCAACGGCTACACGGGCCGGGAGGGCGACGAGGGATATTGAAGTAAAGGCAGGGCGGTGAAGCATGGCACAAATTATCTTTAAGGGCGTACCCGATTTCACGGAGGTCCGGGCGGAGATCGCAAAGCTGAAGCAGGAGGTAGCCTCGGTTTCCTCCACAAAGGTGAATCTGAACGGCACGGCGCAGAATCTCAACGGCGCGGCCAATGCCGCCGGGAAGCTGGCGCAGAATTTGCAGAAGATCTCCACCACCTTTGACGCGAATGGGCAGGCTACGCGGCAGGTGCGGGATTTCTCCGCACGGCTGGGGGAAACCACCCGCGTGGTGGCAACGCTGAACAGGGAGACGGGGGATCTTGCTGTGACCCAGCAGACCGTGACCCGGAACTTCCACCAGCAGGCCCAAGCGGCGGAGAAAGCCGCTGCCGCGGAACTGAAAGCCACCCGGCAGGCCAACGCCTATTTACAGCAGCAGACCAGAGCAGCGCAGAACACCCCTTATAATCCCACATCGATCCAGCGGCAGATCGAGGGCATGGTGGGCATTGGGAACGCCGCCAAGAATGCGGCGGACAGCGCCGGCGTATTTGAAAGAGCGTTTTTGAACTCCTCCGATAAGGTCCAGAAGGGCACGAAGGAGATGACCGAGAAAAACGGGCTGTTAGGGGACAGCTTTACCAACGTCTACCTGAAAATGCTCCAATGGCAGGTGATGGGCACCATCGTCTCCAAGACCATTGGGGCCTTCCGGGACGCCATTTCCACCATGAAGGCCGTGGACGATGAGATGGTGACGGTCCGCAAGGTAACTGGCTTTACAGCGGAGCAGATGGAGGAACTGCGGGACCGGGCCTATGAGACGGCATCGGCCTACGGCGAGGCGGCGGACGAATATCTGAACTCTGTGGCGGCGTTTGCCCGTGCCGGTTACGGCGAACAGGCGGACGCACTGGCGGAGTTGGCCACCAAGACAAAGCTGGTGGGCGACACCAATGCGGAAACGGCACAGCAATTCCTGTTGTCCGTGGACGCGGCGTATCAGTACAAGGGCAACATTGAAGCATTGACTAAGGTGCTGGACGGCGCCAACGAAATCGACAACAAGTACGCCACCAGCATTGAAAAGCTGGCGGAGGGCTTGGGGACCGTGGCTCCCGTGGCGGCACAGGCCCATGTGGGGATCGATGAACTGACGGCAGCCATCGGTACGATTACGGCGGTCACACAGCGGAGCGGCAGCGAAGCGGCCCGTGCGTTCCGGGCACTGGTGCTGAACATCGTGGGGGACACAAAAACCGAAATTGACGAGGGCGTGACGTGGACCACCGGGGAGATCGCCGGGTTGAGGGACGTGATCCGGCAGTACGCCCCGGCTGCGTATGAAGCGGCGAAGGCCACCGGCGAGGTCATTGACCCCATGGAAGCCATTGGGGGCCTTGCCCAGAGCATGAAGGACGGGCTGCTGACCGAACAAAAGCTGATGGAGATGGTCAGCGACATCGGCGGCAAGTTGCGGACCTCTCAACTGCTGGCCCTGATCCAGAACTGGGATATGTACCAGTCCATGCTGAAGGACTACGCCAACGCCGTAGGCAGTGCGGACAAGGAAATTGAAAACGCGCTGGACAGCTGGACCCGCAAAACCAACATTCTGAAAAACGAATGGACGGAGTTCATCCAGAGCATGGTGAGCGCCGATGCCGTTAAGGGCGGGCTGGACGTGCTGATTGGCGCGGTGGAAGTCCTGAACACGGACATTGGTCATTTCGCGGCGGTTTCCGGGACTGCGGTTTTGGGGATGCTGGCGCTGAAAGCGGCGGCCAAGGGCGCGACAGCGGCATTTGCAAAGCTGTCGGCGGCGGGGATTGCCATGAACCCGTGGATGCTGGCAATCGCGGCGGCGGCAGGGGCGTTCAGCCTCGTGTGGAAGGCGACGGAGGACTACCGGAAAAGCCTTGACGCGCTGAACACGGAGATCGAGACCAACACCACCCAGTTAGAAGAAAACAAGAAGCGGCTGGAAGAAATCTATGCAATTCCATGGCATGATCTAACGCCGGAGCTGATCGAGGAAAAGAAGGCGCTGGAAGCGGAAAACGCCGAACTGGAACAGCAGATCAAGCACCTGACGGCGATTGCGGAGAAGAAGGCCCAGACCGTGGGCGGAGCCGGTGGAACCACGATCACGTCCATGGGCAGTGTGAAGGGCTACGATGAATTTGTGGGCCGGTCCTTCAAGTCCACGGAGGAAATGATCGCTCAGCTCCGGCTGGTGACGGGACAGGCCATCAGCACCACGGCAGACCTGGAACGGCTGGGGATCACCTACGAAACGCTGGCGGACAAGGCCAAGGCGTACACGGACCAGCTTCAGTCCGGGCGAAGCATCCAGCAGGATCAGATCGACGATTTCTACGCCGTGAAAACGGCGGCGGAACAACAGGTGGCAGCCTACGAGGAAGCCATCAAGGCCAACGGCAAGCTGACGGACGCCCAACAGGCGGACTATGACGTGCTGAAGGCATTTTTGGCACAGGTCAACAAGGCCACACAGCCCATGAGCGACTATGTGGCGGGGCTTTTGAAGGTACAGCGGCAAGCGGGGAAGTCCGGAAACCAGATTTACGATCTGGTGAAGCGGATGATCGTTCTGAACGAGAAAAAGCTGGACCTGAGTCAGCAGATCGGGGCGCTGCGGCAGCTGGCCACCGAGGCCGGGGCGGCCGCCTATTCCGTGGGCATGATCGGCGCCGCCAAGACGCAGGATGTAGAGCGGACCATCAAGGGCCTGTTGCAGACCGGAAAGGCCAAGACCTATGACGAAGCCCGTGCCATCGTTCTGAACCGGATCTACAAGTCCATGTTTACGGACACCGGGCGGGACAGCGGGACGGTGGATACCACCTCCACAGTGGATACGTCCTCCACCACATCGTCCACAGGGAAGTCCACCAAGGATGCGGAGCTGGAACGGCTGAAGGACATTGTATCTCTGCGGAAGTCGGAGCTTTCCCTTATGCAGGAGCGCGGGGACAGCACGGCGGACCAGATCGACAAAATGCGGCAGATCCAGGCGGCGCTCCACGCACAGGCGGAGTATATGCGGCGGATCGGGGCCAGTCAGGCGGACATCAACGCCCTGTCCGCGGAGCATTGGAAGATAACAAAGCAGATCAAGGAGCTGCAAGAGGATCTTTGGGACGAACTGGAAGATGCCGTTAACAAAAAGCTGGAAGAGGCGGAGGAAGCACGGGACAAGCAGACAGCCGCCATTGACAAGCAGATCGCGGCGCTGAAGGACGCCAAGCAGGCCGAGGACGAAGCCCTGAAACTGGAACAGCTGAAGGCGGCGGTGCTGGAAAAGCAGAACGCCTTGCTGGAAGCCCAGAAGGAACGGACGGTGCGGGTATTCAATGCCGCAACCGGACAGTGGGAGTGGGAAGCCAACGCATCGTCCGTGAAGTCCGCACAGGACGCCTATGAAAAGGCCAAGGAGGACTTGGCGGAGTACGAGCGGGAGTTGGCCCTTCAGCGAGAAATTGACGAACTGGAAGCCAAGAAAACCCTGATCGAAAAAACCTACAACACCCTGAAGGCCGAGTGGAAGCGGATCACGGACAGTTTGCAGGAACCCACCCGGACCATTGACGACATTCTCAGCGATATTGCCAGAAACGGCACACCCAAGATGCGGCAGCAGGTGGAGGAGGTCAACAACCTGCTGGGCAAGCTGAACCAGTATATCGCAGGCGTTGTGAACGGCGGGCAGATCCCCGGTCAGCCCGGAGAGGTTCCCGGCGTGAACGGGTCGGCCGGCGTGACCGGCGGCTACCATTTCGACTACACGAAGAATCCGGGCGGCGGCTGGACGCAGACGGAGATGAACGGAGGGTTCATTCCCGCCGGTTCCTCCGGCTGGAAGCTGGCGGACGGAAGTGAAGCCAACCTGAACTTCAAGGACACCAGAGTTTACGGAAAGGGTGAAAAGGGCCAGTATACCGGCCCGGATAGCAGCCGGGACGAAAAGCTGGCGGGGCAGACCGTTGAGAAAAACGGCTATGTGATCACCTATGACGAACTTGGCTATGCGGTAAAAGCCATCAACGTCCATCAGGGCGCGGCGCGGGCAGACCTCTCCGGAAAGTATGACAAGGTGGACGCAGACGGCAACAAGATGTACTACACGGGCTATGACAAGAACGTGGATTACAACCTTGCCATCAAGCAGGCCAAGGAGTCCGGGGCCGGAGAAGGCGTGATCAAGCAGCTGGAAACGGAGCGGCAGAACAAGATCAACGCCATGTACGGTGGGGTAGACCCAAACAAGGGTGGCAAACCATCCGGGGGCGGTTCCTCGTCCTCCAAGGGCAATTCTTCTTCCGGTTCTTCTTCCTCCAAAAACAACTCCTCCGGTTCTTCCGGCAAGGGCTATGACAGCAACGTGGACTATTCTCTGGCCATCAAGAATGCGGAGAAGAACGGCGCCAGTCAGGCTACCATCGACAAGCTGAAATCGGAACGGCAGAACAAGATCAACGATAAGTACGGCGGCAAGGACCCGTACAAGAAGTACGACTCCGGCGGTATCCTGCGGGGGCTGGGCGGCATCAAGGCCACCAGTCAGGACGAGATCGTGATCCCGCCGCTGCTGGCGGAGAAGATGTTGGAACCCAGCGCGGACAGCACCTTCCAGAAGCGGATGAGTGAGCTTGGGTGGCTGTACGGCGCGGCGGAGCGGGGCGGCGCCATGCCGGGAAAGACGGTGATGAGCCGAACCAGCTATGACCACTACGGAGACAGCTACAGCGTGAACGGCGTTCAGATCGGGGCGGAGGCGGCCAACCGCCTGACCGTTGCGCAGGTCATGCAGGCATTGAATCACGGGGCCGGGAACTTGGGCCTCTACAAACATTAAGGGAGGCGGGCGCATGGCATTATTCCAACCGACAAATATTTACCCCTCATCCCTTGGGGAACTGGGAAACGGCACGGTTGACATTACAAAGCCGCTGGCGGTGAGCTGGCAGGTGAACGGCAACTCCGCTATGACCGCATTTTCCCTGACGATCTGCAAAAACGATGCGGCGTCCACGCAGGTATACACTACCGGAAAGCTGACGGATGGATGCCCCTTCTACGGAACGGATTACGCGGGGAACACAATGCTATTTACCTACACCATTCCGGCCAGCGCACTGAGCGGGGCCGGGATGGTAAACGGGCAGCAATACAAACTCATTATCAAGCAGTGGTGGGGGGCGACCGACGCGGAAAGCGTGACCCAGCGGAGCGCATCGGTCTTTCTGACAAGGGCGGACCCGGTTCTGACCGTGGCCGCCATCCCCTCGCCGCTGACGGTGCGGAAGTACGCATTTACGGCCACCTATTCTCAGGCGCAGGGAGACACGCTGAACTGGGTGCGGTGGACGCTGCGGGCAGGGAACAGCGAAGCGGTCCTTTATGACAGCGGGCGCATTTACGGCACGGCGGAACTGCGGATGGAGTATGACGGCCTGTTTTCCGACACGGATTACGCCGTCCGCTGTCAGGTGCAAACGGAAAACGGCGTTCAGGCAGACACCGGCTGGGTGAGTTTCCGGGTAGCCTACGATACCACGGAGATCTCCGGCGCGGTGGTGGCGTGTCCCAACTGCAAGCAGTCCGGCATCCGGGTAAGCTGGCCGGGGCTGTACTCCATCCCCGGAACTGCGACGGGCAGTACGGCGATCTCCGGGGGCAAACTGAACATCGGAAGCGACGGCAGCGTCACATGGAACGAAGTGACGGGACAGCCCATGAACTACCCGCAGCCGTGGAGCCTTGTGTGGAGCGGGACAGTGGACGTGAGCCGCGACAACCCCATTGTGACCGTAGGCATAGGGGAGACCTCGGCAGTGCTTTCGCTGGGCAAAAACGGCGGCAAACTGACGGTGGGGGGCAGCACGGTTTGGAGTCAGGCGCTCCCGTGGCTGCGGGAGACGGACCGTTTTACGGTGGTGATCGCAAACGGAAACGTCTACCTGCGGCAGATCACGCTGGCGGGCGGCATTTATCCGCTGACCACCCTGTTCCCGTCCGTCACGCTGTTCCCCATTCAGGAGCACGAGGAACTGAGGATCTTTACCGGCGGGGCAGACATGACCGGGAAAACAATCACATCTCTGACGCTGGGCGGCGTTCAGACCTGTGACTATCTGTGGGTGACGGGCGAGACGCTGGACGAGAGCACTTTGGCGCAGATCCTGAGTCTGGAAGGCTGGACACCGGGAGCGTTTTCCGGAAACACGCTGTTTCAGACGGATTTTGCCGGAGGGGGCTTACAGGCGGGCAACCTGACCTTTGCCGGGACACTGACGGGCTTTGCCATTTACCGCTATCACGAGGGAGACGCGACACTGGAACCTGTGGCGCAGACGCCCCTTTCGGAACGGGCTATCTGGGACTGCAAGGCGGCATCTCAGGAGACCTACCGCTACTATATGTTCGGCCTCGGCAAAAACACGGACGGCGCGGACGTCATCGTGACCAACGCCCTGATCTCCGACGCGGTGACGCCGATTTTCTGGGACTGGACGGTTCTGCAATGCACCAAGGACGCAGAGGGTGCCTATCACCCGGCGGCGATCTTCCAGTTCAGCCTGAATGTGGCCAGCGGCGGGATCAGTAACAACAACAGCCCCGGCGTACTGAGCAACTTCACCCGGTATCCCACGGTACAGAGTTCCCCCAGCGATTACCGCTCCGGGACGCTCTCAGCGGCCATAGGGCGCGTTCTGGCGAACGGGGAGTATACGGATACCAACGAGGCGCGGGACGCCGTGTACGCCCTCTCAACCACGCAGGACACCCTGTTCCTGAAAGACCGGCGGGGAGACCTGTGGCAGATCCGGGCGGGCGGTGCCATTTCCATGAGCACCATGGACGGCAGCCGACAGCAGGTGCAGACGGTGACGCTGCCGTGGGTGGAAATCGGCTCCGCGGACGGGGCGCGTATCCTGCTCACATCCAGCGACGCTTTGTTTGCATAAGAAGGAGGCAATTCAGAGATGACCCAAGCGGAACGGATGAACGATTACCGCAAAATGCTGCGCCGGCCTTTTACCAAGCTGTGCCGTCTGCGGTTCTTACAGCCGGACGGCTCCACGGCCTTCGCACTGGACAACAACCCCACGGGGCGCTTTGCCGGGGCGTTTATCGCGGACGGGAGCCTGTCCGTGAATCTGAACAACGGCCAGCGGCGGACGGCCTCGGTGACGCTGGCGAATCTGGACGGCACGTTCGATTACAACATCAACCGGGTGTGGTTCGGGAACCGGATCGCACTGGACGAGGGCCTTGTGCTCAGCGACGGCACGGACTTTTACATCCAACAGGGAGTCTTTCTGGTGAAGGACCCTGTGGAGACTCTGGAACCGGCCAAGCGGACGGCGCAGTACAATCTGGTGGATAAATGGTCGGATCTGGACGGAACGCTTTTCGGCTATCTGGAAGGGACCTATGAAGTGAAAGCGGGAACCAATGTCTTTGACCCCATCGCAGCCCTGCTGAAGCTGGACCGGGGGAACGGGGATCTGGTGGACAACGTGCCCCCTGTATTTACGGAATATTACAACGGCAAGACTCAGCAGCTGGCGGACGGGTCTGTGGCCAAGCTGACGGACGCACCCTACACTCTGCGGGTGGACAGCGACAACGGAAGCTACGCGGACGTGTGCCTCGGCCTTGCGGAAATGCTGGCGGCGTGGATCGGATACGATGCGTCCGGTGCACTGCGGATCGACCCCTCTCAGGATGACATTTTGGACAGCGACAAGCCTCTGGCGTGGCAGTTCTCCCAAAGCGAGGCGGAGCTGCTTGGAACGGAGTACACGGAGAAGAACACGGAGGTGTACAACGATTTCATTGTGATTGGGGAAGCCGTGAACAACAGCGCGCAGGTGGCGGCGCGGGCGCAGAATCTGGACCCGGCCAGCAGCACGAATGTAAGTCGGATTGGGCGCAAAACCGTTCGCTACCGGGCGGCGGGATATTCCACGAAAAGACAGTGCGAGGACTTGGCTGTGTGGAAACTGAAACGGTCCGCGGCACTGCAAAAGTCCGTCTCGGTTTCGTGCAGTCAAATCATGCACCTGAACGAGAATGAACTCATTTCCATCGTGCGAAGCGACAAGGCTGGGTCTCCGGTGGAGCGGCATCTGGTGCAGGGGTTCACAAGGCCCCTGACATGGAGCGGACCCATGCAGATTTCCGCCGTGTCCGTACAGGATTTCCCCACGGCCACCGTGACGGGGTGGCCCACCTGAACAGTGAAGCAGCCCAAAAGGGCACCGGATCAAAAGGAGGAACTTTTATGAAGAAGATTTGTTGCGGAAAAACGGCCGATAGTTTGGAGGTGGCGTAATGGCTTACGAAAAAACCGTGTGGGTCAACGGTCAGGCCCCGGCGCTGGATGCCGAGCATCTGAATAAAATCGAACAAGGGATTGCGGATGCTGTCAGCGTCACGCCGCAGACGCTCACTGATGCGCAAAAGGCGCAGGCGAGGGGGAATATTGATGCCGCGTCCACAGACGAAGTGAATGCTATTCCAAAGCCGAACCTTTTTATCAATCCTTTATTTCAGATTTGGCAGTTGTATCCGTCTGGTTGGTCTGGTGTTCCAGTAAACCGCTATGTTTGTGATGGATGGCAGGTGCTTAGTTCTGATGGCAGCAAACAAAACAACCTCCGCCCAGCATCGCCATATGGTATGGCAAACGCAGCGGGCGGAGCAAATTGCACCTTCACGCAGTTTTTAGAAAACGCGGCGCAGTTCAATGGAATGGAAATGACGTGCAGTGTGCTGAAAAAGCTGGTTGATGGCTCACAGTCGTTCGTTTCAGCTACAAAAACGGCTGCTGGCTGGACAGAAACCACGGATATCCTTGCTTTTTTTGGCACCTCTAATCAATGGCGATGGATCAATTCAGGTGAAACCCTTATTGGTGCAAAGCTGGAGGTAGGTACACAACAGACGTTTGTCCATAAACAAGCAAACGGTACATATGTATTAAACAGTGTACCCACTGTAGCAGAACAATTGGCGATTTGTAATAAATATGACCCTGAAACTGGTAAACTTTTAGTCGGCTGGGAGCATCCTCCCATGGAGCTGGGCATAGAATACCGCACAATGGAGCGCTATCTCGGAAAGCCGGTGTATGTTAAGGCGCTTAATGTTTCTTCATTGCCGAATAATGGCAACATTTCCGTAAATATTGCCACAAACAGTGACGGAAGCGCAGATGAGACAATCCGTGCGATTACGGCATACGGAGTAACCTCGAACGGAAGCTCTATCCCGGCTTGGGCATGGTCAAGAGACACGTCTAAAAAAATATATCTACAACTTTATTTGTGGATTGTATTTTTGGACACAACGTTTGATGCGTCTGGTGAAAGTGCAACAATCGTTGTTAAGTACACAAAAACCACCGACTGACCTATGGAATATTGTATTTGTTGCGGGGCTATCATCCCCGAAGGACGGCAAATCTGCGCTGATTGCGAAAACGTAGGATGGGACATGAATAACAGCTGCGTATGCTGTGGAGCTATTATTCCCGAAGGCCGTCAGGTGTGTTTCAGTTGCGAAAGGAAATGGCCTGAATTTTAAAAGCCCGGAGGGAATTTCCCTCCGGGCTTTTCTTCAAAACGCAGGCATTTCTTCCTTCACGATCCCCGCCTACGGCATGAGATTGTCAAAAGGCGATCTGCCTGTGCCGTTGTTAATTGCGGGTTGAGGGTCTGTAAAAAAGACGGAATCATCTGTTCGTGTCCACTTGGTTGTCTCTGTGCCGTCCCATTCAACGCCATAAATATGGGTTGTTTTGAGCGCTGGGAATCAGGCGGAAAAGGAGGCAAGTTTGTCGGCACTGCGCTTGGCTTGCAAGTCCCGTTCGGCAAAGACCTTCTTGGCGC
>ERZ1034984.3179-NODE-3179-length-12159-cov-111.661269_pt1 | contig 12159 bp, 32 predicted proteins | sample MGYA00520589_ERZ1034984 | MGnify/ENA primary metagenome ERZ1034984 (study PRJEB33766, sample SAMN09781790) | gut metagenome | biome: gut microbiome | host: Homo sapiens | place: Madagascar | study: EMG produced TPA metagenomics assembly of the PRJNA485056 data... | reverse complement strand
AGCTAGCAATGACATGCAGGCTATCAAGAACTGTGTTACGATCATGGCAGATTGCTGCGAAGTAGGAATGAACGACAGCGTAATGCTCGATATGCTGAAGCAGGTTCAGGGAGAGATTGGATCGTGTCACTACGACGAGGAAATGGCAAATATGCATCTCTGTATTATTGGACAGCTCCACACTAAAGATGTAGCCAAGGACTATTGGCATGAGGTCAAGAACGACAACATCAATCTCGAAGACTGGTGCGTTCTCTGGGGAGAAATGGTAAAGCGTAACGACGGAAAGATAAAGAAATGGTTTCCTAAAATCAATGCGCTCGATTACGAACGTAAGATTTTCGATGAATGTGTTTCTTTCCTGGAAAACGGAGGACTGCCGTATTATGATCTGAATATCTGATTTTTTTCGTTATTTTGAATGAAGTTTCGTTTTTTTTTTGCTATCTTTGCAGAAAGAGACCGAAACTTTATTTTTATTAATTATTCAGGATAACAGATTATGACAGATTTATTAGATTCATCACAGATTCGGCAGATAGGTGTTACTATTTTTTCAGCTATACTTGCCTTTGCAACGCCAACAGAAGGCTTCGTTTTGGCGTTGGTTATCGCTTTTGGCTTCAATATCTTCTGCGGTATGCGAGCTGACGGCGTGAGTGTTATACGATGCAAGAACTTTTCTGCATCGAAGTTCAAAAACGCAATTTTAGAAATGCTTCTTTACGTATCTATCGTATATGTGATATACGGCATCATGTTAGGTTGTAACGATGGTACGAAAGCTTTATTCGTGATTAAGATGCTTACGTACATATTCTGCTATGTGTATATATGCAACGCATTCAAGAACCTTATCAAGGCATACCCTAAGAATATCTCGTTCAGGGTTATTTATTACATTCTGAGGTTTGAGTTTGCGAAGGCATTGCCGAGCTATTGGAAACCGATTATTGACAGACTCAACAATGAGTTTGATAAAAAAGAGGAGGAAAATAAAAATGGAAGTACTAATTGATAGAGCTTGGAAAAAGGATGACTATACTATTAGCCGTCTGTACGTTAATGGTGAATTGTTCGGATGCAATACTCTTGAAGATACAGACAGAGGATTGAATCAAGAAATGGATTTGGACGAAATCAAGAATAAAAAGGTATATGGGCAGACTGCAATACCAAGCGGCAGTTATGAGTGTGTATATACCTACTCTAACAGATTCAAGAAGATGTTACCATTATTAAAGGGTGTGCCAGGGTTCGATGGTATCCGTATCCATTCCGGCAACTCAGCAAAAGACACAGAGGGGTGCATTCTTTGTGGTAAGAATGATAAGAAAGGTTGGGTAAGCGATTCCCGATTCTGGACAAACAAGCTTATTCAGACAATGAAGACAGCTTGGGATAAAAAGGAAAAAGTAACGATTGTAATTCAGTAAGCTTATGAAACTGATTGATAAGATAACAAGAGTTGTAATTGCTATTTCAGTAGCAATGCTGATTCTATCTATGTTCTGTAGATGTACTACAACCAAGTATGTTCCAATCACAGAATACAAAGATAGAGTCGTATTAAAGACGGATTCTTTATTGAAGACTGATTCCGTCTATGTGCATGATAGCGTATCTGTTTATATTAGAGGTGATACAGTATTCAAGGATAAGTACCATCTTCAATATAAAGACCGATACATCGTAAGAAATAAATCTGATACCTTGATTGTACGAGATTCGATACCATATAAAGTTGAAATAGAGAAGCCAATATCAAAGACAGACAGAGCGTTCTTGAATATAGGTAAGATAGCTTCAGTTTGCCTTTTTATAGGCATTCTCGCATTTTTAGGTTGGATATACTGGAAATTAAAGCTACACAAACGTTCTTAGTTTTTTCTAATGTTTTTATTTGGTTATTGATTTATAAACAGAAAAAGGGGTGACCGCACGCGATGTGTAGCCACCCCTAAACATATAGATAATGCACAGAAATTATTCTTCAGCTCCCTGGAGAAACTTGATACCATACTTCGTCTCGTAGTGTTTCTGCTGATCTTCACTCAGTATCTTGGTTTCACTGTCGTAGAATATGGTAAGCAGATCTCCGTAATCTTTGTCGTAGAAGTAGTTGTATTTATTGCAGAGATAGTTCCTTGCACAGAGACATCTGCTTGGAATGGTCTTGAACTTGCGTCGTGTTTTCTGTTTAATTCCGTTCGCCGCTCTGTATCTATCAAGCCTCAGCGTCTTTTTTAGAGATTCAGAACGTTTAGCTATTACCTCCGGTCTTACTATTGCCTGAGCACATTTCAACTGAAGTCTTTCTTCCGTTTCCTGGGTATGAGCAACGCCAAGTGACTTTGCTATGTTTGTTACACATGACTTTGTTATCCCAAGCTCTTTGGAAATTTCGGAAGAAGAGTAATTCGGATATAGCTTACGGACAGATTCCCTGATCTTCTCTCTTTGCTCTTTTCTTGCGTCCTTAAACGAATCCCCATGCAGCCTATGTAGCCACCAGTAAACAGTCTGTACTGCACAACCGAAGCTCTTGGCCATTGCGTAAGGAGATTCGTAAGGGTGTTCCTTTATGTAAGTTTTCTGTTCATCTGTGATATTCATGTATTACTTTTTATCAGAAGAGCCGTAGCCGTTATCACCACGCTCTGTTTTGTTTAATTCATCCGTCTCTATAAACATGATGTTTTCACTTTTTTCAAGGTGGAATTGCACGATTTTATCACCAACCTTGTATCGGGGCATATTTGGCATGACGTGATAGAATACGGCAGAAATCTCGCCAACAAAACCATCATCAATGGTTGCTTCTGAGTTACTGAGAGCCATGCCAGTCTTCCATACAGAAGAGCGAGGACGAAGCGTGAAGCATCTTGAAATACCAGCAGGCTTATTGCGGTTTTCAATCTGTAGCGCAAATCCGAGACCGTATTTCCATACGTTAGGCGCAACCTCTTCTTCTGAAACCGCATAGCAGTCGTAGCAGAAATCATCATCGTGCGCCTTAGTTGGCATAATAGCGTTCTCGGTGGTCTTTTTAAACAAGACAGGTACGCCAACAACCTCGGCGAATCTGTCAATTTCCACGCCATCAACATTCACCTTTCCGTAGAACATACCAGCAGGACGAGTCCAAACCTTGTGTTCTCCATAGAGAGCCTGATAAACAACTTCTTTCTCCTGAGTCTCACTATTAGTGACCTCAGTAATAAATCTGTAATAACCTCCTTTGAAATGTCTGTAAATCTTTTCCATTTTAATATTTAAAGTTTAAAATTCATGATCATCACATACTAGGTCGCAAGATGATTCGTGCTCGTTATTACAGCACCATCCTACGCCGTAAACGTCTTCATTGTCAAACCAATGACAGTTACCGCAACATCTTTCTTCTTTCATACGTTATACTGTTTTAATCTTTTTGCATCACATTGAACATCTCTTAGCTTGAACGGATGCTTCTTATTGGACTTTATCAATTCGTTAATATACCTACGGGCATTCCAGTGATTTGTTAAACTTATCGCCTTGATGATACGGTGGTCTTTAAAATCGACCTTATATCCCGCTCCTGGTAACATTATGCGATTATAGCAGAGGTAACGAAATATCCAATAAGGCGTATTGTGTCTCATTATCTTCTTAGCTAATCTAATCTTCATAAGCTACTTCTTTATCTGTACTTTTATCTACTACCTCTACATACTTCAATTTAGCGAATCGGTAGGAATTGTATATTCCACCAAGCGTTTTATACACTTTAGATGTGAAGCACTGAATGCAGCCTGTATAATCATCAAATCCTAAGATGATATACTTATCTTCAAGATAACCTGCCACGTATGCGCCAATGTCCTTACCTTTATAAAGAACTCGCTCACCTATATGAGACTTACAAAATTCCTCGTTTGTCATACACTATCACTATTTTAGTTCATCAAAATCAAACCACTCTATCTTATCGTAGCACTCGTACAGAACTTCTATACGCTGTGTTCCGTCTCCTCTAGTGACAATCCATACATCATCACTCATCGCTCCGTAGTGAAGAACCGTAGGATTTACGCCACCTCCACTATATCGGAACATTACCCACTTTTTTAATGGTGGCTTATCTTCTTTTAAGTCGTGCCATAATGATGCTGCATTCACGTAAGGAACATTTTCTGTATCACAATCGATAGCACCAATCTTTTCTGTACTGAACGTTACTCCGTTAAGCTCATTGTAATCTACCTCATCTTCGTTGCTACAGATGTTGAGGTAAATCTTCTTTGGTAAATTCTTTACTTTCATATCACTTAAATTTAATGATGAAAAACTCAGTACCAAGCCACTTGTCGGAACATAGACCTTTTTTAGGCTTGCCGATGGTGATACTCTTAATCTCCTTCTCAATTCGTGAACTATCCTTGCGGTAGCCGTTGATGAAGAGGACGTGGGTATATTGTTTTAACACAATTCTCTGTGCGTCAATATATTTTTTAAGTAAATCCGTTCGCCCTGCCAAAGCCAAGGCAAGATGTCGCACATCAACAATATTGCTGTTGTTTTGAAATAATCGTGCTACCCAATACGGCTTTATCTCCCGATACTCTTCATCCTTTTTTCCGTCAGCAATCATGTCAAACCACTGCTTCTTGACGGACAGATGCAATACTTTCTTTTTCATACTTATATCTTATATCTATTAAACTGATTTATAATCTTTTTAATTTCACTATCACGAAGGTGTAGAAAAGGCTTAAAAGAAGGCTTTCTATATACCTTGTTTCCTATCAAAATATCGGAATCATCCATCCATTGCCAAAGATACGGTGGACGGCTATCCTCGCAAGATTTCCAAAACTTATTAAGTGCAATCGCATACACAGAGACAAGTGCCAACCTGCTTAATCTCTCGAATTGTTCTGCGAATAGCAGTGGTCTGAAATCGCATACACATGGAACGTTCTTCATCCTTACACCTCCTCCCAGTCTGTTGCGAGAATATCTTCGCAAGTGAAATAACTCCAACAACTTGGAAAAATATGAATGAAACCTTCCGAAGAATGTGTTGTTGCTTTATAGAAAATGTTGATATTTTTATCTTTATCTATCCATAGTTTGTCAACTATACCCCAGCCGATTCTTCTCACTTTCTTCCCTTCCTTCATTCTTCTCAGAGCCTCCGAGAAGTCAAATATCTCCTTCTTCATACGCTACTTCTTTTTACGACAAGGGCAGCTCTCAGCGTGGATAACACAAACTCCATGTTTCGTGTCCACAAGCAGATAGTCGTGCCCATTTTTAGTAAATACTGTTGTACTAAAATCCTTTGCAGGTTCATTGCTATTAGCCAAAGAGCGAATGCCCTCAAATATCAATGCTCCTACAAGCAAGCACAAGACGAACCAAACGGCTGACTTGGTTAAATTTAAAATCTTATTCTTCATGCGCTACTCCTTATCGAATTTGTTGCCAACAAATATGAATTTACCTAATGAAAGATAATAACCTAACGGTTTTTCATAAATCTTTCCATTAGCATGTGTGAGGTAATACCCACTTAACTCTTCCGACCATACAATTTCTGATGGAATAAAAGGATAATTCTTGATAACATCATGTTCGTACAATTCATTGCCCTCACAATCTTTCAGTCCTGTGAACTGGCAGACGGTATCTGTATCAACTTCTCTCTTGTTACAGATAGAATCCTCATACCATTCAATAAATGTTCCGAAAGGTGTCTTTACAAGAGAACCTTTCACCCATTTACCATCACTCAGTTTCTTTGCTTTAAACAAAATACTTCTCATTTTTATTTAACTTTATTAGCAGTACTATTAGTATGCTCTATATGTTCATTACTACAACAATATGGATAGAAATACTTATCCGCTCCATACATAAGTTCTTCTATAATATCATCGTCACTATCTTTGCACTTAGAGTCAATAGTAACTCTAATATTTACTTCAAATTCTCTTGCCATAACTATTTTTTCCAATATTTACCAATTAAATAACCAACAACTCCACCCATAAAAGCTATAAATAGAACAGATATGGTAAGCACAATATAAAATCCAAACATAACTATATCTTTTTAAGTTTTATCTTTATTGCCTTCAAATTTCTTTCACCTCCATCCCAGAAGCATGAACGTCTAAGATAGAAAGGTTGACCTTTAAGCCAAGGGAACTTATCATAAAAAGCCTTCCATTTAGCCTTACCTGCCTTCAAAGAAGGCACTTCAATACAACTTCTAGCATAGCAGCTACCAAAGACTAATGTATTATCACAAACGTTTTTATTCATAACTATTCCTCCACTTTTACGCCAAATGGAGCTCCATCATCAAATGTACATGACTCCATTCTGTATTTAAAATTATAACATAAATTTGAATCTGGACTTGAACTAATTGAATTAATTCCATCAGAGATAGAAAGGATTTGAATCCGATGTCCATCTTTTTTATCCTTCAAGATTGAAAACGGCTTATGCTTACGCATTTCAGTCCAGCACTCTATAGCATCCTTGAAAGGACGGTACTCAGACTCAGGTTCTAGATTTGGCTTAATGCGATACTCTTTATTGTCATTAAACTCTATAACCTTTATTTCTGCCCATTCATTCGGAACGTTCTCATCTTCTATGGCACTTGGTTTGGTTCTACACTCTATCACTTTTCCTTCTGCAAAAGCTTGCATGATGGGGAAAAATTCTTTAGCTTGATTTCTGTCCATAATTAACCCTCCACTGCGTCTTTATATTCTAGCTCAACCGCTAGGTCGTGAATTAACTCTACTGTTTCTTTTAAAGCATCATACATACTATCTCCTTCTGATATAAGCTCATCAAGAGTACTACTCTCGGTCATATCTTCGGGAAAATCATGTGGCTTCCAAGTGAAACTTTTGTTCTTTTTCTCGAACTCTCTAGCCTTTTCTAAAAGTTTTTCTATTGTCATAACTATATTACTATAAATTTATATATTATTTTATAGTAGTCTAAATTAGACCCTATTTAAAATTCATTAACGCTTTATATGTTCATATAAACAAATAAAAGTGTAATTTTGCATTCGAATCATTTAGAGTACCAAGCTCTATTAAGGTAAACCTCTTGCATATAAAACAACTTAAAGCATTTATGGCAACAGATTTACAAAGCCCCTTTGTTGCAGCATAGGGGCTTTTTCGTGTACCGCAGTTTGTAGAGGTTTTGCGGTATTGCAGCTATCCTATGGTAGCGAACTTAATAGTTTCTTGGTTATGATAAATGATTCAAAAACAAACGGAAGACACTTAATCTTTCGTCCTTACGTTGTAAGAAACGGAAAGGTTATTTATCCTAAGAATGGCAGAATGCTTGCCTTCTGGGTTGAGGACTAGTCCTAGTCTTCTATTTGTAGGCGGTAGCTGCAACTACCGCCTTTTTACTTTGGCTCATATAACTCACAATACTTTCTTCGCTCTCCAACTCTCATATCCTCTTCTTTTTACCCTCTCCCTGTTGCCAAGGAGAGGGCTGTTAGTTACTAAAGCTCATCAAACTCTTTTTGCAATCTCTGTTTTGTTTCATTCAGAAGCTGCTTGAATTTAGTTCCAAATTCCATATCACTCTGTGATATTACCAGAATAGCATCAGCAATAACAACAGCATCAGCAATTACATTACCTCTTGATTTTGGAAGCATATTTAAGAGTTTATCTACTTTAGGAATTAAACTCTTGGCTAAGATATTTGCCCTTTCTAATTTGTCTTTATTCATATCTATCTATTTATATCCTTTGCAGGATGGTTAATCATAAATTGTAACACAATCATTGTACACAGATACTTCAGCTATACTTAGTGGATCTCCGTTTTCTTGTGTTCCATGAGAATAAGGAAAGCAAACTTCCATAGTCTTATCCTCTACCTTTGATAATTCATCAATTAATTCTTGTACTGTCATATTACTACTATTTATGCCCAAAAGCGATTAACTAATCTTTTTGATACTATCAATTTCCATACTCCATAGTACAAACTCTCTATTGGAGCGAGTGCCATCTTTCTTAGCAGGGTTGATTCTTACTTCAATCTTGCCAGTATAGCCTCTATAACTTTTTCCCGGAACAATACTTTTAATCCAACAAACATCGCATCTGGAACAGCTAACTTTGTCGCCAACCTTGTATGGAAGACTTTCGATGTAATCATTTACGTAAGAACAAATCTCATCGTTAGCATCATTGATAATGCTTAGTTGCTTGGCAACCTTTACTTTTAATTCTTCTTTTGTCATATCTTTAAAATTTATGTCCGAATAAGTTAATCAATATCGTTTAAAGAACCCTTTTCCGTATCTCTTGGAGTTCTTACTAACTTTCTTTTTCCATTTTATACAGATAGGGCACTCATTTGGATTTCTACCAATAGCACAATGACTATGCACTTCTCCTTTTCCAGGTATTTTATGAATACATGTACTATGTGGACACATACGCTTTACTTTTTATTATTTATCATATAAGCCATATCATGTACTTTGTGACACATTTTACAAACATCTTCAAGACTCCTTGTGTCCCAATCATAATATAATCTTCCATAACTCTCGGTTATTACTACAACCTGTCTGTCGCGGAGGATTCGCCATATCATTTTCAACTTCTGTTTCATACGCTTTACTTTTTACGATGATTAAACTTCTTTATAGCATCTTTCTTAGAAGCAGCCATAATCTTAACTCCCTTGATAACGAACTCATGCTGCGCCTTTATCTGACACTTCTGCTTGTCAGAAGGAACGCTTCCTTTCGGCACATTGAATCTAAAACTAGGAATACCAAAAGGGAAATCACTTATTTGATATTCCATTTCAGTTTTCATACCAATTATTGATAGTAGTCCATTCATAATCTACCCTTTCTTTTTCTAAGTTCTAATATTCTCCTAGTTCTACGGCTTTCCTTGCCACTATGATAGCAAAGACGCTCTATTACTTGGTCATTACTTTTATAGGCACGAGCTTCATTATCAAATGCTTCTTTAAGAGATATGCCTGAAGATAATATTATGTTATTTGCGATATTATCATCCATCATACCTAACCCTCCACATTTTTAGTTGTACCTAACAATGATTCATTGCCGATGTAAGGAATGCAATATGCCCAATTAGCATAAACGCAATGATAATATCCATCTTTGTCTATATAACCAAACAAATTTGCACGCCACTTATCTGATTCACTATCTCTAACCAAAACCTTATCAAATGGCTTTAGTTCAACATTTGGCTTCAAGTCCACCATAGTTTTCTTCTCAGCATCCCAAGTCTTGCCTTTCTCTGCGAGAGCATCAAAGAGTTGCTGCTTCTCGGAGTCAGTTGCAAGGCGAAGTTCAATATCTCCAACATCTTCTCTGAATGGTTCTTCTAGAAGAAGCTCATCATTCTGGCAAAGAACTGCATGGAATCCTATATATGCCTCTTGTCTCGATTGGAATATAGCAATATGTGTACATTTTCGTACCACAAGGGCTACTATATCCCCATCCTTGAACTCAGGCTTTTCTATTTCCAAAGTATCAAGAGTTTCATCTTTTGATGCTAAAGTATATTTTTCGGTTTCGTAACTAAATGAATCTTCTAAAAGATTAACCTTACCAAAGAACCTTGTGTAATCATCATTTGCCCATCTATCAAAGAATAGTTTAAAACCAGAACTATTTACCAACACATCTCCATCCTTCCAAGTGAGCTTTTCCCAATCACGCATTGATTTGCTAGGATAGATGCACAAAACTCCTTCCTTGTACAATTTACCGTCTTTATCGAACCATGGCTCTTTATTATGATGCTTAACTTGAAAAGCATCACATGCAACAGTAACGACATATAACGTAACACTTCCAAACATATCAGTCCAGAGTTTCGTACCTTCTGGCTTATCCTTTAGGATTTTCGCTATATTAATCTTTTCTTCCATATTACTTCACTCTTTTAAATTGAACAGCCTTTCCGTCTTTTCTAGTGCTTGCGCTACAGTCAAAATCTCCACAAACATTCTCATAGATATTGTTACATATCTCATCGAAAAAACAGCCATTACATTGTTCTTTCTCTGTCTCAATCACCTTCAAGACGATTTCTGAGCCTATAGATAAATCTTCCATAAGCTATTGTTTTTTACGTTTTAATTCTTCCAAGTCGTGTTTCAAACGCTTATGAAAGCTATCTTCGCCATCATCGCCACTAAGTAACCAGTCTATGCGATGTGCGTAAACCTCGGCTTTCTTTAGTAGAGCTATACCTTTCTTGAACTCCTTGATGGTTTCCTTAGAATACTCGCTACGATTAGGTATTGTATTATGATGCTTACGAACGTATTCTTTCTCGGAATCCTCTAACCAATGATCTTCAATATACCGATTTACGTCAAATTCATCATCAAGATGATGACCGTAGATTTCATCCTCTATTTCCGTGTATATGTCAGCAATTCTGTACTGAGCATAATCAAATGCGCCTCCACTCATACTATTCCGTTCTTTTTAGTTTAAGTTGTCTCATTTTTGCCTTTACTGCGCCAACAGATCGTCCTAGAGCCTTTGCAAGCTCTTCATCAGACATCTTGTCAAAGTTGCGTGACAGGAAGTTTACCTGGATGCCATTCCAAGGTAGGAATGCGTTGTTCTGGTGCTCTTCACCATGGTAGTCAACGCCATTAAGCTTCAGTCCTTCGTCGGCAACGTTGTCAATCCTTTCCGGATTACATACCTTCATTGCAACCACCTGCAAAGCCCTGTAAATCTGACCACCTTCCTTGAAGTATTCAGCATCATTATCAGGTATAAGGATCCTGGAGACCTCTCTCATCGAGGCATACATACCATACATAGACTGGATGAATTCTCCGCAAGGTCTTATGCTGCCGGAACTGATGCCACGTTCACTCATAACGTCATCAAACTTCGTACACATATCGTGCAACATAATCGAAAGATTGTAAGCTACGCACGCATACGCCTGAAGCTTGTGTTCCTTGATATTGTTCTTCAGGAGTATGTTGTCGGTCGTGTAGAAGAGTCTCTGTATATCAATCTTCAGGTCTTCCTCCATGCTGTCTGTAATATCAAGCCAAAGTTCATACTGTGAAATCTCGGCAGTATACTTCTTGAATATACCTATAAGAGTCTCAGAACGGGAGAATGCCTCTTTTATGCGATACTTAAGCTCATGCTTAAACAGGTCCTTCCTCTCACATAGATTGTCGTGTAAGTCTTTGATTGCCGTCTGTGTGATTGTAGCGAGAGAACCGATAATGAGGTAATAGAGCGAAGTGATATGGTCAACGGTATCCCTGTCCGGCTCCTTGTAGTTGATGAAGAATGCTCCTTTTGGTGTGAAATTATATGCCGACATTCCTACACCTCTTTCTCTACAGCCAATGCGCAGCTGATACAGAACAGCATCAGAAACGAAAGGAAAATGTGTTCAACCATGAAACAGATAAATCCGTAGCCTGCGATAATTGCTGCGATAACAAGCAGGATCATCACTATTGTATGTTTGTATTTCTTCATATTTACTTTGATTTAATGTTTCCGTATGCAGCATAGAAGCTATCAAGCTGCTGTGTTGCGTGAACTAGTTTTTGATTGTAGCTATCTCGTTCTGCCCTAGCCTTAGAGATAAAGACAAAGCTAACGATGAACGAGATTACTACCGTTATCATGATGAACAGCCAAGGCAGCTTGTGTACTGCCTTATTGATTACTCTTCCTAGGTTTCTCACAATAACCCAGGAGTAGATCCAGATGAACACTACCGCTTGCTTTGTTGTAGCGTTCTCGATACGTTCTTTCTGTGTCATAATTCTAAAATTTACTTGGTTCGGTTGCACCAGTTATCGGTAGATTGCCAATAACCGGCCATCCATATTTCTTTCTTTGTCGCATCAGGATGCTCACTAAGCCATTCCTCTGCCATTTTACTTACGTCCGCCATTTTTGCCTCGTTTTGATTCTTTTTCAAGTTTTCTCTTTAGCTTTTCAAGAGGTGATTTTTCAATATCAACACCATTTAAGCGGCAATGCTCTTCGTAGGATATTGCATTTCTTCTAGATTCCTCATCTTCTTTCTTTTGTTTCTCAGCTAACTTTTGAGAA
>ERZ1034984.3173-NODE-3173-length-12194-cov-5.481176_pt1 | contig 12194 bp, 8 predicted proteins | sample MGYA00520589_ERZ1034984 | MGnify/ENA primary metagenome ERZ1034984 (study PRJEB33766, sample SAMN09781790) | gut metagenome | biome: gut microbiome | host: Homo sapiens | place: Madagascar | study: EMG produced TPA metagenomics assembly of the PRJNA485056 data... | reverse complement strand
TGATATTATCGTCTTTGATCTTGCGGAATCCGGTTGCAATGCTGCCCAGATCTTCAAAGCTGTCTGCACCGAAGATGAATCTGGCGCCGGTTTTCTGGATGGATTCTTCGACATGTTCTTTGTTGACCCATTTTTTTGCCAGGCATTCCATCAGTACGGTGGCATTCTCAAAATGATCCCGGATGATTCCAAGCATTGTGGCGTTTTCCTCAGGAGTGAGATACATGGAAAGCCCCTCTATGATGAAAAGCATTTTGCCGTTGGCTTCGATCTGGTCGGCCCACGCAGGATCCAACACGGAGATGCCGATGGTGGAGACTCTTCCGGATTCCTGATAGATCTGGTCTCTGACGGCAATGGTTTCCGGAAGATCCAGGTTATACCATCTGAGTTTGCCGTTGTCCATGCGGTAAAATCGGGTATCCAGTCCGCAGGCGATGTTGACGACGGTGCACTTCGGATTGCGGTCGATGAAATCTTTTACCAGTTCATCGAAGACCAGAGTTCTGGCTATGACGCCGTTACTCATGGTGGAGTCACCCTGCGCCAGCGAAAAGTCATAATCAATGTTTTTGACCAGTTCTACGGCCTTGGCATCGTAGAATTTATGTCCCTTCTGCTGGGAATATTTCGCTCTGGCATAGAAGCTCTGAAGCATGGTTTCTGCAGTTCCGTCTAATGTTACTTTGATTTTCTCATTCACATTACTCTCCATTCCGCAGCATTTTGCTCAAGCTGCATGTTAATTTTGTATGTTTCTGTTGGGTTAGTCTACGCTAACCGAAATTAGTGTATCACACCATCTGAGGGTTGTCAAAATGGGGCGGTTGTGTATGCTTGCTGTATGTTTGCGCAACGGCAAACAGTATGATACACTCGGAATGAATTGCATCTCTGCAGTCAATGGAACTAAAACGTGGAGAACGAATATTGACAGAAGGATGGGGGAGTCTGATGGAAGTAATAGAAAACATACTGCTTGATCTGCGGCAGCCATTGGGATATCTGTGGCCGGCGGTGCTGATCACACTGGCAGCAGTTGCAGGGTACTACCTGGTCTGGCGGCTGGCGCTGAAAAAGTCCGGTCGGGTGTCACCGGCGATGGTGTTGTTTTTGATCTATATAGAAGTTCTTTTGGAGATGGCATTGTTCTCAAGGGAGCCGGGCAGCCGGGATGGGATCGATCTGCAGTTGTTTGGCACCTGGGGGATGACAGCGGTTGCACATGCCTATTTTATCGAAAATATTATCATGTTTGTGCCGTTTGGCCTGTTGGTTCCAAGAGCATTTTTCAGTAGAAAATATGTTATTAACGGGCATTCGGGGCAGACATTCCAAAGATACCTTCTCTGTGTGGCGGCCGGATTTGCGCTGTCCTGCGTCATTGAACTGGTTCAGCTTGCGACGGGGCGGGGATTCTGCCAGTTAGATGATATTGTGACGAACACAGCCGGAACGGTGCTTGGCTGTGTGTTAAGCGGTCTGTTCGGCAAGTTCCGGCTGCAAAAAAACATTGACAGATCAGAAAAAAGATGATAACATAACGGCGTTATGCAAATGGAATACATCTAACGCAGCGTGTTCCCCGGAACCCTCTGCGGCGTATGAGAGGATTATGAGACAGGATAATGACACCAAGCAGAAACTGCTTGCCAGTGCGAAAGAAGAGTTTATGGAGAAGGGCTATCAGGGTGCTTCCCTGCGGGGCATCTGCAAGAAGGCAGGTGTGACCACGGGCGCGCTGTATTTTTTCTTTCAGGACAAAGAGGATCTGTTTACTTCTCTGGTCACTCCGGTACTCCAAAAGATCCAGGGCATGATGCAGGAGCACATGCGTCAGGAACTGCTGGATGCGCAGGGGGCAGAGCAGGAAACGGACGAACGGAATGACCTGCGCGATGATGCCTATGTCTCCCGGATGATCCTGCAGGAATTGTACCGGGATTATGACAGCGTGCAGCTGCTGCTGACGCGCAGCCAGGGCTCGAAGATGGCAGGCTGCATTGACATGTTTGTCGAGTATGCCCAACAGGGCTACCGTCATCTCGCCGATGTGCAGGCGCAGAAGATGGGCGTGAAAGCTCCTGATGATTACACGGTTCACTGGATGGCGCATATGCAGATAGATGCCTTTGTGCATCTGTTGACCCATGAGCCGGATGAACAGAAGGCCATGGAGCATCTGGAGGACATTGTGCGGTATCTGATCGCGGGCTGGGAAGCACTGTTCGAGAAACACGACTGATTGGAAAGACGAAAGAGATCAGGGCTATGTACCTATTTTGGTACATAGCTAAAAAAATATCATCGACATAACGCTGTTATGTAAAAGGCTGTTATGCAGAAAGGAATCTATCATGTATTTGGAAGTGACAGACGTAAAGAAGAGTTACGGACAAGGAGACAGCTTTGTCCGGGTGTTAAAAGGGATCTCCCTGAAGGTGCGGGAGGGTGACATGTGTGTGATCCAGGGAACCAGTGGTTCGGGCAAATCGACCCTGTTAAACTGTATTGGCGGCCTCGATCAGATCGATGAGGGTTCGGTCTGTGTCGATGGGACGCAGATCGCCGGATTGAAGCCGGAAGCACTTTCGGATTACCGCAGAGATTATCTGGGATTTATCTTTCAGTTTTATAATCTGGTGCCGAATCTGACGGTACGCGAGAATATCCAGGTCTGCCAGTATCTGTCAAAGCGGCCGCTCGACATGGATGAACTGCTGCAGGTGCTCGGCCTGACCGCACACCAGAACAAATTCCCATCGCAGCTTTCCGGCGGCCAGCAGCAGCGCTGTGCCATTGCCCGGGCGTTGATCAAGAACCCGAAGCTGCTGTTGTGTGACGAGCCGACGGGCGCGCTGGATTCCCGGACTTCCCGCGACATTCTGATCCTGCTCGAGCAGATCAATGCGAGATATGGGACGACAATGCTGATCGTCACCCACAACAACTCCATCAAGAACATGGTGGATCAGGTGGTGGTCGTCAAGGACGGTCAGATCCGCAAAGACTATTACAATGACGTGAAAGTACCGGCAAAGGATTTGGAGGATTTATAGTGAAACAGATATGGACGAAACGAATGGCCAGAGACCTGAGAGCAAACCTGATGCGGTATCTGGCGCTGGGGCTGCTGATCTCACTCAGCATGTATCTGGTCGTAAGTATGATTGGGGCGGCCGAGACCATTATCCGGGGAAGTCAGGCCTCCGATGCCAGACAGAAGGTCGAAGATGGGGAGTTTACGGTGTTTGTACCGCTCAGGGACACGCAGAAAGAGCGGCTCGCCGGGGAGGGTGTTTTGCTGGAAGATCTGTTCTCAATGGATTATACCTATGGAGACCGGCAGGTGCTGAGAGTCTTTGCCGACCGGCAGCAGATCGATCTCATCGGTCTGACGAAGGGAAGTCTGCCGGAGGGAGAGCAGGACGTCGTGGTGGAACGGCGTTTTGCCGAGGAAAATGACATTGCCACGGGAGATTCCATCTCGCTCGGCGGCCGGACATTCCGGGTGTCAGGCATTGGCATTGTGCCGGATTATAACAATGTGCTCAAGACAGTCGGGGATACCGGCAGCGACTGCAAAAATTTCGGCCTGGCGTTTGTCTCCGGAGAGACTTACGCAGCCATGCGCCGGGAGAAAAAAAGCGTGAAGACCGAGGAGTATACCTATGCCTATCGGCTCGGAGACGGCATGACCCACCGGAAACTGAAAGAGCAGCTGGAGAAGATGAAGTTCTCTGCCAATGACGTGGAAGATCCGTTTTTCAAGGAGTACTGGGACCGCACGGCAGGCCGGCTTGAGGATCCCATTGTCAAGGGAATACTGACATTGATGCAGGGTTCCGGGGGATTTGACGGGGATCTGGATGACCTGTTGCAGACCGACACCAGCAATCTGCTGACATTTCTGAAGGCCGGGGACAACGCCAGGATCCAGGCGGCTTCCGGGGATGAGGAGCTGTACCGCAGTGTCGGCATGATCGCGGGGGCGGTTCTGCTGATCCTGATCTCCTATGTGCTCTCTGTGTTTGTGGTTCATTCCATTGACCGGGAGAGTCAGGTGATCGGCGCGCTGTATGCGCTGGGGATCAAGCGCAGGAGCCTGATGTTCCAGTACGTGATGCTGCCTACGGCGGTGGCGTTTCTGGGAGGCCTGGCCGGAACATTGCTCGGCTATTCCCGGTGGGGTGTTCCGGTGCAGATGCAGGATTGTTATGCCTATTATTCGCTGCCGGATCTGGATGTGATCGTCATGCCATATCTGTTTGTCTACGGCATTGTGGTGCCGGTGGTGATCTCGGTTCTGGTCAATGTCCTTGTAATCCGCAAGCGCCTGAACCAGCCTGTTCTGTCGCTGCTTCGCAATGAAAAGAAGAGCCGCAGCGCAACGGGAAAACAGATTGGTTCCATGCAGTTTATCCGATTGTTCCGGATCCGCCAGATGCTGCGTGAGACCAGAACCGAATTTACTGTGGTCTTCGGTGTGTTTGTCAGTCTGCTGCTGGCCATGATGTCGCTGGAGATCTATGCCTATTGTGACAGCGTCAACACAGAGTATGTGCAGGACACAAAGTACGAGTATATGTACAGCTATAAATACCCGGAGAAAAAGGCTCCGGAGGGAGGATATGCCGCCTATGCCAAAGGGTTGAAAAAGGAAATCTACGGGTATACCTTTGATGTGACGGTGCTGGGAATTCAGGACGACAACCCATTTTTTGGTGTGGATCTGCAGAATTCTTCGACCAAAGTGGCGGTCAGTTCTTCGATTGCCTACAAATATGGCCTGAAAGTGGGGGATACACTGACATTGACCGATGAGGAGGAAGATAAACTCTATGCCTTTGAGATCAGCGGTATCACACAGTATGCGCCGTCATTCATGGTATTTATGCCATATAAGAAGGCATTGAAGCTGTTTGGGGAATCGGATGACTATTACAATGTCGTCTTCTCGGATCATGCCCTGGATATCGAGTCGGGGCGACTGTATTCCACGGTGTCCAGGCAGGATGTCAAGAAGGCGGCGGGGATTTTCAGCGATATGATGAGGAGCATGATCATCCTGCTGGGAGCCGTGTCGGTGCTGATCTTTGCGGTCGTGCTGTATCTGATGATGAAAGTGATGATTGACCGGTCTTCCTTCCATATTGCACTGATGAAGATTTTTGGATTCCGCGACAAAGAGGTCAAAAAAATGTACCTGGATGCGAACTTCTATATTATTGCGCTGGGGGCGGCTGTGTCGATCCCTCTTGCCAAATGGATCATGGATGCGGCGTATGAGCCGGCGTTCGTGCCGAATATCGCCTGCGGCGTCGACAAATCCTTCCCTTGGTGGATGTATGTGGCAGTCTATGCGGTGATCCTGCTTCTGTATGGCGTCATCAACCGGGTGCTGATGGGACGGATCCGCCAGATGACACCGACGGAGGTTCTGAAAAACCGCGAATGATACCTGGGGCTGCGGGCAATGAGATGGCTTTGCGAAGATTCTGAAAAACCGGCCATGGAGTTTTGAAACACGGATACACTTTCTTTTCGGAAAGAGATATGATATAGTCGAATGAGTGTTATATATCGAAAGCCATTGAAGGAGAGAAACATGTCTGAGAATCAACAGGACAGGGAGTTACGCAAAGAGGCGTACTGGGAGGAGCATGCGCAGGAGCGGCAGCGCCTGCTGGATGAAAAAGATCATATTATCCGTCAGATCATGAAGTCACAGCTTGAGCGGGATGCCGTGCCGGGCAAAGAGGATATGGATGATATGGAAGACCGGATCCGCGATCTCCGCCGCAAAATGAGAGGGATGGATCTGTTCCGGGGAGAGGAAAAGGCGCGCATGCAGGAGGAGATCGACAGTATGCGGCGGGATATAGAGATCATTTACAAGAGCATTGCCCCCAAGATGAATATGATCACGGAGCGCATCGGCCTGTTAAACGCAAGGCTGGCGCAGATCAAGGAGGAATTGGACAGGGAGCGGTAAATGCATCTATATTTGTGGTTTACAAAATCATCCAAACAATATATAATGCACAGTGATACAAGAGTTAGCCGGGACAAACCTATGGGCGGACCTCCGGCACAAGAGAAAAGGAGTAATAGAGAGATGAGAAAACAGATTGTTAAGAAGATGATTTCGGTCATCGCGGCGGCAAGTCTGGTAGTGACCGGTGGACTGGCACAGGCAGATCTTTCGTCCGCAGAGGCTGCAGATACAGTCAAGGTGACGGTACGCAGTCAGAGCAGTGGCACATTCCTGCATGCATTCGATCAGGAGATCGAGGTATCTGCTGACCTGGCAGAGAGCTACGGTTACACCGATAAGGTGACAGATGGCGTGTCTGCACTCGATGCGATGGTAGCAGCTCATGAGCTGACCTTTGGTTCAGATTTTACCAAGGATACCAAGGATGATTATCTGGCTGTTGGTGACACAGGTTTTGTGACGACTCTCTTTGGGGAGACAACATATGCCTCTGGTTTTCTGGTAAACGAGGGATATCCAAACGATGGTACACCGGGTTATGGCAATGTAGGATACAACGGAACCTATGTAAATAATACACAGATTACCGATGGCGATGTAGTTGACTATTATATTTATGGAGATGCTACCGGATATTCTGATATGTTAACTTATGTTGATGTCGCTCCGTTCGAGAAGACCGATGCATCCCTCACGGTGACCGTAAAGGGTGTTTCTGTAATGAACGGATATCTGTATAAGGATGCTGCTGAGTTAAAGGCAGCTGCAAATCCGTTGGCAGATGCAAAACTTGGATGGGTAGATCCTTCCAATGGTGGCGTTACAGTGATTGATGACGTTGCGACGGATGCAGACGGAAAGGCATCTGTTCCAATGCCTGAGAAGGATGGCACATATTATCTTGCAACCGTATCCAACGAAGAGAAGAATGTATACTGCCTGATGAACCCTGAAAAGATTGTAGTGGAAACTCCTGCAGAGACCACAGCACCAGTCGCTGAGACAACCGCGCCGGCGGCCGAGACAACTGCACCGGCAGCCGAGACAACCGCGCCGGCGGCCGAGACAACTGCACCGGCAGCCGAGACAACCGCACCGGCGGCAGAGACAACCGCGCCGGCAGCCGAGACAACCGCACCGGCGGCCGAGACAACCGCGCCGGCAGCCGAGACCATTGCACCGGTTTCTACCACTGCAGCAGCAACTACCACAGCTCCTGCAACCAGCCCTGCCATTACTGCTCCTGCAGCAACCAAGGCGCCTGTATCCGGTGGAGTGTTATCCGGTAATGCAGTATCCGGCACCTTCAAGATCGCGAAGTCTGCAAAGACAATTGTCGTAAAGGCCGGTAAGTCCAAGAACGTGAAGATCACGGTATCCGGTGCAGCAGTATCCGGTATGACAGCAAAGTCTGCAAACACCAAGGTTGCCAGGGTGAAGGTTACCAAGACCGGTATCAAGGTGACTGCTCCAAAGAAGGCTGTCAAGGGTAAGAAGACTACTGTTACTCTGAAGAATGCAAATACCAAGAGCGCGAAGATCAAGGTATATGTCCAGAATACAGCCAAGAAGATCAAGGCTACCAGGAAGTCTGTCACGATCAAGAAGGGCAAGACAAAGAATTATACCGTAAAGGTTACCAAGGCTGAGAACAAGAAGAAAGCAGTAACCGATGCCGTAGCCGGTAAGGTGAAGGTAACCGGAAAGAACGTTAAGTTCGTAAAAGCCACTGCCAAGAAGGGCAAGGTCGTAGTAAAGATCAAGGGCAGGAAGAAGGGAACCAGGAAGGTAACGATCAAGGTTGGTTCCAAGAAGATCAAGATCCGTGTCAAAGTTAAATAATGACAATTTCAGGAGATCATTTGATTTCGGTCAAAAAAGTGAAAAGGAGCGCATCTTTGGGTGTGCTCCTTTTGTTGTGGGAAGCGGGCAGATGTGGTAGACTAAACGTAACTATAGATATTTCTTTTCGGTCGGTTGACAGACGGAACGTGCAGGATGGATACGAAAGACTGGGGTAGTGATTTGGGTACGAAGAGACAGGATGAGATCAGGAGATGGCTGTGGATGGCCGGCGTGTTTCTGACGTTGATACTGACGGGGAGCCATGCGCAGGCGGCAGGTGTGCAGGAACACAAGACAGACGATAGAAAGGTCCGGGTGGGATATTATTATTCGGCGCTGTTCCAGGAAGGGATGGGTGACGATGAGGAAAAGAGCGGGTATGCCTACGCGTATCTGCGCAAGGTCGCAGATTATACGGACTGGGAATATGAGTATGTCTATGGAGAGCGCAAAGATCTTCTGGAGCAGCTGGAGCAGGGAAAGATCGATGCTCTGGCCGGAGTGTCCATGACGCCGCAGAGACAGATTTCCGTGCTGTTTCCGAAATATTCCATGGGAACAGAGCAGTATATAGTCTATCAGAAAGAAGGATTCCAGATCATGAAGTCCACGGACTACAGCACCATGGACGGAAAGGTGATCGGCGGCCTGAACAATGACCGCATGTTTGAGGCGCTCCGCGTGTGGGCAGAGGAGCAGGGAATTTCCCTGAAGTTTCGGGTATACAAGACCATAGAGCAGCGTGAGAAGGCGTTTCAGAACGGGAGGATCGATGGTATTGTCGCTATTGAGGAAAATGCGCTGACAGAGTCCGGCTGGTCTCCGGTGGTCAAGGTGGGTTCCGAACCGTTCTATGTGGCTGTGTCCGGAAAACGTCCCGAGCTGGTGAAACAGCTCAATGAGGCGCTGGGGACGATTGAGGAGGTAGAGCCGAATTTCCTGCAGAGCCTGCAGTATGACAGTCTGGGCAGTTCGGAGATGGATATCCGGCTGACTGCGGCAGAGTCGCAGTGGCTGGAAAACCATGATACGCTCCGGATGGGGTATCTGGACAATTATATGCCATACTGCGGAACGGACAGTGAGGGAAATCCTACGGGCCTGTTGCTGGATGTCGTGGAGGAGATGTTAAAACGACTGGGGATTGACTCACAGATTGAGGTCCGCTATCAGTCCTATCAGAGTTATCAGGACATGGTGGATGCGCTTGGAGACGGGGAGGTCGATGCGGTGTTCCCGGCGGGCGGAAGCCAGTGGAACCTGGAGCAGGATGGCGTGGATGCCACAGCGGCTGTGGTGACAGCCGGGATGAATATGGTCTACAAAGGAAAGTACAGGAAGGGTTCTTATCATACATTTTCCGTGAATAAAAACAATAAGCTCCTATATTATTATATAAAGTCAAATTTTCCGGGAGCCAAACTGATGTATTATGACTCGATACAGGAATGTCTGGATGCGGTGAGGTCCGGCAAGGTGGATGCGACAGTCGTCAATGGTCTGCGCCATCAGATCATACAGGAAGATGAGAATTACGCGGAACTTTCTCTGGTGCAGCTGGAGAAGACAGATGACCGCTGCATCGGAGTCCGGGCGGGAGAGAGTGCCCTGCTCATCCTGATGAACCGTGGGATCAAGGTGGTCGGACAGGACTATGGATATAATGCTTCCTACGGCTATATGGATGCTGTGTACCCTTACGATGATATCCATGCATTGAAGAGGTTTATTCGGGCGCACGCCGGAGAGGTCTTTCTGATCCTGGCAGGGATCCTGGTGGTCATCATGGCGCTGGCCGCATATGGCGTGGTGAGGAACCGTGAGCGGAAATGGCTGCAGAAACAGGCATATCATGATGGTCTGACCGGAATGTTCAACCGCACCGCGTATGAAGAAGCTCTGGAAAAAATGGAAGACGACAGCATGCCCCGGGATTTTGTCTGTGTGGCCACCGATATCAATGGATTGAAGAGGGTCAATGATACGCTGGGGCATTCCGCGGGGGACGAAATGATCCTGGGAGCGGCATCCTGTGTCCAGGAAGTCTTTGCAGAGTATGGGGTGACTTACCGGATCGGCGGTGATGAGTTTATGTCCCTGATCCGTCTGAAAGACACCGATGTGGGAGGCCTGGCAGCCAGACTGGACGAGAAGGTGAACAGCTGGCAGGGAGATCTGTGTCCGAAACTGAAGGTGGCAGTCGGCTTTGCCAGACATATGGACTATCCGGATGAGGATGTTGTGATGCTTGCCAAACGCGCCGACCAGGAAATGTATATTCAGAAAAGGGCGTATTATGTGGCCACAGGAGAGACAAACCGCATGGGTGAGTTGTAAAGCGGCTGTCCTGCCGTAACCGGTTTATGTAAAATGTATGTAATAACCGTGTGAAAATCATGCAAAGATTGTATGGTTTTTACACGGTTTTCTGTTATAATTGAACTATGTGCTGTCTGGCATATTATATCATTTGAATATTACCTGTTTTTTTGACAAGGAGGATACACATGACAATCTTTAATGTGATTTCGCTGCTTGGCGGAGTGGGACTGTTCCTGTTTGGCATGAGTCTCATGGGCGAAAATCTGGAGCGCGTGGCGGGGGAAAGTCTCGAACGGCTTCTGGAGAAACTGACCAACAACCGCATCAAGGGATTTCTTCTGGGAGTCGGCGTGACTGCCGTGATCCAGAGTTCAGCGGCGACGACGGTGATGGCACTGGGTTTTGTCAATGCCGGCATTATGAAACTGGTACAGGCCATTCCGGTCGTATTTGGTGCGAACATCGGTAGTACCGTGACCGCACAGATCCTTCGGTTCAGCGGTGGAGATGGCGATGGCCTGTTACTCCAGCTGCTCAAGCCGTCCACGCTGGCACCGCTCCTGGTGTGTGGCGCAGCCTTTGTCATGCTGATCTCCAAGAAGAAGCAGGTTAACAGCGTGGCCGGTATCTTCATGGGATTTGGTATTCTGTTTATCGGTATGACGACCATGGAGACTGCGCTGGCCCCTCTGAGTTCGTCCACAGAGTTCCAGAGTCTGTTCATCAGATTTACGAACCCGTTTCTGGGATTTCTTGTGGGTATGGTTGTAACCATGATCCTGCAGAGTTCTTCGGCATCCGTAGGTATCCTGCAGGCGTTGGCATTTTCTACCGGCAGCCTGACATTTTCTGCCTGTCTTCCGATCATAGTCGGACAGAATGTCGGCAAGTGTATCACCGTGGTGCTGGGCAGTCTGGGCACCGGCAAGAAGGCCAAGAGGCTGGCGGCATCCCATGTCTGCTTTAACGTATTCGGTGCGGTGATCATTCTGAGTGCGATGTACGCACTGCAGGCAATCTTCCATTTCCCATTCTGGTCCCATGTGATGACCAAGGGAAATATCGCGGATACGCATCTGGCATTCAATGTCATTACCTCACTGATCCTGCTTCCGTTTGTCAATCAGATCGCAGATTTTACCGGTCTGCTCATCCGTGGCGACAAGGAGAGCAAACTGGACCAGGAGCTTGCTCTGTTGGATGAGATCTTCTTAGACAGACCGGCGATCGCGTTGGAGCAGTCTTCCAAGGTGATCAATGCGATGGCGGATACCGTCTGCGAGAACTATGAGCTGGCAGTACATCTCCTGACGAAGGAGTGGAATGACAAGGCCTTTGACCGCATGCAGGAGAATGAGGATTTCCTGGACAAGGCAGAGACGGCGTTGATCGATTATCTGGTCAAGGTGACGTCCGGAGGACTGAGTGTGACGCAGAGCAAGCTGGCCAATGAGCTGCTCAGTTCGGTCAGTGATTTTGAGCGTATGGGTGACTACTGTCTGAAGATCGCGGAGGTCGTTACCTTCAATTCCAAGCAGGATATTGTATTTTCGGGAACCGGCTATAAGGAACTCGACTACATTATCAAGGCGACCAGACAGACGATCACCGAGACATTGACGGCATTCCGCCATGATGACATGGGAGCGGCCCAGAAGGTGGAGCCGCTGTGTGAGACTGTCGAGGAACTTCGTGATACCCTCAAGGAGCACCATATCAATCGTCTGGCCAGCGGAAGCTGCAGCACGGCGGCCGGTATCTCATTGGTAGAGCTGGTGACCAGCCTGGACCGTATCGCAGCACATTGTTCCAATGTCACGCTGCATATGATGCAGAAAAACAGCACCAACGATTTCTTCGATGCCCATGAGGAGGCACATAATATCCGTCATTCCCACGACGAGTCCGACATTGCCATGTTACAGTATTACAAGAATCAGTATGTGAAACCGGTGGAGGAGCTTGGCAAAGAACACAAGCCTCTGCTTAAGGATGTCAGACCGGATGATATCTTTGGTGCCAACGGAGC
>ERZ1034984.3171-NODE-3171-length-12202-cov-8.392443_pt1 | contig 12202 bp, 9 predicted proteins | sample MGYA00520589_ERZ1034984 | MGnify/ENA primary metagenome ERZ1034984 (study PRJEB33766, sample SAMN09781790) | gut metagenome | biome: gut microbiome | host: Homo sapiens | place: Madagascar | study: EMG produced TPA metagenomics assembly of the PRJNA485056 data... | reverse complement strand
AAGAAAAATTCTTAAGAAAAAGCTGGCACGGAAAGATAGGAGATAACACCTTCATATCCTTTCTGTGCTAGCTTTTCTTCTGAGACAATTTTATCTTACTTATACTTTTATATGTTGTTTCTATTGAAATAGTTTGGATAGATTACTCTTGTATACAATATGCAATTCATGTAATGCTCGTGTCACTGCCACATACAATAATTTGGCATCTCCTTCGTTTTCCTCATAAGCCTTTTCATCCGGATTCCACAAAATTACTGCATCAAATTCTAACCCCTTGGTAAGTTGAATTGGCAATACCATAACACCCTTTTTAAATTCTTCTTCCTCCCCCTCTACTCCTAATAATGGCTTCAGTTGTTGCCGTACCTCTTCTGCCTCTTTTTCATTTCGGCAAATGACTGCCGTTGTATCGTATCTGCGTTTCTGTATTTCTTCAATTATTGTAGCTGTTTTTTGCTCTGGTTTCTCTGTCTTATAAAATGCTACTTCTTTTCCATGTCGAATCACTGGCTGAATCTTATATTTTCCAAAAGAAGCCCTCTCTAATATCTTTCCTGCATATTCTGAAATCTCTATGGTATTTCGATAACTCTTTGCTAAAATATGAAATCTTAGTCGCTGTGGCTCAAAAATCTCTTTTTGCAAATCTTCCCAATCGTTCATACCGGTTTCATAATTAATGTTCTGTGATACGTCTCCCATAATGGTAAAATAGCATCCCACTAATATTCTACTCAACACATAATAAACCATAGAACCAAAATCCTGCGCCTCATCCACTATAATCTGTCCAAACTGATCCTGCACCTCTTTTTCAGAAATTCGTTTTTGAATCAATGCAAGTGATGCCACGTCATAAACATCAAATTTTCCTTTTTTACTTCTTTCCAGCCATTCACTGATATCTACCGCGTGCTTTTTTCCATATTCTAATATAAAACTCTGGTATATGTTTAAAATATTCTTCTGAGCATTTTCTAACTTATAATAGCCACGATATTCCTTCATCTTTTCCTTGCAATACTCATGCCTATCCTCCGGCACTAAAAAACGAATACGATTCTTAATTCGCTCATTTAATAACTTACAAATCTGATGTACCGATACATTTTTATTTTCCTGCAAGGTAGTAGCAATACTTTCTTTTGAAAGAATTACACCAAGTTTTTCATCTCTTACCGGTGTACAAGGCAATAACTTTTCTCGCATATCTGCTAAATATTTTTCCAACTCCTTTACAAAGTTTAATTTACTTTTAAATGCCTCCTTAGTTTCTACAACCTGATACTTTTTCTTCCACTCTCTTCCCAGTATTTCACAGAAAAAAACGTCCATTCTTTTCTGTTTTACATGATGAACATCCAGTTCAGGCAAACCACTGGTAATGTAATTCAGTAACATATCATTACTTCCGATAATGCAAAACTCACTTGGTGTAAAACGTTTTTCATAGTTATACAAAATATAAGAGATACGATGCATAGCAACGGTAGTTTTTCCACTTCCCGCCACTCCCTGTACAATGATATTTGCAAATGGGGTTTCACGAATAATCTCATTTTGTTCCTTTTGTATTGTTGAAATAATGTCTCCCAACACTACATCTTTATTTTGCGAAAGATATTTTACCAATAACTCATCTGTAGCTGCGGTATCATTGTCATAATACCCTATCAACTTTCCATCATTTACATCAAATGTGCGCTTTAATTTTAAATCAACCGGAATTGTACCTATGTCCGGTACATCATAGCTTCCAGCTCCCAATTCATTTTCATAGTATAATGTAGAAACCGGCGCACGCCAGTCAATTACTATCACATTTGTTTTATCTTTGGAAACTCCATTTTTCCCAATATATAAGCTTTCTTCCTGCCCTGTTTTTATCTCCTTGTAATCAACTCTTCCAAAATAAGGTTTTTGAAATGCAGCTCGATTTTTTCGAAGCATATTCTCGTTATGTTCTTGCATGTCACGACTTACAATCAACTGATTGTAAAGCTCCGTATCACCAGAGGAGACTGCTGCATATAATTCCTCTGTTTCCTTTTTTCCCTTTTCTGCCTTTTCTTCATAAAGAACTATATTTTCTCGTATGACCTCTCGACACCTGTTAAAATGTTCCTGTTCTTCTCTCATATGCTTTTGCCTCCTTCTTGCTTCTTTTTCGTTGCTTAGTAAGGATAACAAAAATTTAAAATTAATACTAGACTTATATTTTTCATTATGTTATAGTGTTGTATAGAGTCATAGCAAAAAACAGGAACGCATGTCAGAACATGTGTTCCTGTTTTTCATTTTCTATTTATCTTCTTTTTTCTGTATCAGCCAGAACAGTCCCAAAATACATCCTAACCAGCAGATACAATTTAAGGCATATTTTACAATGATAAAATATTCCGGATATCCATCCCAACGCCAAATACCCATAATACGTTCCACTATCTCAGGCAAAAATGCTCCTATGATAAGTAAAATGATAGATAAGATATTTTTATGTTTCACCAACCTTCCCTCCTTTATAATTTGTTCGGTTAGTTTAACCTAACATCTTTCATTTTACCTAAGACCATATTGCCTGTCAAGATTTCACTTTCTATCATTCTCCTGTGGTATCTGTACTTGCATCTCCACTTGTATCACTACTTGTATCCGCAGTAGCTGTCATATCTTCCACACTCTTAGAAAATGCGGTACTCATACTACTATCTACGATATAAATAGTATCCGAGTTATTATCCATGATATAATACTGGTTCGTAATCTCATTTTGCATTCCGATGGTAATGGTTCTTGTACCATCCCCCATCGTAAATGTCAATACATTGGTTGGATTATCAAATCCATACTCACTGGTATCTTCTACATTTTCCAGCTTTTCTTCTGAGGTAACATCGGCTACTGCCGCTAACATGGTATTTATTTTATCCTGATCAATATTGATGCTATGATCCGGCTGATAATACCAGGTATCTCCATCCTTTTCAAAGGTAATGGTTGTTCCGTTTAACTGATAGGAGAAGGCATTAACTTTCTCCTTATCAATTTTAACTGCTTCTATCTTCTTACTTTCTTCTTCCTTTTGTTCCTTTTCGGCTGTTTTTGCATTATATGTTTTCAATCCGAAATATGCAGCTACGCAAAGAACTACTAAAACACAAATTCCAATAAACTGTTTTTTCTGTCCATTCATTATCTCTTTCTCCTTCTTGCCCAGATGACAATGCCTGTTACCAATAATCCTAATGGAATCAGAATTAATACAATTATCATTCCAATGGTAATTGCACTCTGTGTCAATGTCAGATTAGAAACTTCATAAGACTTCACCAGAACTACATTTTCTGTTTCACCACTGGTAAATTGTGATGTAATTCCCGTAAACAATGTCAGGTTATTTCCATATACCTGTTGGCTAACATCATCTGTAAAGATATTGACACCACCAAACAGATACAATTCTGTACTTTCTCCACCATCTTCTGCTGCTGCCTTTGTTACATGAAGACCTACTGCAAACGGTCCGTCTACATCATTTTCACCTTTTGAATAGTCTGATGCTGTGGTAACATCCTTCTTTGCAAAAGAATTTTCAGAAGTTGTAAGCAATGGTGTATATGTGATTCCACTTGCGGTTGCTTCGTCGTCTGTCTGCTGTGGATAAGTAAATCCCTGACTAAACGGTGTGAAAATCCTGCCTTCTGCTGCTTTTGAAGTAACTGCATCCGAGCCAATCTCCGGTAACAGATAGTATTGATTCTTATAATAATGCTGTGTATCATTTTCTACCACTAATCCATCTTCCAGTGTTACGTTATAGGCTGACAATATCTTTTTGAAATTACTTAAATCTTCTTCTGCATAATTCGATACAATAATTGCTTTTCCACCATTCTCAAGATAATTTGTAATCTTTGTTACATCATCCTCAGAATAGTCCTTAGATGGTCCCAATAGCAACAAACAAGCTGCATCCTCCGGAACAGAATCATTTTCCAACAAATTTAGTGTTTTTAACTCAATATTTTGTTTTTCTAATGCATCTGTAAAACTTCCTGATAAGCTATATTCCTCATGTCCGGTAATTGCATACATCACTGTTGTATCTTCGCTGGTAACATAGGAAATGGCACTGGTAATCTGTCCTTCTCCATCATAACCTGTTACCTTCTGCTGATAGGTGGTGTAATCTACGTCATATTGATAAATGTCATTGTAATCAATTACTTTAGAACGCTTTTCTCCAACTACAATTAAACTATTCTTTGTAGGAGAACTCTCCGTATAATCTTTATAAAATGTTGGTGCTACTGATGGGTCCTTATACTCTACGGTAACATGATTGGAATAAGATTCGTAACGCTTTAATGTCTTTTCCAAATTTGTATCCTGACTATCTTTCTTTGCCAGAACATAAATCGTAACATCTTCTTGCAAATTATCCAACATTTTTTCTGTATCCTTTGTAATGGAATACAGTTTCTGAGATGTTACATCGATACTTGCTAACTTTTCCGGTAACTGTGTTGCTACCATGTTTACAGCCACTACTGCTACCAGAGCTACTGCTATCATACTACTGCTGAATACACCAAGTTTTAATTTCTTTGTGCTCATACTCCAACGTCTTTTCTGAATAGACTGTGAGGTAAGAAACAGGAAAAATACGCTCATTGACACATAGTATATCAATGACTTTACATCAATACATCCCTGAAAGAAATTATCCATCCCACTGGTTAAATCAAAACAATTCAGAATTTTGGTAACAATATTTCCAGTAGAAGAAATCACCTGAGTAATTCCGTTCATCATATAACCTAAAAATAACAGTGCAAAGGTAAGAACTGCTGCAATTACCTGACTTTCTGTAATGGATGAAACAAAAGTTCCGATTGCAATACAGGTCATTCCAAAGAGCCAATACCCTAAAACTGCTGCATAACACTCAGCAAATGGGATTTCTCCAAAAATATGTAAAAATACCGGTGTGATTGCCATAACTGCTACTGCAATAGTAAAAATAGTTGCTACTGCTAAATATTTTCCCCACACTACTTTTCCTACCGAAACCGGTGCGGTTAAAATCAACTGATCTGTTTTTGTCTTTCGCTCCTCTGCTAAAACACGCATTGTTAATATTGGGACTGTTATTAGCATAATCACTGTGGTTGCTGATAAAGTATTTGATATATATGGGGAACCATAGGCAAGATTATACACATAAAAATATAGTCCGAATAAACCTAACGTTGCTGCTAAAAATAACCATCCAATCACAGACTGGAAAAACGATTTTATTTCTCTTTTATAGATTGCCCACATTACTGTTGTCCTCCTTCCCCAGTTAACGCAAGGAAAATGTCTTCTAAGGATTTTCCGCTGGTGTTCATTCCATAAATCGGAAGTTCTGCATTTGCGAAAGCATAAAAAACACTTTCTCGAATATCTGTATTTTTTTCACTTTCTAATATGAGCTTACAGATTCCCTCTTCGTTTTCTTTTTCTGTCTGAATGCTATGTACACCTGAAATATTTTCTGCAACTCTTCTTACATCTTCTTCTGTACCCTTTATTTCCAATGTCAACTCTAATCCACTTTCCATTTTCTCTGTGAGATTTTCTGTTGTGTCACTTGCTACTAATTTTCCTTTGGAAATAATAAAGATATGGTCGCATACTGCACTAATTTCTGAAAGAATATGAGAACTTAAAATAACGGTATGGTCTTTTCCTAATTTTTTAATCAGTTCTCTGACCTCTATCATCTGCTTGGGGTCTAAACCTACGGTTGGTTCATCCAAAATGATAATTTCCGGAAATCCTAAGATTGCCTGAGCCATTCCCACCCTTTGTTTATATCCTTTGGAAAGATTGCGAATTAACCTTCCGGACATCTGAGTAATTCCGGTCATTTCCATCGCTTTTTCTACTTCTGCTTTGCGATTTGCCTTTGGAATCTGCTTCAATTCTGCTACAAACTCCATATACTCTTTTACCGTCATTTCTACATATAATGGCGGCAATTCCGGTAAATATCCGATTGCCTTTTTTGCTTCTTGCGGTTGTTTTAAAATATCGAATCCATTGATTTTTATTTCGCCTGATGTGGCACCAAGATAGCCGGTAATCATATTCATAGTAGTTGATTTTCCTGCACCATTTGGTCCAAGGAAACCATAGATTTTTCCGTTTTCCACGGTAAGATTTAAATCATCTACTGCTATATGATTACCGTACTTCTTAGTCAGATGTGTAATCTCAATCACGTTGATTCCTCCCTGTGTGTTTTTTGATGTTTATGTGTCTTGAAAACATCCTTTTCTTATTGTAGGAATCAAATGTGTTGATTTATAGAAAAATTTGTGATTTTTTTGTGATGAAATTTTTAAACTATGCTCTTACTCGCAGGAAACGCCTAATTTTTTCAGCTCTTCTTCTGCCTGCTCTTTTCCCTTAAACCAGATTGCATGCATACCATTTTCTTTTGCTGCAATAATATTTTTCTCGTTATCATCTAAAAATACACATTCCTCTGGTTTGAGATGATACGTATCAAATAAACTTTGAAAAATTTCCGGCTCTGGCTTAATCTGCTGAACCTGATAAGAAAATAAAACGCCATCCATATCTGCTACAAACGGCAGTTCCTGTTTTGTCATTTCAAAAGCTCTTTTTCCATAATTTGACAAGATATACGTCTTATATCCCTTTTCTCGGAACTTTTTCACCCAGGACACCGAATATGGAAAACAATGAATACTTTCCGGTATATTCTCCCATACCAAACGTATTTCCTTTTCATATTTCGGCGCATTTTGGATAAATCCTTTTAAAATATCTTCATCGCTCATCCGACTCCGATCCAATTCATTCCATAATGGAGACAACGCCGTTGCCTTTGCAACAGCGTCATAAGCTTCTCCCGTAATATGTAATGTTCGAAGCATACGCTCCCAACTGTATTCTACTAATACATTTCCTACATCAAAAACAATATTACGAATCATATTTTCTCCTCTTAGCGGTAGATGATATCATCTCTTCCCGGTCCATTAGAAACCATGGTAATTGGGAAACCAATTTTTTTCTCTACAAACTCGATATATTTACGGCAGTTTTCCGGTAAATCCTCGTATTTCTTAATTCCACGAATATCACATTTCCAACCTGGTAATTTTTCAATGACCGGCTTTGCTTTCTCTAACTTTGCTGTAGTTGGGAAATCAGTTGTAATTTCTCCGTCAATATCATATGCCACACATACCGGAATTTCATCCAGATATCCTAATACATCCAATACGGTAAATGCTACATCTGTAGTTCCCTGAATACGGCAACCATATTTACTTGCCACTATATCAAACCATCCCATACGTCTTGGTCGTCCGGTTGTTGCTCCGAATTCTCCGCCATCACCGCCACGACGTCTTAACTCATCTGCTTCATCACCGAAAATTTCACTGACAAATGCACCTGCACCAACCGCGGAAGAATATGCCTTACATACAGTAATAATCTTCTTTATTTCATAAGGTGGAATTCCTGCACCAATTGCTCCATAAGCTGCTAATGTAGAAGAAGAAGTTACCATTGGATAGATTCCGTGATCCGGATCTTTTAAAGAACCAAGCTGACCTTCCAATAAAATATTTTTTCCAGCCTTAATTGCCTCATAAAGGTATGCTGAAGTATCACATACATATGGTGCTACCATATCGCGATAGCTGTGAAGTTCTTCTAATAAATCCTCTGGTTTTAATGCTGGCTTATGATATAAATGTTCCAAAATAACATTCTTTGTCTCACATACACGCTCTACTTTTTCCTTTAAAAGTTCTTCATCAAATAACTCACTTACCTGAAAACCGATTTTTGCATATTTATCAGAATAAAATGGAGCAATTCCTGACTTTGTGGAACCGAAAGAATTTTTACCTAAACGTTCTTCCTCACACTGGTCAAATAAAATATGATAAGACATTACCATCTGTGCACGGTCAGATACCAAGATTTTTGGCATCGGAACATTTCTATCTACAATAGACTGAATTTCCTTAAATAATACTGGAATATTCAATGCTACTCCGTTTCCGATAATACTTGTGGTATGGTTATAAAATACACCACTTGGAAGGGAATGTAATGCAAACTTACCATAATCATTTACGATTGTATGTCCTGCATTTGCGCCTCCCTGGAAACGTACAATAATGTCAGCTTCTTTTGCTAACATATCTGTAATCTTTCCCTTTCCTTCATCGCCCCAGTTCGCTCCAACAACAGCCTTTACCATGTTTGAATTCCTCCTTGTATTTTACCTTTTTACTTCATGATTATACAGAAAAAAGATGCATAAGTAAAATCAATGTTTGTTATATTTGATATAACTCCTGCTTATCTTTCTATCATGTTTAATAATTGTTGTGCCGCCGCAGACATTGGTATTCTTTCATCTGCCACCACACAAATCTCTCGACTTGGAATTCTTTTTTCAAATTCCAATAAAAATAATTCTCCGGTTTTTAAATAATCTTGTGCAAAGTCTTTTACCACGCTGGCAATTCCCAATCCTTTTACTGCAAATTGTATCAACATATTGCTGGTGGCAAGTTCAAATTCCGGGTGTAACACCACATCATTTTCCTTTAAAAAACTTTCTACATAATTTCTTGTAGAAGTAGTTCCTTCTAAGCACATAATAGGAAGTTCTTCTAATTGTGCATACTGCAACTTTTTCCCTTTTAACTTTTCAAAGTTCTTCCCAGCTACAAAAACATCTTCTATCTTTCGAACTGTTTCTATTTTCCAATCATGTCGACTAATAATAGGTGTACTTACCACACCAAAATCAATTTTTCCGTCTTGAAGATGCTTTAAAGTCTCCGGTGTGGGAGCATTGGTTACTGTTACTTTGATTCCCGGATAACGCCGATGGAACTTTTCTAATACTTCCAATAAGTAAAACTGCAATGTCATATCGCTGGCACCGATACGAATTTCTCCGGTTTCCAGTTCCAACATTTCTTTAAATTTTCGTTCTCCTTGTTGAATGTACTCATAACCGCGTTGAACAAAAGAATACAACACTTCCCCTTCGGTAGTAAAACGTACTCCCTTCGAGGTGCGTACAAACAGTGGGCTTCCCAATGCTTCTTCTAAATTCCGAATTGCCTGACTTACCGCCGGTTGGGAAACCGCAAGTTCTTCCGCAGCCAATGTGATACTTTTCATTTTTCCCACATAATAAAATATTTTATAATATTCCAAATTAATATCCATGCTCGCTCCTATTTGATAAATCTGCCCTTCGCAATAGAAGGAAGGAACCGTAACTAAACAGCTCCTTCCTTGCTTTTCTACTTTTCTTTTATTCTTATTCCGGTAAGCTCTTGCTACATGCAATTGCCAGTGCTCCTGGTCCAATATGGCAAGATATACTTAATGACAATGGATCTATCTCTATTTCAAGATTTGGATAATGTTCCTTTAACATCTCACGAAACTCTATTGCAGGTTCTATATCCTTGGTATATGCAATAAATAAATGCATTCCTGTTCCATCTTCTGCCTGAAAACGTTCCTTAAAATCCTTTGCCATTGCATCTAGCATAATAGACTTTGCCTGTTTTACAGTTCTCGCTTTTGCAAAAGCATCCAACTTTTCCCCCTGAATCTGAAGTACTGGTTTTAATTTTAACAAGGTTCCCAGTGCTGCAGCCGCAGGTGTAATTCTTCCGCCTTTTTTCAAATAATATAAGGTATCTAACATAATATAAATACTGGATTCAAACTTGACTGTTTCTAAACATTCCTTAATCTGAACTGCATTCATTCCTCTTTTTACTAATTCCACTGCATCTAAAACAGATTGTTTCTGTGTTACGGAAATTCTCTGGTTATTTACTACCTGAACCTTTCCGTCATAATCCTGCGATAACATAATTGCCGTTTCACAAGAACTGCTTAATCCACTGGACATTGGAATATATACTACTTCATCATACTCTTCTAACAGCTTGTCCCAAAAATCTGTCACATCTGCTACTGCCGGCATAGATGTGGAAATTTCTGCATTTCCTTCTAATTTTTCATAAAACTGCTCCTGTGTTAAGTTAATACCCTCATAATAAGTCTCACCATCTATAAAAAAGGGCATTGGAATCACATATACACCATATTCCTTTGCCTGTTCCTGCGTAATTCCACTATTACTGTCGGTTGCCACTGCGATTTTACTCACCGGGTTGTCCTCCTTTAAGTTCATTCTGCTTTGTATTATATCGTGATTTCATACGAGCTTTACTTCGCAGTGTACGTTCGAAAAAGCTCTGCTTTTCCTCACTGTACGGCATTCGCCGAACAAAAATCCAGTCTGCCAATCTTTCCTGTGAACAGTCAAATTGGCATTCTTAGATTTTTCACTGCTCATTGCTACGCTCATTATATCACATTTTTTCTGCTGGCGCAATTTAATCTAATAAACTGCAGCTCTGAAAGGTAAATTTGTTTTATAGCCTGCCTTTTTGAGGATGTGGATTCTTTTTCACATTTTTCTCATTTTCTTACAAGTTATCCACATTGGTACAGCGCACCTGTACCTTTACAAAAAAATGTGTATAAATTTTTATTTTTCCTCTTGGCAGGCACCACCTTCTTTGCTAAAATTAAATCAGTTTGGAACTGCTTTGTGCTGTTCAGCTTTTATATCTTCTGTTTCTGTTAGTTGCCGTCCAAAGCTGGCTAACAATTCAGAAGATATATTTTTTTGTGTCTTTTTTATTCCATTCCTTTCAAGATAAAAATACTCATACAGTTGTTTCATAAAATCTGCTATCTGTTCCATCAGATAATGATTCTTCTGGGCTCTTTCATCCCAGCTACAGGCATGCTTTATGTTTCCCTGCCAGTGCTTCTGGCGGTTAAATCCCTGGTTTTCTATTTTCCACCTGTTCCGTCCCGCCCGAACTATCTTTGCTGCATTACTTTTGGTAACTCGAATGCTTGTTATCCATGCAAATTCTGTCGTTTTCTCCTTACCTTTTTTCACTCTTTTTTCACGGTAATATATAAGATTTATGTCAAAATCATAATACATAATCTGATTCTGATATTCGATATCTGCCCCTGCTGTTTCTTTCTCCGGCAATGCACGGTATTCCTCTGCAATGGACGGTGCACTCCCTTCTTTATAACGGATTATATAATCCCATTGATACTCTTTACATATCCCTAAAACTGTACGGCTGACATACAATCCGTCTGCCGCAATAATAATCGGAAGCCTTGGAAATTTCTTTTTGATTTTTTCAGCAAGTCTTACAAAGGCTTTGCTTTCACAATCCTGCTTTACGGTTTCTTCACTCTGGTTTACATATTCTTCGGAATTTTCTATTGTTTCAGTAGCGATACTGCATACCAGGTTATTTCCAAAATATATTTTTGCCTCCAGCACACTTCTGTGATACTTATAAAACTCATTCTCTTCACCTTTATTGTAACAGCGGCTCAGATAATTATCATTTTTCTTTTTGTATCCTTCATCAAGTTCTGTGGCATCCACGATTACCAGCCATTTCTTAAAGACTCTGGCATTATTAAATGTTTTTCGACGAATCAGGGCACACACGATATTCTGCTGTATTTTCTCTAATTCTTCCGGATTCAGTTTTTCCAGAAATTCATTTTCTGTCACTCCGTGCGGCAGATATTCCTTTCTGTCTTCGCCCATAAACCCATACAGATTTTTACAGACTTTTTCATTGTTGAATACCCTGGTCATTTCCTGCATACTCGCAATTCCAGCAATGCTTTTGTAATACAATGTCCCAAGCATCGTTCTTGACGAATATTCTACATAACTTTGATGACGCGGATCAGATACATTTCCAAACATGGAAAACAATTCAGGGCAAAACTTTTTCTGGATTTTATTGCACTCAACAACCGGATTAGGATTATTCTCCAGTTTCTTTCTAATTCGTTCCTGTTCTCTGCTCATTTTTTCCTCTGCGATAAAGTTTTTCTTTTATTTTACCTTATCGCAGGGAAAATGGCTTAAATCAAACACATTTTGTGCGAATTATTTTTACCTTTCAGAACTGAATAAACTGTCAGATTTCAAAAACTGTGGCTATACAAAAACATTCTCGTACAGCCACAGTTCTTTTCACTTTTATCTTATTGTCTTTTATTCTTT
>ERZ1034984.3169-NODE-3169-length-12228-cov-73.685451_pt1 | contig 12228 bp, 23 predicted proteins | sample MGYA00520589_ERZ1034984 | MGnify/ENA primary metagenome ERZ1034984 (study PRJEB33766, sample SAMN09781790) | gut metagenome | biome: gut microbiome | host: Homo sapiens | place: Madagascar | study: EMG produced TPA metagenomics assembly of the PRJNA485056 data... | reverse complement strand
GCGCCTCTGTGTCTGGCCGAACGGCCTGCGATGTGAGCCGCCCGCAGTTTGGGCAAACAATCAATCCGTTCTTTGTGTCCAGTTTAGCAGTCTTTGCACCGTTTTGCAATCCTTTTTCCTCACTTTCTGGGGTTTGTCCGTAAATATTCATAAGGTTTCAAGAATAAGAAATCAATATCTAAAATAAAAGCGCTGTTTTCAGTAGCTCAAATACTTGCTGTACGAGTACATGCCCCAGTCGCTTTTTGCCTCGTTGTACTCGAGCGGCAAGATGACCGCATCTCTTGGGATGTAGATGCGTCCAGTCTTGCTGGTCTTGACCTCTGGCAGCGGCACTTTGGGCTTGAGCGTCCGCGATGGTCCCCACGGATGCTGCCCGACCTCCGGCCGCTCTTTTGTAAAGTATCGGGCGAGCCTGCGGTAGCCGTCTTCTTGCAGGATCTTCTTTTTTGTGTACGGCACATCATAGGCCTCGCCCCAGTCCCATAGTCGCCGCACAAGCACCGCAGGATACTCACTATTGCGTAGAAAAACGTGGATGTGTAAACTGTCATGCAGCCCCTCAATGCGGTAAACATAGTCAAACGGATTGCCGCTGCCCCAGCGTTTGAGGCGCTTGAGGTAGGTGTTCCAGATCTGCTGCACGTCTTTCCGGCTCTCCGGCAAATTCTCTGGCGCGAACGTCAGCGAGTGAAAAACCCCGTCATAGCCAAAGAGCGCGAGCCGCAGTTCCAGCTTGTCGACGGTCGTGCGGCTCATTGCCGGCCCGCATCGAGAGCGGATGCACTCACCGTTCTTCCGCAAAAAGCACGCACGATCCGTCGAAAATACCTTGACCAAAGGCCCCGCCCGCTGCTTTACGACGCAATATTCATCCATACAGAGGACTTCCCAACATTCCGGAAACAGCGCCGGTCATATCGCCCTCGATAACGGTATTTTCCAGCTGCTTGTAGTAGATCCTCAAAAATTCAACGCATAATCTATTCATAATTCGTATATGTGAAGTGCTTCCGTCGCACGCGTCTGCCGCCCGCACTGCGGCATTTCTATCAAAGCCAACGCTCATCAGAAGCTTAATCATACGTTTCCTTTTCATTCGGCGCACCCCATTTTTCTTTTCACCCACGCCCACAGATTTTGCCACGGGTGATCCGACAGCCATCTGCAGACTGATGCGAGATGCACGGATGACTCTTGCTTACATGTCAAATCATGCCGCAGCACTGCCATTTCACTGTTTGCCCTTCCCAGCGCCGCCTCGGTGTCAGCGAGCTTTGTGCGCAGGTCCTTTGCGTCTCGAGCTTGATCGCGCAACTCGTTTTTCTCGGCAACACACTTGGCAAGCGCGTCGTTCTGTTCTTCAATTCGTTTACTTAGCGCGGCGATCTCCTCGTTGGCCCCTGCATTGGCTTGCCACGCCGTTTCCAGCATATTGAGCATTTGTTCCTTCGTGGTCTTCTTCAGGTTGATTTTTTGCATGTCAATCTCCTTCCATCGTCATCTGTTGATACTCTTCCACGCGCTCGACTTTGACTACGCGCACGCCGCCGTACTTTTCAAAGTCCATCGCCACTTTTTCCTTGATTCCCTGCGGATCCGCATCGTCCGGTGCGTCCAGCGCCAGTGTCACCAAAAATCTCATTCTGCGCCCTCCTTCGGTTCGCCGTAGCTGCAAAAATCGTTGCTGCCCACATTGCGTCTATTGCTCGGTGCGTGCATATTGTGGCAGGTAAGCGTCCCCGGTTTCCCATACCGCTTGGTAAGCTCAGACGGCAATGTGCTGTGCTTGCAGTCCTTGCAACGCGTCACCGGCGCAACATCAGCGGCGGGAATACTGTTGATTTCCGACGTGCAGATTTCTGGATTTTCGTACCGACGTGTGATTAGATCAATCACAACGGCCCTCTCAATGTATTCAGCTATTGTCAGCCCTCCTGTCCCACGCATTCAAGCCGGCTCCGCAGCCGCCGGACCTTGTGTGCCCGCTGCTCCGCCACCGCGTCCTCGACCTCAAACTCGATCGCCATCTGGTCGAGCATGATCCCGACGTCGGCGATCTCTTCGGCGATGTTGGCGAGCGTGTCACCGTCCACGCGCCCGCGCAGGAACTTGCACAGCACGTCCTGCAGCTCGGCCATCTCCTCAAAGACCATCGTGATCTGCGCTTGCGCGCCGTAGTAGCTGAGCGCCGCGCAGAAAATTTTGCGTTCCATGTCAGTCATCCTTCATCGCCTCCAATGCTTTCTCCGCCCCATTGCTCCGCCATAGCTCTGGCGATGCCGGGGAAGGTCTTTGCGCGGTTCTTCGCTCTATCCGTGGTAAACATACCTTTGTGCTGTTCCCCATGCTTATGGCTGTAACTGCCACTCGGACACCATGTTGCTGTCGGTTCAACAATGTTTGTCGGTTCCAACGGCTGGACACCACGCTCCCACAGCAAGGTTTTTTTGCTGAATGGGTGCCCGTATTGATAGGGCTGTATGGCTTGGGTTGGCTCTGGATACTCAAAGACTTTACTCGGCGTCGGATTCTCGATCACAACTTTTTCACAATCCGCTGCCCAAATAGCTAAAAACAGCGCTTTGCCGCACAAGCCCTCATAATACCGCTTGATATTGAGCTTGCCGCCCCTATACAAGTGCCGCGCTCCGGCGTTGCTGGTTTTGGTGCAGGGCGGGAAAGCAATAATCATATCCCATTTGCCGACGTCATGCGTCTGCCCGTCCATTGTGGTCACTTGCCCCCCCTCGATGGCCTTGAGCGCATCGCCCAGGATATGCCACTCTGGGTGTCCGCCGGACGGCTCCTGAATGTCGCAGGAATATGCCTCGTGTCCCAATGCGCGGAAAGCCTTACAGCATTCCTGTGATTCCTCGCAGGCAAATAAAACCTTCATCTTCGCCCCCACACATTCTCCGAACAGCTCCCGGAACGTCATGCCCGTCAAGTCTTCCAGCGCCGCAGCGCGGTCAAAATCTCTTCTGTTTTCATTTCGTCCTCCTCGGCCCATAGCCTAATTGTTTGATCTCCGGGTAGCGCTCTGCAAACGGGTAAAACTGGTTGTCCCCGATATAACTGCGCGTTGCCCTATCAAGTCTCTCCTGATAGACGTCTGACTCCTCAGTGCTCTGCATCGCCGGGAAATAGACGTCATACGTCTCGCCCCACTTTTCCGCGAGGCGGCTGAGGCGGTCATAGCCCCAGCCAAAGTCCTCGTGCATCGTGATCAGCAGCGTGTCCAGCATGTACTGCTTCATCGTCCGCTGCATCACGTCCAGCAGCGCTTGCGTTCTCGCGTCTCTCTGCTGCAAATATCCGGATCGCTTCATTTCTTCCCTCTCCGTCTCTCGCTGATCAGCAGCCAGCTGTCGCACTTGCACTCGACGATATCCTGCACCGAGATCCCGGCGTCGGTCGAAATGAACGGGTACTGATCGTTCGCGCCCCCGCCGCACCGCGCCGTCAGATAGGCACTGCCGCCTAACCCTGTGGGATAGCTCAGCACGACCAGCGCGCCTTCCTCCGGCCAGTGCTCTGCATCCAGCGGCAACCATTCCGGCGAGCTCGCCGCCTTGTCCTGCGCCGGGTCATCCGGATGCAGCGTCCAAAGGAGGACCTCGTCCCAGTCGTTATAGCCGCTTTTCAGTCTGCCGCCGATGTATTCGTCATCATCAACGAGTCCGGTTTCATCAATCAAAACGATATGCGCGCCATCTGGCGGTTCAACGTCTGATTCATACCATCTGAGCGCAAGCAGCTCTTCGTTTCGCTCTTCTTTCGACTCGGTCTTTTTGATGGTTTTACTTGCTTGCACTGGCCCATCCTGCATGCTCATCGCCGCAAGCATGTCCCACACAGTCGCCCACGAGCGTAAAATGTACTTTTGGTCTTCACCGCACATTCTCAGGCCCTTGGCCTCCCCCTGCCAATCAAACTCTTTGCTGCCGCCTCCGGCCCACCGAAACGCTTTTTTAAGCGCCTCGATCCCTTCCTCTCGATTTCTACATCCTCGCAGCTTTCTTTCAAGATGTTCATGGATATGCCCGAGCAACTCGATATACTTTTCATCCTCTACGGCCTGCTCGTCTTTCGCTTTGGATTTCACGAACTCCTGCACGTCCTTGATCGTGTAGCTCCGGCGATTGTCGATCACCCAGTCGAGCAGCCGGTACTGCGTCTCGTCGTCCATGCGGGCGATCTCCAGCGCAGCCGCCTCCGGGATGTCGCCCGCCTCCCACTTGCGCACGATCCCCGGGACCTTAAGCCCGCGCTTGATTGCGCTCAGGTTGGCGAGCTTGGTCTTGTTGACCTGCATCGCCTCGGCTACGCGGTCGCGGATGCGTCCCGGCAGCTCTTCGCCTGCCTCGCGGCGCTTGATGTAGATTTTCGTCAAGCGCTCTGCCTCTTCTGCCAGCAATGCCGGGGACTTCACGCGCTGTCGGTTCGCCTCGATCACCGCGCACTCTTCCTGCTCGGTCGTCATGCTCGGTAAAATCCGACACAGGACGTGCTGGAACCGCTCGGCAACAGCGGCGTCCTTATGGGCTGACAGCAGCCGCACTGCATTCATCCGGCTATGACCGGAGATCAACCGGTATTTTCCTTGCCCCGCGGGCACTACGGTTGGAGGCTCCAGCAGGCCGTTTGCCTGAATAGATTCGATCAGCTCGGCGAGCTTTCCGTTGTCCGGTCTTGGATAAAAGTTCAGCGGGTTGTCGAGGATGTCATCAACCGCGATTTCCAGCGTCGTGCCCGATTCGGGCACGCCCTCAACCGGTGTGAGAAACTCGCTCATGTCAAACTTGCCCTTAGCCATTAACCGCGCCTCCCTTGCTCAGATACTCCCGCGTAAAGTCGTGATATGCCTTTGTCGCGGCATCCTTGGGCGCGTATCCTCTCAGCGTCTTGCTCGCGTTGAGGTTGGACATGCTTGCCGGCACGGAAGCCCGCAGCGGAATTGCCGCCTCAAATGCCGGGATGCCGCTCACACGCAGCGCCTGCTCTGCGGCCTCCTGGATGCGCGTACCGCGCCGCTTGGTGATCAGCGCGCCCGCGATACGCAGCCGCGGATTGACCGTGCGCATGTTGGCGACCTGACTGCGGATCTCGCCCGCGCCGTGGAGCGAAAAGCCCTCCAGCTCGACGGGAATGATGATCTCATCCGCAGCGCCCAGCGCCGCCACCGTGGCCGCATTGTAGGCGGTCGGGCAGTCGATGAGAATATAGTCTGCGCCCTCATCCTCTGCCACAGCGAGGCAAAAATCACGGATGCCGTTTTTTGCCAGCCGCTCGCCGGTCAGGGCGGCAATGTCCGCCTTTGGCAGCTCCGCACTGGCCGGCACGATGACCACGTCTTCGACGGGTGTCTCCTGAATGATCTCGTCCCAACAGCCGCACGCCTCGCCGGTCAGCACCTCGTAGGTCGTGCCGCCGTGGAGCGTGTCTGCGCGGAAAATATCGCTCAGATTGCACTGGCCGTCCGCGTCCATCACGATGACGCGCTTGCCTGCGGCCGCGAGCTCGGCCGCGAAGTTGATCGTCGTGACCGTCTTGCCGACGCCGCCCTTGTAGTTCATGATCGCAATCGTTTTCATTTCGTCCTCCTGTTATCTCTATTTTCGCAGCCGTTTCGCTGTCTCGTACTGGTAATTCCCGATGTCTTCATACTCTTTTTTCGCGTCCTTGATCTTCGCATTCGTCGCATCAAGGTTCGCTTTCCACGCGAGATAATCAGGGCATTTGTCCTGACACGCCGGATGACGGCGCTCGCACATGTAGCACTTGCTGTTGACTTTCTTTCTCATGCGCCGCCCTCAAAGCTTGAAGCACTCGCGCATCGTGTACCCAAAGACCTGCGCCTCCACCAGGAAGAAATGGTGCAGCTCGTTGATCCACACGATCCTGCCGCGCACTTTATTCCGCGCTCTCGTGCTCTTGGGGTTCTCTTTGCCGTCCAGATTGCAGTACGCGCAGGGCGTCCAGGCAATCGGCTGTCCAATATACGGCATGATGTCTCTCCTTTCTCTACCGGCGCTTTGCGCCGCTCATGCGCTCATTGCGAGCATTCCGCTCGACGAGTTTCTTATCTTCCTCGCGCTCCCGCGCCGTCTCCATCGTCATCGGCGTAAAGGTCTGCTTGTCGCCGTCGAACCACAGCAGCGTGCGCAGCAACAGGCCCTCTTTGTTCTTGACGATCCGCAGAAATCGGGACGTTGTGGGGTTATAATCCCCGCCATCGACGGGGCGGTAGACCATGAAGATCATGTCCGCGTCCTGCTCCAGCTGGCCGGACTCCTTCAGGTCGCTCATGCGCGGCTCGTTTTGCTGCGGCTTGCCCTTTTTGGGTACCGCAACGCGATCTTCGCGCGTCAGCTGCGCCAGCTCGATCACGAGCTTTTTTCGGCTCTGCGCAAAAGCGTGCAGCTCGCGGGAGATCTCCGCCACCTGCTCACTGCGCATAATGCGCGTCGAGCTTGGCCGAATCAGCTGCACGTAGTCGATGACGACCACGTCAAAGTCATAGGCCTCGGCAGCGCTCGTAATGTCGCTGACGCTCCACCCGGCCGCCTCGATCAGCGTAAACTTGAGTGCGGATGCCGCGGCGCTCTTGGCCGCAAATCGCTCCCAGTCCTTGTCCGTCAGCTCTCGGCGCTTGATGGCCGTGAAGCTGATATCGTTCAGCGCGGCAACCACACGGTCGGTCACCTTGCGCCGGTCAGTCTCAAGCGAGAAGAAGCCCACACGCCACTCCCGCGCCATCCGCAGTGCCATTTGCAACGCCAGCGCCGTCTTGCCGTCGCTGGGGTACCCGCCGATGATGACCACGTCGCCCTGCTGCGTGTATGTACCGGCGTCCACCTCGGCAAGACCATAGCGGACGTATCGCACCGGATCTTTGGCCGTCTGCCGCGCCGCGAAGTCCTGTATCATGTCCTCCATCGTGTAGGCCGTGATCTGCCGCCCGCCGCTCTGCTCCTGCTGGAGCTTCGCCGCCAGCTCGCGGCACTCCTGCGCTGTGCCAGCTGCGGCCACCTGCATCGCAAGCTCCTGCATGCGCCGCATGCTGGCCTGCTCGGCCATGATGGCGGCATACTCGCGCCAGTTGGCGCTGGTCGTCGTGATCTCAAGCAGCTGCGCGAGATACTCGCTCGACTCCTTTCCGACCCTGTCGCGGATCGTCACCGGCGTCACCGGCTTTGCCCGCAGATACAGGTCGCGCGCCGCGCGAAAGATCTGCCGGTTGATCTCGATGCGAAAATCCTGCTCGCGGACGGCAAACAGCACGTCCTTGACGATCTCCGGCGCGGCAACCATCGCGCCGATGACCGCGGTCTCGGCTTCCAGCCCCGGCCGCGCCTTTGTCTCCTGCGCCATGCTCACACCCCCCAGCCGAGCGGCAGCGCCGCGCTGCCCTCGTTCTCGACCGGCGGCATTTCGTCCGGCTTAAGCTCAAAGACGGTCAGCCAGTTGTACGTGATGGCCTTGCGCAGCATTGCGAGTTTCACCTCGCGCCGCCCGTCCGACAGTCTGTCTAACTTGCGGAGAATAAGCTTCATCGCCGCATCGGTTACAACGGCTTTCTTTCGGTTGACCTTGATGCGGTTTTCCAGCAGCCCCATGATCGCCTCGCGCAGCTCATCGTCCTCGCCGCAGTAATCCACGACGCACTTTTCGACCTCCGCGGGGGCTATAGGGGTTTGATTCTTTCTGTCTTTGGTTCTTTTAGTATTTATTTGGGTCGGAAAACCCGATGACGGCTTTTCCCGTTGTCGGTGTTCACCGTTGTCGGTGTTCTCCGACAACGGTGGCGCTTCGTCCTGCAAAACATAGACATTACCTGCAAAATGGCCGTTCTCGTCGTGTGTCTGCTCGCGGGTTAAGTACCCCACTTTTTCCAGCTTTTCGAGCAGCCTGCGGATCGTGTCTTTGCTCACGCCCACATAGGCTGCAAGGCCCTTGACGGAGTACTGCCACCCGTCCGGCAGGCCGACCATGATGGCCAGCAGCCCGCGCGCGTCCAGCGGCAGGCGCTTGTCCTCGATCGCCGATTTGTAGAGCACCGTGAAGCGCTGCTTCCGACCAAACTTGATCCGGCTCTCGCTCATGTCATCGCATGGCCGCGTGTTTTTTTCTTCTGCCATGTGCATCTCCTCCAATGACTTCTACGAAGTCCACAAACTTCGTCACCAACGTACCCACGCCCACGAATGTAAAGAAAATCGCCCATCCGCTCATCGTGCATACACCCCCTTTGCCAAAATGGGGCTTGCATTTCCGCGTGAGTATGATATACTGTCCTTGCAATCGTTTTCAGGCTTGACCGCCTGAGACATTGAACGCTTCGACGTGCCACCGTCGGGGCGTTCTTTTTTTGCGCCGTCAGCATAGATCACTTGATAGGCCGCGGCGATAGTCTCGCGCAGCTCCTGCACGATGACGTCGAATTCCGACCGCTCGCTCTCGTCGATCACGCCGTCCTCGGCGATGCGCAACAGTCCGTTGATGCAGTCCGCCGCATCTCTCAGCCGGTTGGTCAGTGTAATCGTCGCCTGCGGCAGCGGCTTTGTTTCCACCTCCGGCAGCACGCCCAGCTGATCCGTCGCGCGGCTGTGCTCCAGCGCGAGCCACGGTAGATCATAGACCTCCACCATCTTCGCGACCACGCCGTCCGGTGGCACGCGTCGGCCGCTCTCATATTGTTTCAGACTTTCCGCCGAAAGTCCAAGCCGCTCGGCTGCCTCTTCCTGCGATAATCGGGTAGCTTTTCTTGCCCTTTGGTATAAATTTGGGTATTTGGAATGCATGGATATTTTCTCCTTTCTGTGCTATGGTTTTACCAGGTCGACATCCACCGTGCCAGCGGCACGATCGGGATGATGTACCGGCGTCCGACCTTCTTGACGGGGAAGGTCTTGTCATTGAGCAGCGCCATGCGGTCGACGCATAATAGCTTTTCGCTTTGTTCCATCGTCAGCACCTCTTGCCCTTCGTAGCGCTCGCGCAGCGCTTGCAGCTGGTCGCGAAAATCCTCTCGCTCTCGCGGCATATTTACTCGCTCCTTTCGTCGTCTCGATAAAGATCGTTGATCGTGCACCCGAGCAGCTGTGCAATCTGCGGCAGCGTCTCGGCCGACGGCGCGTTCACGCCTCGCTCCCAGGCGCTCACGGCCTGCACCGTTATGCATAGATGCTTGGCAAGGTAGCTCTGGGAGACGCCCCTGCGCTCACGCATCGCCTTGACATTCAGCTTCAGCAAAATATCGGCTCCTTTCTTCCTCTTGATTTTTTCGCCGTGTCGTGATACTCTCTAAATTGCAAATTGATACACAGTCAAAAAGAAAAAGAACGGGGGAGCGAGGACGAGTCGAACGCCCTTCTGGCAGTGGAGGAGACCATCCAAGTGATAGCCCAGGGAGAGAAACAGCAAGAGTACCCAATCATTTGCCGCGCACCGGCCGCTCCGTATTCAATTCCTAAACTGTGATTTTATGATACGTCGAAGATTTTCGATTGTCAATACCATAGTCGAGAATTTTCAATTTATTGTTTAATTGCCCAAATATAAATAAGTAGGTGACCCCTGTGCAGACGGATATCTTTGTGCAAAACGTAGAGAAATATTGCAGAATCAAAGGCGTCAAACCTACTGTCGCGTGCGATGAAAGCGGCGCGGGGCGAGAATTGTTGAGCAAGCTAAAAAATAAAGGCGTGATTCCGTCTGTTGAGCGCACGCAGCTCCTCGCACAGTACCTTGGCTGCACTGTCTCCGACCTGCTGGGCGAAAAAGCAACGAGCAGCCCGCCATCCGAAGACGACGAGCTGCTGCAAAAGATCAGCACTCTTGCGCCGGAACGGCGCAAGCAGGCAGAAGAATATCTGGACTTTTTGATAACTCAGCAAGGAAACCAGTAAACCGCGCTCGGTTCTCGGGCGTCAGCTGACGGAGCTTGTCTTGGATGCGCTGGAGATCTGCGGACTTGCCGCGGTCATTTGGCTCATGCATGATAGGTCCCTCCGTTAAAAAAAATCGCCCTCTCCGCCTCTGCAACACCAGAGAGGGCGGCAGGCTTGCGCCTGCACCATTATTGTACCAGCGCCGTCCGGCCTTTTTGGTCGAAACGGCTGGTGAATAAAATCGGTGCCCAAATCGGACACCGGAAAGGAAGCGTCACATGGGCAGACGATACCGCAAGAGCTTTAAGCTCGGCCCGCTGCGCATCAATCTCTCGAAGTCCGGCATCGGCTACAGCGTCGGCAATAAATTTTACCGCGTCACCAAAAAAGCCGATGGCGGCATGCGCACGACCGCGACGCTGCCCGGTACCGGCATTAGCGATGTCAAAGACTACAGCAAAGATCAGGTAGAGGAGGCGGCTCAAATGACCCGCACAAGAAGAAAGAAAAAAGCTCCCGCAATTGTCAGTGGCGCGGCTGCGCTGTTGCTGCTCATCGGCGTCGTCGCCGGCGGCGGCGATGACGCGTCCAAGGATAAGGACGCCACACCCTCGACACGTCAGGAGCAGACAGTCAAGCCATCGACCTCCACCAAGACTACAACGACCACCACGCCGTCCACACCGACCGAAACCCCTGCCCCCGCGCCTCAGCCGTCTACCAAGACGGACGCAAACGCGCAGGACTCCCAGCCCGCCACGCAAAACGAGCGCAAGGTTTATCGCACCAAGACCGGCAAGCGTTATCACTACGACTCACATTGTAACGACGGCGACTATTACGAGGTCACGCTTTCCGATGCCCAAAACGCCGGTCTGACGCCGTGCAAAAAGTGCGCGGGCGGCTGATATGGCCAAGTATCCAAAATATTACGTCCGGCCGGACGGCCTGCATGAGACGATCATCCGTATCAACGGCAAGCGCAAGGCATTCCGCGGGAAGACAGACCGCGAAGTCTGGGAAAAGGTCAAAGCGTTCGACCGCGCCGCCGCCGAGGCCGAAGCCAAGCAGGAGGCCATAGAGGCGACCACTTTCGCCGCCCTTGCGAATCGTTGGTGGGATGAGATCGAGCCGACGCTCGAGCACAACTCGACCAAAAACTACCGCCCCGCCCTCAAGCGGGCAAAGGACGAGTTCGGCGACTGCCAGGTCTCGGAGATCACCGCGCAGATGATCGACGCTTACATCCACGACTTTTCGGCCACTCGTGCCCGCAAAACGGCTGCGACACAGTTGCAGATCATCAGGCAGATTTTGCGCTTTGCCGTTGTGCAAGGCGCATTGCCATATAATCCGGCCGAGGCGCTGCGCCTGCCCAAGGGACTGAAAGTGACCTACCGCATGCCGCCGGACGAAGACCAGGTCGATCTTATCAAAGCCCACGCCCAAGATACATCTTTTGGGCTGTTTGCCGCGCTGATCTATTATACCGGCTGCCGCCGCGGCGAAGCGCTGGCCCTTACCGGCGCAGACATCGACCGCAAGGCAAAACGGATCAACATCTCGAAATCCGTGTACTACGTCGGCAACCATGCACAGATCAAGCGGCCAAAGACCGAAAAGGGCACGCGCGAAGTGCCGCTCCTCGACGCTCTCGACAAGCTGCTGCCGAAGCGCCTGCCAAAAGGCTACCTTTTCGCCGAGCCCAATGGCGAGCCCCTGACAGACGACCATTTTTTCGATGCGTACAAAAAGTATCAACAAGCATCCGGCGTCACGGTTACCCCGCATCAGATCCGCCACGGCTACGCGACCGCTCTCTATGAGTGCGGCGTCGACTTTAAGACGATGCAGGCCCTTCTCGGACACGCCCAGCTCTCCACGACGATGGATATCTATACCCACGTCCGGCAAAACTCCATCAAAGCCGCCGAAAAGAAAATGCAGGAGAATTTTTAATGCCCCCCCGCATGAACACACCGACGAACACAGAATCCATTTTCCCTTTGCAATCCCACGAATTAAATAGAGTTCGAATCTCTCCTGCTGCGCCAAAGCAAAAAACCTTGGCATTACTGGAAAAACCAGTGATGCCAAGGCTTTTTTGCGTTTTCTAAACCTTTTGTTACTGCCAGTTACAACCAGTTATAACCAGTTGCATGGACACAGTTGCGAACACAGTTATGCGCCGCGATACATGTCCTGCAGGCGTCTGACGTCGGCAGCTCTCTCGATCTGTTTTTCATGCAGATAGTCATAGATAGCCTGCATTTTCTCGGGCGGCTCGCCGTGTTCCTGCCGGTACTTCTGGATGACCGCCTCGACCTCTGCG
>ERZ1034984.3166-NODE-3166-length-12240-cov-8.225441_pt1 | contig 12240 bp, 24 predicted proteins | sample MGYA00520589_ERZ1034984 | MGnify/ENA primary metagenome ERZ1034984 (study PRJEB33766, sample SAMN09781790) | gut metagenome | biome: gut microbiome | host: Homo sapiens | place: Madagascar | study: EMG produced TPA metagenomics assembly of the PRJNA485056 data... | reverse complement strand
GCGGGACGGGCTGGTGGTGCTGCTGTGCGGCGAGAGCTGCCACCGCAACGGCCCGCGGGCGGCGCACCAATGCGCCGAGACGGCGCTGGAACTCAAGAAGTATGGAGAGCGAAAGTGGATGTACGAGCACGAGGCCAGCACGGACGACTTCCGGCGGGAATACGGGAAAAATTATCTATAGGAGGGCATTAACAATGCAGGAGATTATGATCTACGACGGCGAGGACATGGAGCTTCGCCGTCTGGCGTATCGCGTGGACGAGCGGAGGAACCGCGCGGCAAGAGAGGAAGCGGAAGAACGGGCGCAGCGGGCGGAAACGAAGTTGCGGGCAGAGCGGGCGAAGGCACGGAAGGAAAAGCGGGAGCTGGGCGCATTTCTGATGGTGATTGCGCTGGTGGTCGTGATGGCGGTGTGCGTGACGGCGGCTCCCGTGTGGACGGCGGCTTTCCCCTTTGCCGGGGCGCTGCTGGTGATGCGGAAGGTCGGGTGGCTGAAGAATGGGTGATCTTTCCCGGATGCTGATCGAGTGCGCGGGGGCGAAGCGGTGCAGCGAATGCGAGGCGTACCCGACCTGCGGCGGCGTGCTGAGCCTGATGCTGGCGGCCTCGAAGGAGATCGACCGGCTGACAAGGGCACTGGAGGAATGCAAGGATGAACTGCGCAGAGTGCGGAGCAGCGATTGAGGAAACCGACCATCGGGGCGGCTGCCTCTTGAAATGCACCCGGCGCGGGCTGCGCGGGGAGCGCGGGCGCGTGGTGAGCGTTTACCCCGAGGGATACCGGGGCGCGGAAATATGCCGGGCACCGGCTTGGTGCGAAAGGAGAAAAGACCATGATCAATGAGCGGGCGCTGCTTGCGGCGCTGAAAAACGAGTGGAAGAACGCGGGCTACACCGTAGGCCGCACCGGAGAGCGACTGCTGCTGGGCGGCCACGGCTGGACGCTCTGCTGCACCATGCCGGTGCTGCCGAGGAAGGTGCTGGCACTGCTGGTGGAGCATCTGGGCGAGATCCCCGCCGCCGGGGACTGCTGGACGGTGAGCAAAAAGGGAGGCAGTCAGACGGCAATTTTACAGGTGGCGGACAAGGAATTTCTTGCCGCGCTGGATGCACGCGGCGCGGACGTGGCACAGACGCGGCTGACCTTCGGCGGATGGCGCGTCTGGCAGGAGGAGCAGACCCTGCATGTGCTGATGATGAACGAGGACCTGACGGCGATTGTGGAGCTGCCGCGAGAGGGCACGGCGCAGAGCGTCAAGGACGGGATCGTGAAGGACGCGGGGCCGGACGTGCTGCTGGTGATCTCGCAGGGCATGCCGCCGGAGGCGGAGTATCTGGAGAGCGTGCAGTGGAAATGAAAAAAGCAGAGGACATGACATCTGCGAAAAGGCTGATTGCGGCGCGGAAGGCGGCGGGGTTAGGCCAGAGCAGGCTGGCGGCTCGGTGCTATTACGAGCAGTCAACCATTGCCAATGTGGAGCAGGGGCGGGCGAGAATGAGCCTGAACCTTGCAAAGGCGGTGGGAAAGGCGCTGAATGTATCCGTGGCATGGCTGCTGGGGCTGGACGAGCCGGAGATCAGCTATGAGACTGCGCTTGCGGTGATCGTGGCGCAGGGGCGGCAGGAGGAAGCGGTGCAGGCGCTGGGGAGGATGGAATGACGCATCTGAGCCTGTTTTCCGGTATCGGCGGTCTTGATCTGGCGGCGGAATGGGCCGGCTTTGAAACCGTCGGGCAATGCGAAATTGCCGACTATCCCACAAAGGTGCTGGAAAAGCACTGGCCGGACATGCCGCGCTGGCGCGACATCCGGACACTGACAAAGGAGAGCTTTTATGAGCGAACAGGACTACGAACAGTTGACGTTATTTCCGGCGGATTCCCCTGCCAGCCGTTTTCCGTGGCAGGAAAGCAAAAAGGGAAAGGGGACGACCGTTACCTATGGCCTGAAATGCTCCGAGTTATCCGAGAGCTGCGCCCGCATTGCGTTGTCGGTGAGAATGTTCCTGGAATCCTCAGGATTGCCGCCGGGCAAGTGGTCAAGGATCTGGAGCAGGCAGGGTATCACGTCGTCGTGTTCCAATTTGAAGCTGCGGCTGTCGGAGCTTGGCACAGGAGAGCAAGGGTGTTCTTTGTTGCTTCCGACGCCGACCACAATGGACAAGATGCCGCCGAAATCGGAGGAGGCATTGAACCGCGAAGCGAAAGGAACCAGAAAAGGACGCAGACAACCGTGCAATCTGCGAGATTGGGTGGCGGTGCAGGAAGGATTCCGGATGTGGCCGACGCCGAGGGCAAGCGATGGAACGGACGTGCTGCAATCCGTCCCGCCGTCCAGGCAGAAGGAGCCGGGGAAATGCAATCTGACAAATGCCGTTGCGATGCGTCTACTAACAACACCGTGTGCGGCGGATGCGACGGGGTCAACCGGCGGCAGCAACAACAGGAGCTTGCGGACGGACGTTGCTGGGCAACCGAACCCGACGTGGGTAGAGTGGCTTCAGGGATTCCCCATCGGGTGGACAGACTTAAATGCCTCGGAAATGCGGTAGTCCCGCAGCAGGCATATCCGATTTTCCGCGCATTGCGGGAGGAATTAACGAGAATGGAGGAAACGACATGACCAAAGAAGAAATCGTGCAGTCGCTGCGGGCGTGCGGAGAGATGGACTGTAGTCCTTGCAAGTACCGGAGGAGCAAAGAGCCATTTTGCGTAGATGCGCTAATTGCGTAGATGCGCTAATACGGGATGCTACCAACCTGATCGAGGCGCAGGCGGCGGAGATCGAGAAGCTGAAAGCGCAGGTGCCGAGGTGGATTCCGGTGGAGGAACGCCTGCCGGAATCTGACGGGGACGTCTTGACGATTGTGACCGGCAAAGTTAATAACGTTACACTAATCGACGCTCAAGAGATTGGGCCATTCGATAAATCCGAGGGATGGATCCTTGAAATGTGGCCGGAATGGGAAGATCCAAAGGTCACATACTGGATGCCGCTGCCGGGGTGGAGGTGTTGACGTGACAAGTAGCATAACGTACAATATGGACTGCATGGAATACATGAAATTGCAGCCAGATAAGGCGTTTTCACTCGCGGTTGTAGACCCGCCGTATTTTAGCGGCCCAGAAAGAAGAGGATACTACGGAAACAAGGTAAGCAAAATAGGGGTTCACAGAAGCTATAAACGCTCCCAAAAGTGGGAAGTTCCAGGGGCGGCTTACTTTGATGAACTCTGCAGGGTAGCGCAAAAAATCATAGTTTTTGGGTGCAACTACTACAAATACAATTTCCCTCCTGGGCGAATTGTCTGGGACAAATGCAACGGGGGAAGCAGCTTCAGCGACTGCGAGCTGGCCGCAACAAACTGCCATGAAAGCGTTAGGCTGTTCCGCTATATGTGGAATGGCATGATGCAGGGAAAAAGTATTGAAGATGGAGCCACCATGCAGGGCAATAAGAGGAAAAATGAAATAAGAATACACCCAACGCAGAAACCTGTTGCACTGTATGCTTGGATATTCAGCCGCTATGCAAAGCAGGGGGATAGAATCCTTGATACACATTTAGGGAGTGGATCGAGCAGGATTGCAGCATGGAATGCAGGGGTGGATTTCGTCGGGATTGAACTGGACAAGTATTATTTCGAGCTGGAAGAAAGAAGATTTGCCGAGTATTCTTCGCAAATGAGAGTATCGGAACTGTGAGAAATGAAAACCAGGAGGACAAAAAATGAAAAAAAGATTTGCAATCGTGGTGCTGGCGATGCTTCTGCTGACGCTGCTTGTCGGCTGCACAGAGGCCGACAAGGTAAACGCAAACATTTCCAAGCAGGCTGAGTATTTCGGCTGTGAGCGGCGCGTGACGGTGTACAACGCCAGAACGGACAACATCATCATGTACATCGAGGGGTACATCAACATCGACAACAACACGAGCAGTGAGCTTGTGGTCACGGCAAAGGTCGGCGCTGACACTTACAAGAAAAACTATGTGTATCTTAACGATTACACGCTGTATGTGGTCGAGGATATTTCAGGCACGCACACAGATCCGTATCACTACAAGATTTACTTCCACACGGAATTCCCGATTGACGTGGAAACTAAGCCTTAAAGGAGGAATGGAACGATGAAAAAGCTATTTATTTCGCAGCCCATGCAGGGCAAGACGGAAGAGGAGATTCTGGCGGTTCGTTCACAAGTAAAACGGGACGTGGAGAAATCTCTGGGAGAAAAGGTTGCGGTGCTAAATAGCTTCTTCCGTGGCGTGCAAGGCGACCCGGAGGCCATGCGGGCGCTGTGGTGCCTCGGCGAATCGATCAAGCTGATGGCAAAGGCAGACGTTGCCTACTTTGCCGAGGGCTGGGAAGAAGCACGCGGATGCAGAATCGAGCGAGAATGTGCCGAGGAGTATGGCATCACTGTAATCGAATATGGAGGAGTGATTTGAAAATGGAAGAAAAGGTAGGCAGAAGGATGGATGAATTGAAGCCATGTCCGTTCTGCGGGTGTAAAGCACGGCTGTTTGTAAATGACGGCGTGAGAGTAATTTGCTCTGAATGCTATGTAGGCACAATGATTCTGACGGACAATATGGAGTGCGAAAGCAACGCCATAGAAACGGTGGTTGAGGCGTGGAACAGGAGGGTAAGCGATGGTTGAATACATCGATGAATCGGCAGTGCTTCAGAGAGCGCTGGACACCTACGGCTCTGCTTTGCAGATCGTGGTAACGATAGAGGAAATGAGCGAGCTACAGAAGGAGCTGTGCAAGTACCTGCGTGGCAAATACTCGCCCGCAAGCATCGCCGAGGAGATCGCCGATGTGGAGATCATGCTCGAGCAAATGAAGATGTTGTGTTGCTGCGCTGATGATGTGCGTTCCATGCGCAGGCGAAAAGTGGAGCGGCTGAAAGAGAGGATAGACAATGGCTGACTGCTATAACTATGACTGCCCTTTTAGGCAGAACGGAAGCAGCAATGCAAATCGCTGTGAGTGCGTCGCCTGTCCGAACAGGAGCGATAAAACCACGTTCTTTGCAACAAATAGAACGGCTAAGGAGGGAAAACGGGAAGATGGCGAAGTACATTAAAGTGGATGACATGCTGGCATACCCACTGCGGCGGGCGACTTGCGACAAGGGAAAAGCGAACACACGCTTCGTGGATGGTGTGGAGGCGGCGATGGAGTACGCGGAGAAGCTGCCGTTTGTCGAGTGCAAAGCGTATGCGCGAAGCGGGGAAGAACAGGAAAAAATCGAGCTGAAGGACATAACAGTGTACGTTGATCTGGCTGATCTGCTGAAGTGTCCCCTGCGGGATGACACTTTCAAGCAAACGTTTGGGGACTGGCATTTTTGGAGCGGGGTGGAATCCGTTATGGAGTACGCGGAGAGCTTACCGGCCGTCAGAGTCAAAATGAACGGGGAAATCGAAGATAAAAGGCCTTTGTGCGACCTGATAAAGGCGAACGCTTTGTTGGTATGCTGCAAGGACTGCGAATATAGCTACGAGGATGTTGCGGGACTGATGCGCTGCTATAAGGGATGTAAGGAAAACGCGGGTCGCATCGTGCGGGAGGACTTCTTCTGCGCGGACGGAGTGAAAAGGGAGGCTGCCAATGACTGAATACATACACCGAGACATGGCGCTGGCACGCCTGACCAAAGTGGAAGTGACCGAAAAGATACCTACGATGGCGCATGCAAAGCGGGCAATCGCTGACATGCCTGCGGCAGACGTTGTGCCGGTATCGGAGCTGCGTGTACTTATGAATTGGCTATACGAGAACCGCTATCTCACAGGGACTGGGTTTTCCCGGATGATCGAACTGATTAGAAATTGCAGAAGGAGGAGAGAGGGGGAAACGTTGACTGATACCGAGAAAGTGGTGATGTGCAAAACGCTGCTTGGAAACTATGACACATACGCAGATCCTGACAGCGTCCCGGCGCTTGAAACGCTGGTCAGAAATATCAAATCGGTGATGAACTTCGAGGAGGAAGCGAAGAAACATGAAAAAGGCGATTGATAAACTGCGGAAATGGCTGATCCTCAAACTGGGAGGCTACACCGTGCCGGTGGCGCCGATACAGATAGAGTGCGCGGTGCCGATAAAAGGGATTGCAAAAGCAATCAAGTACTACATCAATCCGGACGGTTATCTGAACAAATTGGAGGAAGAGTTAACGAGTGATCTTGCGGCAAAACTGATCTACGAGGGTCGGGTGGCATATCATTGGGCGAGGACGAGTGACCCGGGGGTGGAAAGGCTCAGCGCGTGCGTGTGGGCTTTGCCTCCGGAGGATATGATGCGGACTTGGGAGGCGGCAAAGCGTGAAAGCAATGGCTGAAAAACTGCGGAAGTGGATAATACGGCGGATTGGCGGATATACGCGGGAGGAAACAGCGAAGAAAGATGCTCTTCCAAAGGAACTGAGGGATGTGCTGTTAGGGAAAGCGCCGGGAGTTTATACGAGAAGAGAATTCCTGAAAGTTCGTATAGTGCAGCCAAAGAAGGAGGATGCGCCGAAGGTGGATGCGGTGGAAATCCAAGCGAAAGTGCGGGAGCTGGGGGCTGATGAACCGACGGAGGGAGTGACATGAGGAAGAGGAAAAGCAGCGTGCGGAAGTGCAGATGCTGCGGAGAGCCGATGCCGCCGGTGCGGCTGTGGGTCTGCGAGATCTGCCAGATGCAGGGAAGGACGGTCAGGCTGCCGGAGACGCTCAACGGCGCGGAGCTGGAGACGGTAGCGCGGGCGCGGCAGGAATGCGGCCTGAACCCACTGGACGGGATGACGCTGGAGGAGGTCACAGTGCTTGCATGGACATACCGGCGCGAGGGCTATGGAAGCTACGGAAAGCTGCGGGGCTATGTACACATGACGGGCAGACTGCCGGAAAGGAAGAGGGACAATGCGTGAGGAGTGCTATGTATGGCAAGTAACATTGAACGAAAAGACCGTGGAGGTAAGAGCAGCGGACAAGCTGGCCGCGACGAAGCAGGCGGCAAAGAAGCTGGGCGTGCAGTGGTCGAAAACGGCGCGGAACATGGATGTGCTGCGGCTGCGAAGGGCATGATGCAGGCAACGGCGGAGACGGGAGGCTACGTTTTCCGGGAGCCGGTGCGGATGCAGGTGCTGCTGCCGGGGCACGATCCGGTGGAGGTCAGAGCGTATGCGACGATCGACGCCCGGCTTCAGGCGGCGAGCCTGCTGGAGGTGGACTTCGAGGAAGTGCTGAAAGCAAAGGTCGCGGTGGAGACGGCGGCGCTCCGGCGGTGGCAAAAGCAACAGAGATGAAACGGCGGGCCGGAAAACCGGCCCGCACTCGGGAATTGTATTTTCTGCCCGCGCAGCGGGCGGGAAATAGAGCGACCGATACATATATACAATTTGTTTTTTTCGATACGCGCGCGCGTATCTTCGCGGCTCGGTAAAGCCCTAAGTTTGTGACCAAGGAGAAGAAAAGATGGGAGTGAAGATCATGGAGCGAAAGTATCTGTGCAAAAACGGCGTGGTCGAGCGGACGAGATACCCGGTCCGCGACAACGCACGCCCTCGATCCTCTCGGAAGAAGGGGAACACGAACTTCCGGAAGCAGGAGGCGAACTTCAACGCTGCCCTGCGGAGAGTGGCGCGCCTCCTGAACTGCAACTTCGATCACGAAAACGGTCTTCTGATCACGCTGGACTACGATCCGGCGGGACTGGAAAAGCTCTGCACAAAAGCCGGGCTGACGGAAAACGAAAAGGCATGGGCACTCGGCATGCAGAAAGCAGAGATCGGAGCGTGGAGCGCTGCGAAGAAGAAAGACGAGAAACGGGTCGATGTGGGCATCGACCCCTACGAGAACACGGAAGAAGCATGCGCAAGGCTGCGCGCAGCGGCGGAAAAGCAGATGAATCTCTGGCTCCGCAGAGTGAAGCGGCAGCAGACCGTGAAGTACATCGCGGTGACCTCGGACATCGACGGCGATACCGGCGAGGTGGTGCGCATCCACCATCATCTGGTGCTGGCGGCGGAGGGCATCTCCTGGGACATGCTGCAAAAGCAGTGGAAGCTCGGCTCCGTGGACATCCGCAGACTGAGAGGCCAGCAGGACTACACGCCGGTGGCCGTGTATCTGATGCGCCAGGTACGCAGACAGCCGGATGCGAAAAAGTACTCCGTGAGCCGCGGCATGCTGATGCCGGAGATCACGGAGCGCGAGGTGCTGGGGAATCCGGAGATCAAGGCACCGAATGGCGCGAAGATTCTGGAACGATCGGAGTACAATCCGGAGACGGTGGTACAGTACATACGCTATGTGCCAAAAAAGCGGGAGGCTCGGAAAGCGGGAGGCGGGCATGGGCTTTAAGATGCAGCGCGGCCTGCGGATCCCATACCGCAAGCAGGGGCAGATCTATTTTGCACTCGTCAACTACGACGATGCAGGGGAAAAACAGAAAAAGCGGATTGACCGCCTGATCGCGGATGCGGCAGGCGGCGACCGTGCGTACATCTGCGCCCTGCGGGACTGGCTGCTGCATGACGGTACAGACGTGCAGCGCGTAAGCGCAGAGCACTATGTGAGCATCCAGACGCTGTGCAGGATGCGAAGGAAGATCTACGAAAGATGGTAAAAGCGCCGCCCACACGGACGGCGCTTGAATTTTTTCCGCCGAAGAAAGTGGAAGTAACTCGGGGGGTAGGAATGCGAAAATAGAGCCAAAGGAGGGATAATGCGTGCAGAAGCGATACAAGCCGCAGGAGCTGGCGGAGGCGGTGGATAAGTATTTCGATTCAATCCGCGTGGTGCGGCCGCTTATCCTTGCGGAAATAGCCTATCAGGAGCAGCCGGACGGGACATTCTCGGTGGAGCTGGATGCCTTCGGACACCCGAAGAAGAAATTCGTCCGGCCGGTGGCCGCTGACGGCACGCCCGCGACCGAGGAGCTGTGGATCAAGAAGCCGAGCATGGCGGGACTGTGCCTCTTTTTGGGCATACACCGCTCGACGTGGGCGGAGTACGGGAAGAAAAAGGCGTATGCCGACACGGTGGAGCGTGCGCGGGGGCGCGTGGAGGACTATCTGGCCGGGAAGGTGCTGGAAAAGTCCTCGGCAGCGGGCGCGAAGTTTTCCCTGCAGCATAACTGCGGCTGGAAGGAGCGGCAGGAAATCAGCCTCGACAGGCAGACGCGGGAGGCAATCAAGCCGCAGAGCGCACAGCGCAAGCTGGAGCTGCTGGCAGAGCTGAAAAAGATGGACATACCGGGAGAGGAGCAAAGCGATGAAAGTAGACAAGCTGATCAAGCTGGTGCAGACGCTCAAGCCGACGGCGTTTGACGACGAGATCCTGCTGATGTGGGTGAGCGAGTGCGAGGGGATGGTTTTAAGCGAGGTGCATCTGGTATCCGTGGCGGACATCGAGCCTTTTGCACTGGGAGCGGACGGAAGCCTGCCGACGGCAGAGCTGACGGCACCCTTCCCCTACGACAAGCTCTACACGCAGTATGTGCTGGCACAGATCGATTACGCCAACGGCGAGTACACGAAGTACCAGAACTCCATGCAGATGTTCAACGCGACATACACGGAGTATGTGCACTATGTGGCGGAGGTGCTGGCCCCGGCGGACGGCCGCGCGGAGCTGATGCAGTACTACCTGTCGGCCTACGCAATCGCGCAGAAGCACGGCTACACCGGCACGGAGGAGCAGTGGCTCGCGTCCCTGCACGGTGCAGACGGCAAAGCAACCAAGATGCAGTACGCGGGAAAGAAAATCCAGTGGGCGCTGGACGGCTCGGCGGAGTGGGTAGACCTCGTGAACATGCAGGACATTCAGGACGAGATCACGGAGGATGCCAAGGAGACGATCACGGCGACGGCCTCACAGGCGGCAGCGACGGCCACGGCGGCAGCACAGGCGGCAAAGACGGCGGCGGAGGCTGCTGCAAAGTCGGCAAGCGCCGATGCGCTGGAAGCCGGACAGCACGAGCAGGGCGCTTTGCAGTATGTGGATGATGCGGAGAGCTGGGCGACCGGACAGACGCGCGGGCAGGACGTAGGCGCGGACGATGTGACCTACCACAACAATGCGAAATACTATGCCACGGCCGCAGCGGGCGCAAAGACGGCGGCGGAAGCGGCCAAAAGTGCCGCGCAGACCTCGGCGGAGACAGCCGGGAGCGCTGCGGCGGATGCCGCAAAGGCAAAGGCAGGGGCAGAGGCGGCAGAGAACGCGGCTCTGACGGCGCAGAACGGTGCGCAGCTTTCGGCGGCCAGCGCGGAGCAGCAGGGAATCGCGGCGGAAAATGCGGCACAGACGGCGCAGGCACAAAAAGCGGCAGCACAGACGGCGGCGCAGACCGCCGAGGCATGGAGCCAAGGCACGCGCGGAGGTTCGGCGGTGGGATCGAGCGACGAAACCTACCACAACAACGCCAAATACTGGGCGCAGCAGGCCGCAGCTTCCGGCGGAGGTGGCGGGGCAATCACAAAAGATGCGGTGATCGGCGCACTGGGGTACACTCCGGCGGATGAAAGCGACATCCCGACGGAGGACATCAGCGCAAACACGGCAGCGCGGCACACGCACGGCAACAAGGCTGTGCTGGACGGGATCAGCGCAGCATCGCTCAAGGGCACGGACGATGGGAGCGGGAATGTGACCTACGGCGGAGCGGCGGCACAGACGGCGGTGCGCTTTTTGCAGTCGCTGACGGTGCCGGGGCTAAACTTTAAGTACGTCAACGCGCTGCACTCCGGGACAAGCGCAGACCCGTATGGATTAAAAATCGGCAGCGGGCAGTCGCTGGTGGATAAGATCAACACGATAACGGAGCCGGGTATCTACACGGTGTACCAAAACAGGGCATCCACCGACGCGCCGGACGAGGCAAAGGCAAACAACAGCTCGCTGCGAGGGCTGGTGTACCTGTCGCAGATCAACAAGCACTATGCGGTAATCCTGATGGTAGATCAAAGCTCTAACCTGTACATCCAGTATGTGCAGGGCGACGTGGGCGGCGGCTGGAAGCGCGTGTACAATTACGATGCGGCAGCAGACGAGATGCTGAAATTTACGGCGCAGACGCTGACGGATGCGCAAAAGACGCAGGCGCGGACAAATCTGGGGTTAGGTACAATGGCAACCAAGTCCAGCGTAGAGCTGGCCTCGGACGTGACCGGGACGCTGCCGCTTGCAAAAGGCGGTACAGGTGCAACAACGGCGGCGGCAGCGCGGTCGGCGATGGGATTAGGCAGCCTTGCGACAAAAAGCAGTGCATCCCTATCCGGGGCGGATGTGACCGGGACGCTGCCACTGAGCAAGGGCGGCACGGGAGGTACGACGGCAGCGGCCGCAAGGACGAACTTAGGCCTCGGCGCTCTGGCGACGAAGGGGAGCGTATCGCTTGCCGGATCGGACGTGAGCGGAGCACTGCCGATTAGCAAGGGCGGTACCGGGGCAACGACGGCGGATGCGGCAAGAGCGGCACTGGGCGCGGCAAAAAGTGTCGGGTGGCTGCTGCTGGACAACGAGACGCTGACCGAAAACGGTACGGTGAGCGGTACGGCGGACATGAGCGTGTATCATACGGTGCACGTGATGATCGGATCGGCAATCAGCGGAGGAAACTACTACCAGACCTACAGCTTCCCATTGCTGGCGGATACATGGAACATCTACATTCCGGCACAGGGGGACTATTATCGCGCGAGACTGAACGTGACCTCGGGCGGAGTTGTGACGGTGACGATGCTCTCGGCAATCACACGGACGTTTTACCTCTATGTGAGCTGAGAAGTAAGGCGGGAAGGAGGAAAGCGGATGGAGCTTGAAGTAAAGGTGATCGAGAACGAGCAGCGGAGCAAGTCCAACACCCACCGTCTGGACACGCTGGAAAAGCGCGTGGACGAGCAGGACAAGATGGTGACGGCGATTTGCGGCTTGCAGAAGGACATGGAGCACACCAAGAGCGACGTATCGACGATCAAAACCAACGTCGATAAGCTGCTGGAAAAGCCCGCGAAGCGATGGGACGGCGTGGTGACGGCAATCATCACGGCGCTGATCTCGGTGCTGGTGGGCGCGGTGCTGGGAAAGCTGCTCTGACGGTGCCAGCAGCGGGCCGATGTGGGCATCAGCCAAGCAGGCCCATCACCGGCTGGACAGCCTCGAGAATAAGATCGGCCGACAGGATGACAAGTAATTGCACCGCCCACGGGCGGGCGAAATAAGAAAGGAGCTTATAACCATG
>ERZ1034984.3162-NODE-3162-length-12257-cov-7.465989_pt1 | contig 12257 bp, 12 predicted proteins | sample MGYA00520589_ERZ1034984 | MGnify/ENA primary metagenome ERZ1034984 (study PRJEB33766, sample SAMN09781790) | gut metagenome | biome: gut microbiome | host: Homo sapiens | place: Madagascar | study: EMG produced TPA metagenomics assembly of the PRJNA485056 data... | reverse complement strand
AAACAACAAGAAATTTTCAATGCTATAAAGAATAAAAGTTTAGGGTAGAAGGAAATTAATCTTTCTACCCTATTTTTTCGTGCTAAAGTGGTCTGAAAATGTATTTTTTGATTTTTCTTTTTATTAGAAGTGCTGAAAACACGCTATTTTCAACACTTCTAGCAAGTGGAGCTGAGGGGAATCGAACCCCTGTCCGAAAGTCAATTCACTATGGCATCTCCCATTACAGTTATTCTTTTGACATTCCCTCTACCGCACGCCGAGTAACAGGCTTACAGCTTCAGTAGCTTCATCATACGCCCATATGCGCAAAGCTTTGCATAAGTCGTTTCTCACATAGTCGAAGCCGGTATCTTAAACTGTGAGTAATCTAAGGCCGACTGCTGCACTTAGGCAGCGTATGCTAAATTATCTTCAGCGTTTATATTTAGTGTTTCCGTTGTTGAGGCGGTCGAGCCCGCCAATGGCTTCCATAGCTTCACAACCCCCGTCGAAACCAGTACAACCCCTGGTTTGATGGCTGATGTTGTTTAGCAGTATTTTATTATATCAATCTTCTTGTTCTATGTCAATAATTTGCACTTAATATTTAGAACTATATTTTTATCAATTTGACAAAGTTCTTCACCATTAGTTTGTTTTTTTATTGTAGCATTATATTCTTCTTGCACTGCCGCCTTTTATCAATTAGGCTGCTAAAATATTTCTTAAATTACCGATGTAACTATCTATGGACACGACTTTTATAGTTCTATTCAAGAAGATACAATTTGGAATAAAACCAAGAATATTGTAAGTCAAGTTGGAAATTACACATTGAAATTTATTGAAGATACTACTCAGAAGATTGCTGTTGAATCGGCTAAACAAGTTGTAACCATTACAAGGATGCAAAAATACCTGACATGTGATAGCCTAAATGTAAAATAAATTTCTAATGGCAGAACTGACGTTCCGACTTTTACTAAGATAGAAGAGTGGTGAAAAATTACTGCGATATAAAAGACACCTTAGGTGGTGTCTTTGTTATCATATATTATATTCAACTCTTTATGAAAATTAATTAAACTTGATTCTCTGAACCTTGCAGTTCTATCAATACGTCCTTTATTCGCTACTCGAATATAGGATTTTATGTATTCTATTGCCTCTTTTTCAATAGTCCCATAATTGTTTTCTATTATTTTTATCTGGCTATTACTGATTTTAGGAGTATCAAATCTGATATAGCTTACATCATTTATTATCATTATGTAACGATAATCTAATCCTGCTTTTGGTTTACTTAGACTTGGAACAGGAAATTCTATTTTGCCAAATTTTCTATTTGGTTCACCTAAATTTTTTCTTAATGGGATAAGAACAGAATTATCATTAAATTGAATGTTCAAGCACATATGAGTACGAACGTCATGTTTTGACGAGTCACCAATGTCTAAAATTTTTATCAGCGTAGGATTATCAATATAATATTGTTCAGTTATATAACAGTATTGGATATCAGACATCTTATCCCCTAGTAAAATAGGAAGCATTTCTGCTTCCTATTAAATACAAAACAATTTTTCGATTTTTTATTAGCCAGGTGACATCGAGAAAACCCTCGCAATATTGTCAGGTTATTTTTAGCCAGACGCTCCTGAGCCACGTCTCGAAGATAGAAACCATTTCTGATTTCTTACTTACATTATACACAATAAATAGTGTTTGTAAACCTTATTTTTGCGATTTTTATAGAAAAAAATAACAACAAGAGTTATAACAGCGCAAAGCAAAAAAAAGAAATATATGGGAACTTTTTACAGATTATGCTATAATAACCACAAAGGGTGAGTAAGGAGAAGGCATGGAGAAAAAAGAGAAGATAATAGAAGGATTCTATTTTGATGATGCAAAGGTAGCAGAACAGGCAAAGAGAGAAGCGGATGGAATTCAATATATCAGAGAAAATACAGATATGGATAATCCGGAAATTGTATTGCAGTTATACCGCAAACTTATAGGAGAAAAACTTTTTGAAACCCCGGTGGGAATAAGTTTTTTAAAAGAATTGCGTGATTATCTGTTGCGGGTTCCAACCATACAGGAACAAGAGTTAGAGCCAATTCATTTCCAAACACCGGAAGTAGAAGCAGAAATGCATAGCATGCGAAGGGAGAAAACTGCTTTTAAGGGAAGAATGGAAAAAAAGATAGAGCAAGGGAAGAAACGTCTTAGAATAAGTTTGATAGTAAACTTATTTTTAGCAGTACTGGTAGTGGGAATGGTGATTATTACCTTGACAAGCGATCAACCCAATATTGTTAATTATGAAAATAAGATTGTGGACAAGTACGCCCAATGGCAGCAGGAATTAGAAGAAAGAGAACAGGCAGTTCGTGAAAAAGAACAGGAACTTCAAATCAATCCGTAGGATTCACAAATTTACCATATTTTTATGTTAAGGTAAAAATGAAGTGAAAGGTGTGAAATAGATGGAAAAGTTAAAAATACTCGTGGTAGACGATGAAAGCAGAATGCGTAAGCTGGTGCGAGACTTTTTGGTAAAACAGAATTTTGAAGTGTTAGAGGCAGCAGACGGAGAGGAAGCACTGGATAAGTTTTATGCAGATAAAGAAATCGCATTAATTATATTAGATGTCATGATGCCTAAGATGAATGGATGGGATGTTTGCAAAGAAATCCGTGAGACATCTAAGGTACCTATTATCATGCTGACAGCCAAAGGAGAAGAAAGTGATGAGCTGTTAGGATTTGACATAGGCGCGGATGAATATATTTCTAAGCCATTTAGTCCGAAGATATTAGTGGCAAGAGTAGAAGCAATTTTACGAAGAACAGGCAAAAAAGACGATGAAGAGGTCTTAGAAATTGGCGGTATTGTTATTGACCGTTTAGCACATCAGGTCAAAGTAGATGGAAAAGAATTAGACTTAAGCTATAAAGAATTTGAACTATTAACTTACTTTGTGGAAAATAAGGGAATTGCGCTTTCCAGAGAAAAAATATTAAATCATGTGTGGAATTACGATTATTTCGGAGATGCAAGAACAATAGATACACATGTGAAAAAATTGCGTAGTAAGTTAGGTAGCAGAGGCGAATACATAAAGACCATTTGGGGAATGGGATACAAGTTTGAGGTAGAAGAATGAAACATTCCATAACAAGAAAAATTACAACAATTATGATAGCTATTGTAGCCGGCACAGTATTACTGTGCTGGTTTATTAATACCACACTTTTGGAGGATTACTATATTTCTCATAAAAAAGATATTTTAATCGATACCTTTAAAACTGTGGACGAAGCATATTCTAACGGAAACGGAAACGCAGAAGACTTTGAGATTGAGTTGGAAAAGCAATGTGCGAACAGCAATATTACATTAATGGTGATTAGTTCTGACGGAACCATTATGCAATCCAACGTTTCAAATAAGGACATGCTGTTAGAACAGTTTTTAGATATTATGTTTTCTGCAAAAAGTCAGGATGCGGTAGTAGTAGAAAACACGAAGGATTATATTGTAGAAAAAACACCGGATACCAGATTAAAATCAGACTATCTGGTACTGTGCGGAACATTGCAAAACGGAAATCAGATTCTTTTGCGAACAGCATTAGAAAGTATCAAAGAAAGTGTAGAAATTGCAAATCGCTTCTTGGCATATGTAGGAATTCTGTCAGTTATAGTATGTGCAGTGATTCTATATTTTGTTACAAGAAAAATCACCAATCCAATTTTAAAGTTAGCAGAAATATCACAGAGAATGACCAACCTTGATTTTGAGGCTAAGTTTGAAAGCAAGGGTGAAAATGAAATTGATTTCTTGGGTGAGCACATGAATCAAATGTCAGAAACCCTAGAGCACACAATTTCAGAATTAAAAAGTGCCAATAACCAGTTAAAAATAGATATTGAGAAAAAAGAACAGATTGATGAGATGCGAAAGGAATTTATTTCAAATGTATCCCATGAATTGAAAACACCAATTGCATTGATTCAAGGTTATGCAGAAGGATTACAGGAGTGTATCAATGATGATGCAGAAAGCCGTGAATTTTACTGTGATGTAATTATGGATGAAGCGGACAAAATGAACCGAATGGTAAAGAATTTATTGACCTTGAATCAGTTAGAATCAGGAAATGAACAGGTAGTATTTGAAAGATTTGACATTGTAGAATTAATACAAGGAGTAATTAATGCAACGGCAATTTTAAGAGAACAGGAAGGAATAACGTTAACTTTTGAACAAAAAGAGCCGATGTATGTATGGGCAGATGAGTTTAAAACCGAACAGGTACTAACAAATTACATTAGCAATGCAATTCACTATGCAGCAAATGAAAAAAGAATCAATATCACAGTTACCAAGAAGGATGACATTGTAAGAATTGGTGTGTTCAATAGTGGTAATCCAATCCCGGAACCGGACATAGAACATATCTGGGAGAAGTTTTATAAGGTAGATAAGGCAAGAACCAGAGAGTATGGAGGAAATGGTATCGGGCTTTCTATTGTGAAGGCAATCATGGATTCTTTTCATCGGGAGTGCGGAGTGAATAACTACGAAAATGGTGTAGAGTTTTGGTTTGAACTGGATGGCAAGAGTAGTTAAAAGAGTTGCGGGAGAACCAAAATAATGATAAAATAAAGGTATATTTTAGAAAAGACAGCGTAGAAAAGGAGAGGGCCTATGAAAGGATTCATGAAAAAGGGCGCAGTCATTATAGCAGCAGGGATGCTTATGACAGGCTGTGGAGATAGTCTGAAAGTATTGACAGAAAGTGAAGAAGCAATCATTGTCAATTATTCAGCAGGTACAGTGGCGAAGTTTAATAAGCACCAACAGGATGGACTAACAGTTATTGCGCAAAAAGAAGATGCGGAGAATGACGAAGATGTGACTTCACAGGACGAACAGAAGGAAGAACAGCAGAATCCGGAAGACGTACAGGAAGAAAACACTACGGCAGATACTACACAAACAGAGGCAAATCAAACAGCCCAGACGGCAGAGAGCTTAAGTCAGGTGTTGGGAATACCCGGAGTAGAGATTCAGTATACGGGTCAGTATGAGGTGAACAGTAATTATCCTCAGTTGAATCCACCAAAAGAGGGATATACTTATTTTGTAATGAATTTTACAATTACTAATACGGGAACAGAAAATGTAGATTGTAATATTACGGATAAGTCTCCGGTTTTTGCAGTATCATTGAATGGTGGTTCTTCATATAAAAATGAATTTACGATACTTCCCAATGACTTGTATACATATGAGGGAAATTTAGCACCGGGGGTAAATGCAGAAACGGTACTTGTTTTCCAGGTTCCGGAAGCAGATGCAGCAAATATTACGTCGATACAGTTACAGGCTCAAGTGAATGATGTAATTGCAAATATAGCTTTGTAAGAGACGAAATAACCAAAAAAGTAAGAAAAAATGTGAAAAATGTTATATATTTTTTGAAAATAATATGCTATAATACTAGTAAATATTTCGATACGGATAAAAGCGGTACGAGTAAAATGCCGGAGAGGAGAAGGAATTATGGATACAAATATTCTTTTGGAGAATGGTACAAATGAACTGGAGGTGTTGGAATTTACCTTGGCTGGAAACCATTATGGTATTAATGTTGCTAAGATTCGTGAAATTTTAACATATCAGCCGGTAACTCCGATTCCGAATGCGCATCCAAGCGTAGAAGGTATCTTTATGCCGAGAGATACCATGATAACAGTTATTAATCTGAGAAATTGTCTTGGAATTCCGAATATGGAACAGGACGGATTGTTTATCATTACAAACTTTAACAAATTAAATATTGCATTTCATGTAGATGAGGTTTGTGGAATTCACAGACTTTCCTGGGCAGATATTATTAAGCCGGACTCTACAATCAATATAGAAGGAAGTGGAGTATCTACAGGTGTTATCAAGTTAGAAGATCGTTTGATTGTAATTCTTGATTTTGAAAAAATCGTAACAGATATTAGTCCTGAGACAGGATTGCAAGTATCTGACATGGCAGAGATTGGAGAACGCGATAGAAGCGGCTCACCGATTTTGATTGCAGAAGATTCACCATTATTGTCTAAGTTAATTACCGATTGTCTCAGAAAGGCAGGCTATACACAGTTGATTGTTTGTGCAGATGGACAGGAAGCTTGGGACAAGTTATGCGAATTGCGTGATGGCGGTGATTTGGATAATAAGGTTCATTTGATTATTACAGATATTGAGATGCCGAGAATGGATGGACATCGTTTAACCAAGTTAGTAAAAGAGGATGAAACTTTAAAGCATATCCCATTGGTTATTTTCTCATCTATGGTAAATGAGGATTTACGCAGAAAGGGAGAAGCACTGGGTGCAGATGCACAGCTTACTAAGCCGGAAATCGGAAAATTAGTAGATGCAATCGATAGTCTTTTAGATGAAAGAGAAGGAAGATTGGCAGCAAAGGCAGCAAAGGGTGGCATTGCTTAATCAGTAAAATGATAAGAGGATTCTAGTTCACAAAGGTGGAATAGAGTCCTCTTTTTATGCAATAGGAAAATGCGTCCGATGATATAAAAATAACGTTTATTAAAATGACTTATAATACATAGTAGATTTTTTAATATTACTTATATGAGCCTTTTCTTGTCAGCAGGAAAAACCCATGTTACAATAAGAAAGATGTAATAGCATATCGAAGGAGGATATCAGGAATGAAAATGTTGTCATTGGAAACTGAATTGAAGGGAAATTCTTATCCAGGAAGAGGAATTGTAATCGGTAAGTCAACGGATGGAAAGTACGCTGTTACCGCTTATTTTATTATGGGAAGAAGTGAAAACAGCAGAAATCGTGTATTTGTAGAGGATGGCGAAGGAATTCGCACACAGGCATTTGATCCATCTAAGCTGAGTGATCCAAGCCTGATTATTTACGCTCCGGTAAGAGTTTTAGGAAATAAGACCATTGTTACGAACGGAGATCAGACAGATACGATTTATGAGTTGATGGATAAGCAGCAGACCTTTGAACAGGCGCTTCGTACTCGTGAATTTGAGCCAGATGCACCAAACTATACTCCTCGTATTTCAGGTATTATGCATGTGGAAAACGGAAATTACAATTATGCAATGTCTATATTAAAGAGTAATAACGGTAATCCGGAGGCTTGCAATCGTTATACTTTTGCATACGAGAATCCGGTTGCAGGTGAGGGACATTTTATCCATACATATATGGAAGATGGCAATCCATTACCAAGTTTTGAAGGTGAGCCAAAGCTGGTTGAAATTGATGGCGATATTGACAGCTTTACAGAAAAAGTATGGAATAGCTTAAATGAAGACAACAAGGTATCTCTTTTTGTAAGATATATTGAAATTGAAACAGGAAAATATGAAACAAGAATTGTAAACAAGAATAAATAATCATCATAAGATACGGAGGAAAACATGAAGGAATTAGAATTAAAATATGGATGTAATCCGAATCAGAAACCATCCAGAATTTATATGGAAAATGGTGAATTGCCAATCAAAGTATTAAGTGGAAAACCGGGATATATTAACTTTTTGGATGCATTTAACGGATGGCAGTTGGTAAGAGAGTTAAAGAAAGCAACAGGACTTCCGGCAGCAACTTCCTTTAAGCATGTGTCACCGGCAGGAGCAGCAGTAGGACTTCCACTTACTGATGTAGAAAAGAAAATTTACTGGGTAGATGATATGGATATGGAATTTACTCCACTTGCAAATGCTTACACAAGAGCAAGAGGTGCAGACCGTATGTCTTCTTTTGGAGATTTTATTTCATTATCCGATGTCTGTGATGTAGCAACTGCTAAAATTATTAAAAGAGAAGTTTCTGATGGTGTAATTGCACCGGGATATGAACCGGAAGCACTTGAAATTTTAAAGGCTAAGAAAAACGGAAATTACAATGTAATTGAAATTGATCCGAATTATGTACCGGCACCAATTGAACATAAAGAGGTATTTGGTATTACCTTTGAACAGGGTAGAAATGAACTGAAGATTGATAAAGATTTCTTTGACAATATTGTAACAGAGAACAAAGAAATTCCAGAGTCTGCAAAGATTGACCTTGCAATTGCAATGATTACATTGAAGTATACACAGTCTAACTCTGTATGTTATGCAAAAGGCGGACAGGCAATCGGAATCGGAGCAGGACAGCAGTCCAGAATTCATTGTACCAGACTTGCAGGACAGAAGGCAGATAACTGGTTCTTACGCCAGTCTCCAAAGGTACTTGGTTTACAGTTTGTAGATGGAATCAGAAGAGCAGACCGTGACAATTCTATCGACTTGTATATCGGTGATGATTATATGGACGTATTAGCAGATGGCGCATGGGAAAAAATCTTCAAGGTAAAACCAGAAGTATTTACCAGAGAAGAAAAACGTGCATGGTTAGATCAGATGACAGATGTAGCACTTGGTTCTGATGCATTCTTCCCATTCGGTGACAATATTGAACGTGCACATAAGAGTGGCGTAAAATATATTGCAGAGCCAGGCGGATCTATTCGTGATGATAATGTAATTGATACATGTAATAAATATAATATGGCAATGTGCTTTACCGGAATTCGTTTATTCCATCACTAAGCACAAGACAAAAAGAAAAGCGTTTTACCAATTTTGCTTGGTAAAACGCTTTTTTGTATAATAGAAAATTATGTCCTATTGTATAAAAATGCTTCGCTAAGGAATATCATAGTATGACAAGCGGATGGCGATAGTCGTTTAAGGTATCATTCGTAGCAAACATCATATGGTAAATATCAGAGGCAGTAATATCCTTTTGAAGAAGTTCCATTGCCTTGAAAGACAGTTGCTTTTCGCCATTCGAAACACTGGTAAGTAATGGAACAGTTGCATTTTCCTTAATAGCAGAAAGAAGTGGAGCAGAAGATTTACGGAAGCCTAACACGCGTAAGTAAGGAATCTGCATAGTGCCGTTAAAGGAAACATAATCTTCTGATTTTAAATTCAATATCATATGCAAGAGCAAACGACTGATTCTGGTGTAAGTGGTATTTTTTGCTTTTAACAGTTCACAAAATTGTGTCCAGGAAGCAAAAGAATGTTTCCCATGGTACATGCGGTTGGCAAGGTCAATAGAGCTGTCTGCATAAGTGGCAAGTGTGGCGGAATCTTCCGTTAAAAGTTTATAGTGTACAAGTTGTGAAAAATCATCCTCAAATAAAAAGGGATGTGGATAATTTTGGAGTAAGTCAAAGCAGGCAGCAGGCATAGAAGATGCCACAAACGTATTATCTGTTAAAATTTCAGCTTCATTTTTTAAGTGTGCACGAATAGCAGAAGCAGAACAAAAGCCCTCTGCTATGTCTGTGTCATGGTATCCTTGTCCTTTTCGTGAAAGGGGAACAGGGACAATAGGAGAAGAAAGAGAAGCTAAAGCCTTCAGATATTCAATTCCTAAAATATTATTAGGTGAAGCCAAAACACAGGAAATATCTTCTGTCCCTTGCAGTGCCCTGGTAGAAAGTACAGATGTTAAAGCCTTGGCACGAGCAGATGGAAAGGAAAGTCCTTCTTTCAGACAGGATTTTAGCTGTGTTTCCAATTCTGGGGGATTTTCGATTAAAAGGTCAGAAATCTGTTGCAAGAGGGAGAGGTTGGCGTGTTCTGCACCAAATCCCAAATGTGTAACAACACCTGTATTATTCAAAAGTGAAACCCCGCCCAGAGCAAAATATTCAGCACTGGCAGTCGCAGACAATACCGGAAGTTCTAATACAAGGTCTGCGCCACCTGTCAATGCCATATGAGTTCGGGTGAACTTTTCTACAAGGGCAGGAGCACCACGTTGAACAAAGTTTCCACTCATGGCAATGATGACATAGTCTGCCTGTGTTTGTTTTTTTAATGTTTCTATTTGATATGCGTGTCCCAGATGAAATGGGTTATATTCTGCAATAATTCCTAATACCTTCATGGGTTACCTCCGAAAAGTCCATAGTAACTAAATTATATGTGTTTCCCAGAAAATTATCAAGAAAATAAAAAATGTTATTGTATACAAGGTTGGATTGGTTTATAATAAGAGTAATGAATTAGTAATAGCGATGGTGAAAACGTCGCTATTTTGCTTGTAAAAACAGCAACAGAAAAGGAGATATAAAATGAACGTATTAGTAATCAATTGCGGAAGCTCTTCCCTGAAATATCAGGTAATTAACTCAGATACAGAGGAGGTTCTGGCAAAGGGACTTTGCGAAAGAATTGGAATTGATGGAAGACTGGTTTACCAGAATAAGAAAAATGGTGGAGAAAAAGAAGTTTCTGAACCAGCAATGCCTACCCATAAGCAGGCGATTCAGTTAGTATTGGAAGCAATTGTAAATCCAAAGACTGGAGTATTAAAGGATTTATCTGAAATCGGCGCAGTAGGACACAGAGTTGTACATGGTGGAGAAAAATTTGCATCTTCTACCATTTTAAATGAAGAAGTACTTAAGGTTGTAGAAGAGTGTAATGACCTTGCACCATTACATAACCCTGCAAACTTAATCGGAATCCGTGCGTGTCAGGAATTAATGCCAAATACACCAATGGTAGGCGTATTTGATACTGCTTTCCATCAGACAATGCCGGAAAAAGCATATCTTTATGGAATTGATTATGATTATTATGAAAAATATAAAGTCAGAAGATATGGTTTCCACGGAACTTCTCACAGCTATGTATCCAAGAGAGCAGCAGAGATGTTAAATAAGCCATATGATCAGTTAAAGACAATCGTATGCCATTTGGGAAATGGAGCATCTGTATGTGCAGTGGAAAATGGAAAATCCGTAGATACTTCTATGGGATTAACACCGCTGGAAGGATTAATCATGGGAACACGTTCCGGAGATATTGATCCAGGCGCAATGGAATTCATTGCAAAGAAAGAGAATTTAAATATAGAAGAAGTAGTAAGTATTTTGAATAAAAAGTCCGGATTAGAAGGATTATCCCATATTTCCAGTGATTTGCGTGATGTAAGATCCGCAGCAGAAGCAGGAAAACCAGAAGGAATTCGTGCCTTGGAAGCATTCTGTTATCATGTAGCAAAATACATTGGTGCTTATACAGCAGCAATGAATGGTGTGGATGCTATCTGTTTTACAGCAGGAATTGGTGAAAATGCCGGTGGTATTCGTACTAAGATTTGCAATTACTTAGGATTCCTTGGATTAAAGATGGATGAAGAGGCTAACAAAGTTGAAGGCGAAGAGCGCATCATCTCTGCGGCTGATTCAAAAGTAAAAGTATTATGTATTCCAACAAACGAAGAACTTGCTATTGCAAGAGAGACAGTAGCCCTTGTAAAGTAAAATAGTTGCAAAAATTTATTGACAAACGGAATTTACATATGTATAATATATCGAGTGTGGATAGGAGACTGCCATGATAGTAGAATTAGCAGACGTTATTTCCTGTGAGAATAAGGAAGTATCAAAACAGGTAGAAATTGAATTAATGTCTTTTAACTCAAGACTGGGAGAGTTTCCCATCGTTAAGAAAGCACCATTTGTACTGAAGTTTACCAATGAAGAGAATAAGCGTTTGTTTATTCAAGGCGAAACAGAAGTTACAATTGCGATTCCGTGTGACCGTTGTCTTACAGATGTAGACAAGGAGTTTTCGATTGTGATTGATAAGGAATTAGACCTTACGAATCAGAATGAAGAGAAGCGCATGGATGAGACAGATTATATGGTAGGTACCAATCTGGATGTAGATAAACTTATTTTTGGAGAAATTTTGGTGAGTTGGCCAATGAAGGTTCTGTGTAAGGATGATTGCAAAGGTATTTGCAAACGGTGCGGAGCCAATCTGAATATCACAGAGTGTCAGTGCCAGAAAACAGAACCGGATCCAAGAATGGCAGCAATCCAGGATATTTTTAACAAATTTAAGGAGGTGTGACCATGTCTATATGTCCAAAAAATAAATCTTCCAAAGGAAGAAGAGATCAGAGAAGAGCAAACTGGAAAATGACTGCTCCAACATTAGTAAAGTGCAGCAAATGTGGCGAATTAATGATGCCTCATAGAGTTTGCAAGAACTGTGGAAGCTATAACAAAAAAGAAATCATTCCTCAGGACTAATTTCAGACAGTGGAGAACCGTTAGAGATAACGGTTCTTTTTTGCTTTATAGGATTAGGGTGTCAAAAGGGTTATAACCTTTGATATAAATTTGTACCTT
>ERZ1034984.3145-NODE-3145-length-12335-cov-11.241775_pt1 | contig 12335 bp, 9 predicted proteins | sample MGYA00520589_ERZ1034984 | MGnify/ENA primary metagenome ERZ1034984 (study PRJEB33766, sample SAMN09781790) | gut metagenome | biome: gut microbiome | host: Homo sapiens | place: Madagascar | study: EMG produced TPA metagenomics assembly of the PRJNA485056 data... | reverse complement strand
AACTAAACCCTGCCCACCCCACGCATGGTGAGCCATCCCCCAAGCAGCAAACCCATTTATATGAAACTCATACACCCCCTCCTCATCGCAACCCTCTCCCTCAGCACCCTCAACTCCTGCATACAGGACGAACCGCTCAACGCAGAGTGTGACATCACGGGAGTAGACGAAACGTGGTTACAAGAACACAGAAACATTCTCTCGACCGACCCTAATATCGAGAATCAACGCGTTACCTTCACGCTTGCCAACAGAAACATTGACCGCAGTGCGTTCGACCCGAAATTTACCTTAACCCCTGGTGCTCGCATCACGGCTAACATTGATGGAAAGGAAGTAGAGGGTAATGGTATCATGCGCAATTTTAATAATCCCCAAACTTATACCACTCACTCGCAAGATGGTGCATGGAAAAAAGACTATGAAGTGATGTTTAGTTATCCTCCTATCATCACCGAAGAGTGGAACTTAGGATTTGAAAGCTTTGAACTTGATCCCTCTCGTCGCTTTTACGAATGGTTTGAGATGGATGCCGCTACAGGCGAAAGGAACAACATTTGGTCGTCTGGCAACCCTGGCTACGACCTCACGCGCGATAATATAGGTATACAAGAATACCCCACCGTGGCCATTGACAATGGCGTTCAAGGAAAAGGACTTAAACTCACCACACGCGCCACAGGATGGAACATGATGAAGATGCCTATCGCTGCAGGCAATCTGTTTATTGGTACTTTCAATGCTAGCAAAGCTGCCATGGGACAGACGCAAGCTTTGCAAGCTACACAATTTGGTCTGCCTCTCGTAACAAAGAAGCCTTTGCGCTTGGAGGGCTATTATAAGTATAAAGCTGGGGAGGACTTCACCAACGCCAACTTTAAAGTACAGCCCACGCTTCACGACACAGCCGATATTTATGCCGTAGTCTATGAGATAGCAAGCAAGAGCGAGATGGAAGCCGACCCCAAAAAGAAGTTTGTAGCCCTTAATGGTAAGGACGTGCTCAACTCCAAGCGTATCGTGCTCCTCGCTCGCATCGACAAACCTGTAGAGTTTCAAGGAAACATAGAGAATCTGGAGGAATCGGAGTGGATTCATTTTTCGGAAGAGTTCAAGCCCATGAATGGAAAAGAGTTTTCACTTGAGCGCATGGCCGACAGAGGTTATGCCATTGCTGTGGTGATGACCTCTAGCCGTGAGGGAGCTTACTTCAAGGGAGCAGTAGGTTCTACGCTCTACGTAGATGAAATCAAGATTATCAACGAAAAGTAACCCCTCAAAATCTTTCCCAATACCGACATACCCCTCCCTTATGAAAAAAATATTATTACTTCTCGCTCTAACTTTTACCTATTGCAGTCTACAAGCTCAAAAGGTAAAGGAAGCCAAAGAAACCGACACAAACCTCATCAAAGCAGCACTGCGCGGTTGGCACGTACGTCTCGGCGCAGGGTTCAGCATAGGTGGGACATCGCCCATTCCCCTGCCCGCCGAAATTCGTAAAATCAATAGTTTCAACCCGACCCTCTGTATCCAACTCGAAGGTGCTGCGCACCGCAAATTCACTAAGCATTGGGGCACCATGATAGGTGTTCGCTTCGAGAACAAAGGCATGAAGACGGATGCCACGGTGAAGAACTATCACATGGAAGCCGTCAACGATGATGGATCAGGCAAGATTAATGGCGCATGGACAGGTAAGGTCAAGACGGAAGTCAATAACAAATACCTTACGTTCCCCATTCTGGCCACCTACTCCTTCAACGACCGTTGGCAAGTGCAAGCAGGTCCCTACTTTTCCTATCTCATCAATGGTTCGTTCAGCGGCGAAGCCTATGATGGCTACATTCGCAACCTTGACCCAACGGGGCAGAAAGCCGAAGTAGCTAGCGCATCGTACGACTTTTCTTCCGACCTACGTCGTTTCGCCTGGGGACTGCAAGTAGGTGGCGAGTTTAAGGCTTACAAGCACCTATCCGTATCAGCCAACCTCAGTTGGGGATTCAACAGTATTTTCCCCTCCGACTTCGAGAGTGTCACCTTTAAGCTATTCCCCATCTACGGAACGCTGGGCTTCAACTATTTGTTCTAAGGTGGTGTTCTACTTTTGCCCTTTCAGGGCGTAACGTTCTTGCTTACGGGAGACCCAGGGCGCTGCCCTGGGCTATGAACAGACATTGGGCTTTCAGCCCGCGCTGACTGCTCAACACAAGCCGTTCCGTACAGATAGAGACACAAGTCCTAACCCAAGGTGGGCTTAATAGTCGAATGCAATCAAGCTTGCTTGAATTGCTGATACACTACCGATAATTCAGCCCGCTCATACTAAATCCGAAATTAAGATGAGTATTCCCAACCACATGCCCGCGAGATAAGGGAACGACTTTCTTTAGAGAAAACTTAAATAATGTATTTATTCATGCCCATAGCGTGACCAAACACAGCACATTTCACAACCATAAGAATACAAACAACAAACATCAACGATATGAAGATTTTTTTACTTACATGCGTAGCCGTGGCAAGCAGTCTATCAGCTTTTGCCCAGACTGACGTTACCCCCGTGGTCAACAAGTACAGTGGCGATCTCTACATCAACCTCTTCTCTGAAAATTACGATGAGAATTCCAAGATGGACGCCAAAGTAACCGTTTCGGCTTCAGCCGAAGCTGGAAAAGTAGACTTTTCACTTCCTAATTTCGCATTCGGCGGAATGCCTCTCGGCGACATTTTCTTGCCTAACATCAGCATCTCACAGAAAGAAGACGAGTACGTATTCGCTGAAAACCCCGACGTACGCTTCAACTTCCTTGCTGGCACTCCCAACGAAATCGTAGCCGATGCTCACCTCAACGAGACTAAGAGCTACATCAAGGGCGATAGCATCGTGGCTTACATCCCCGTTCAGTGGATTCGAGGCACAGGCAAAACTCCTATCTACGTGCTCTTCAAGGGTAAGGTAGCCAATAACTTGGCTCTAGAATATGGTAGCTTCACCAACGTGTCTAACTGGGAATATGGAAAACCTTGGGATAGCGTAAATGGCTATTTCGACCTTTCTGCACTCGATGAGAGCGACAACTTCTGGAATGCATCACAATTAACCCTCGATAATTTCTATACTCCCAAGGGCTGGTGCATTGCCAACGTGACGGGCATCAGCGGCGTGGGTGCTACCATAGTGGGCGCTCGTATGCAGACCAATGAGGATGAGAACAATCCTGAATTTGCGGCAATACTCTTCAACGCAGCCAATCCCTTGATGGCTAGTCAGATTGTACCGGGCTATATGACATTAGGCACAAGCTGGGCCACTGCAAACGCTATGGAGGACCTCTCCAAGACATCCGATGGCGGTGCATTCGGCGGTATCGAGTTCAAGGGAAAACCCGATGCCATCCAATTCGACTATATTCGTAGCCATGGCGAGAGCATTCCCAATGAGCCTGCCACAGTGGTAGCATATCTCTGGAAAGGTCAGTACAAGCAAGAGGCCGTTCCTGGAAATACAAATTTTGGCCCAACCACTGCCGTGACCATGTATGGTCGCGATCGCAACATCCTCGGAATGAATACCAACCTAGGTAGCAAAGTGACAAAGAGCGAAGACGCCGCATGCATAGCTTCCGTGGTGAAGAGCATCGAAGGCGACCAAGAGACATTTAAGACGATGACCATAGACCTTGACTATGGAACCTTCGCTGGCACAGACGTACAGCCCGACTCACTCAACATCATCTTCGCTGCCAACGACTACTTTGGCGACCGCACCAAGATTGGCGTAGACAATGCTCTCGCGGTCAACAACATTAAGCTTCTCTACTATCACGACCTCAAGAATGTGACTTACGGAGGCAAGGCTGTAACCTTCTCTGAAGACAATTCTGCCACACTCACCTCTGTATACCATGCAGACGAACTCAGCTTCACCAAGGTGGGCGAGGGTGCAATCGTTGTCAAGACTTACGATGAGAAGACAGGACTTCTTACCATCCGTGTAGAAGCACAGGATGTTCGCTTCAACCCCGAAGCCGTGACCACCTATACCATCCAGTTCGCACTCGTACCTGAAGCTATCAACGATGCGAAGGCTGAGGTAGCTCCCGCTACTAAGCAGAGCATTTACACGCTCGATGGCTGTCGCGTAGCTACTCCTATCAAGGGCGTAAATATCGTTAATGGTAAAAAGGTTATCAAGTAATCCTTTATAGCATAAAAAAATATCAAGAGCCGTTCTTTGAAAGGAGGGCGGCTCTTTTTCAAACAAAAGATAGCGAAATGAAAAAGCAATTATTGACACTTGCTCTTTTGGCTTCAGGTTCACTCTCATGCTTAGCTCAGTATCAACTGCCGAATTCGGATTTTGAATCAGACTTTGTTGTGGCATATACCAAACGCAGTGGATTGGGCAATAAATGGTCTCAATACAAGTATACCCATTGGTATGAGCCACTACATTGGCATGGATATGCAACTGCAGAACTTGCTGGTTTAGTAGCAACTGTTGCATCAGGGACTAGAACAAATGATAAATTAAAGCAAGTAAATAGCGATCGCGATAACGGAGGTAAATGTGTATGCATTACATCCGATAGTCCTATGATAAATGTTGTGGGCAATGGTGTAATGACTACTGGTAGAATTTACGCTGGTGGACCATCTACTGAATCAAACGACAACTATAATTATTCAAGACCTGGTAACACAGATACAAAGAATAGTAGCTACCAAGACGGAGAAAATAAAAATTCCGACTTCTTTCAAACATTTACGGGAAAGCCTGATGTGATGACCGTTTGGGTAAAGTTTATAGCAGCTCAAGCTACGCAGACTTCAGAAGCACCTTACGCAACCGTCAACGCTGTAATCCACGATGCAACAGAATATCGTGACCCTGAGAAGACAGGCACAGACTATTCTAAGCATAAAGTAGCACAGGCACAGAATACCACCATCGCCAATTATGGGCAATGGCACCAGCTTTCCGTACCTTTCGACTACGATGACACGAAGTACAAATCAAAGGATCCTCAGTACATTCTTGTCACTTTCTCTACCAACGCAAAACCTGGTGGTGGCACCTCTGGCGACCAACTCTATATCGATGACATCGCCATGGTCTACTACAACGACCTCAAGACCCTCACCTATGGTACGGGCAGCAATGCGCAAGACCTATTGGCCAAGGCTGGTAAAGCTGTGGACAACGTAGTAAGCATTGATGCTTCAGACCTCTTCTATGAGAAGAGCAAGGTAGCATTTAAGAAGAGGGGTCAAGGTGCCAACATCACTGAAGAGACTTACGACCCCAACACTTGCATCCTCACCATCAAGGTAAAAGCCAATGATATCTCTGTAAATGCTAAGAACTACACCATCTATAAGGTACAGTTTAAGAAGCCCATCACAATCTCAGATGATCAGGACGTAAGCACCACCGAGGATGCCAACGCAAAAGTCATCATGACCCGCACCTTCAAGAAGGGTTGGAACACCATCTGCCTCCCCTTCAGCACTACGGCAGAGGCTCTCGGAGCTGCTAATGTACAGGAGCTCACTGATTGCACAAACGACTTGATCAACTTCAAGAGCGTTAAAGGCAATATGCAATGGAACACACCTTACCTCATCTACTTCAACGAAGAAAAGGTTTTCACAAGCGAGAATCCCTTCATCTTCGCTGGTAAAGTAACTAATTCAAACGAATCAACTGGAGTCGGCTTCTCCCCAATCAATATGATAGGCAACTATAAAGCCAAGTTCTCTATGAAGGGCAAATACGGTGTAGTAGATCAGAATGGCGTACAGAGAATCATGAGCGGTGGCGAAGGAGCTACACTCGGTCCCTGCCGTGCTTACTTCCAGACCTCTAAGGCTGGTGCCAACGGTATGCTCATCAACTTCGATGGTCAGACTACAGGTATCACCGCAGCCGAACTCAATGCCGAGGGCGCTGCCGAAGATGCTCCTATTTACAACCTCCAAGGCGTTCGCGTAAACCACCTCACAAAGGGTGTATACATCAAGGGCGGCAAGAAGATTATCGTAAAGTAAACTATTCACACATCGACTATCCAAAAGACTAACGAAACATGAAACGTACATATATTGCACCCGAAGCCCTCGTCATCAAGATGACAACAGAGGATGCCATTCTTTCGCTCTCTGGCGAGTTGAGCGCAGGTGGCGGCGACAACTTGCAGATTAAGCCTTCTGACGAAGAATACAAAGGTTCATTCCAGAGCAACCGCTTCGAGTGGAACTCAGAAGAGGAATAATCCTCGCACTGACGAATAAATTTATAGGGCTATCCCTCTCTACTTTGTGAGAAGGGGTAGCCCTATTTGTTTACTTTCGATGTTACTCTTTCTGTGCTCTACCTACGATAATAGAGAACGCTTAAAATTTATTGTTGTCCGCTAAAGCTCTTGCCCAATAGGCAGTGGGGGCGAAGCGAGCCTCATCGCTAAATGGATGATAAAAAGCTATACACACCTTTCTTCGATGAAAATAATCATCGCTGCAAGAACGTATAGCTGTTCGCAAATAAGCTTTTAGCCGTTTGTAAACAGGCATCCTGCTGTTCACAAATGCCCATCCTTCCATCGTAAACCGCTCGGTGGCAGCATTGCCACCGCCCAGTGGCAGCACTACCACCGCCCAGTGGCAATGCTGCCACCGGGCGGTTTACGATGGAAGAACTATCAAAACGGGACGGAAAAGCCTTCGTTTAGGATTGATAATAATGCTATCCAGTAAAACATTGCAAGCAACATAAATAGGGGCTGATTCTTCTCACCAGAAATCAGTCCTTTGGGCTATTTTGCATAAGATAGGCTGCATCTATACGATGAAAGGGGCTTACCTTTTCAAAAAATCATCAGCAATGCCTATTTATGGTCATTTCAAATAGGATTTCTATGCTCTTTTGAGGTTTAGCGGAAGCAATACTTAAAATTACATCATGCTGGCGACTGAATAATCATTCTCCTGCTTCATCCAACAATTTGTCGAGTTGTGCTTGAAGTTCCTCGTTAGCCAAAGCCAACACGCCAGCCTTGTCTGTACTTAGTGCAAGCCTCTGAAACAGACAACTTTTCATCTGCCTTTTCAGTTCCCTAACTTTCCAACTTTCTTTAATACATTCTTTGTAATAGAACTGCATTTCCAACGTATTATCGCACTTCAACAATTCATAGTAATGACTCCATGTCAAAACGTGGGACAGCGTCCCACATTATGCGCCAGCGAAATTGGCGTTGCGACATACAGCCCGCCCGCACCGAGTTGGGCTACCAACCCAAGTGGCCCCTTACGCGAGGCGTCGAAGCCACCTTTCATCCCTAACAACATCGCACCTATACAACATTGGCAAAAATGAAAACCACCCCCATACCATCAGCAGTCACCTCGCGCCATCTGCTATCCGTAGAGTTGGCCACCTTGTGCTACACCCTGTTCACCCTGTTACTCATATTGCTGTTGTGGCAGCGCATGAGCAACCCCTTGGCCCTTGTTGAGGGCAGAGCCTTGGTGTTAGGCGGTATGGGTTTGTTGTGGTGGTTTTACCATTTACGTCCCAACCCCTACCTATTATTTTTGCGTTACCTATTCCCGTTGTCGTTGTTAGGGTATTGGTATCCCGACACCTACGAGTTTTGCCAACTCTTTCCCAACCTCGACCACCTGTTTGCGGCAGCCGATTTAGCCCTATTCGGTTGTCAGCCCAGCATCACCTTTTCGCAGTTATTGCCCCAAAAGGTGTGGAGCGAACTCTTCCACATGGGCTATTTTGCCTATTATCCGCTCATCGTAGTAACCGTGTTGGCGCCCATTTTTACCAACCGCAAGCAGTTCAGCCGCACCGCCTTTGTGGTGATGGCCAGCTTTTTTATGTACTACCTCATCTACCTGTTTTTGCCCGTAGCAGGTCCGCAGTACTATTTCCATGCCGTAGGCTTTGAAGTCATACAGAGCGGGCACTTTCCGCAGTTAGGCGATTATTTTCGTTATCACACCGAGTTAGCCATATCGCCAGGTCCCGACGGCTTTTTCCGCGAATTAATTGAGCGCACGCAGCAAAGCGGAGAGCGTCCCACCGCAGCCTTTCCTTCGAGTCATGTAGGCATGAGCACCGTGTTGATGTTCCTGTTGTGGAACAATCGTCGTTGGTTATTTGCCGTAGCCCTTCCGTTCTACTTCTTTTTGTGTTGTGCCACGGTTTACATACAAGCCCATTATTTAATCGACGTGTTTGGCGGTTTTGTTACAGCCATCATTTTTTATTACTTCACCAACTGGCTCTACCTACGTCGCAGAGCACGCATTTTAGGGGCAGCAGCTTAAGCCCCCTCGTGCCCCTTGCCCACCCCTTACGCACTCAATTTATGCCATTTTTTGCCACTCCGTAAGCGTTGGCAAGAGACAATATGCTAAAAAAAACAACATTTTTTTTGAAAAAAACTTGCACGCTTGTAGCAAAACCCCTACATTTGCACCATACAAACGATTGGGAATCAAGCAGAATGTAAATCCCTCGTGGACAAACCGCGTAGCCTACCTACTACCTACCTTATTTTCGGCACGCGTTAAATGAAAAGGGTTCCCACCCACTTCTCTTCAAAATGAGGGGGAGCGGAAGGTGAACTTGGGGCAATGAAAAGCCTCCTGACGACCAATCAACAATCTTAAAAGAGGAAAGACTCAAAATTGTTGAGGGATGAAACACGACAGCCTAACAGCCAATGTTTATGGCGTTTAAAACATTGCAGCCCTACCTTTAAGGTGCGCTACAAATTGCGAATCGTTCAACGCGAGCAATAGTAGATGTTGCCCTTCAAGGTGAGGTCATTTGTCGTATAACTACCTATACCGTCCCTTTGCATTGCGCAGTGTTTTGCTGGGCTTGCAGCGTCTTTGCCCTGTGCTAACTTGGTTTTTTACCGTGCTTGCTGTCTATTTTCCTCTTTTGCAGCCCCCATTCTCCATCATTCCGAGAATTATTTTTTAAAAAATACACAAATGAAAAAAATTACTTACTTCTTGACAGCACTCTTCACATGGATGTTTGCTGTCAGCGCTTCGGCAGAAGGTGGCGTCACCGTTGCCACAAGCTACACGGCTGCAGAAAATCTGACTGACGGCTACTATGTGTTGAAAACCCTGAGTAAGGGCGTAACGGGTTACATTTATCACAATCCTGCTAACGGTGGTCGTCCTTTCCGTCAAAAGATTGAGGCTAATATTCCTCTTTCTGCTGTTGGAATGAATATGGAGTATGTTTGGAAGCTAACTAAAAACGCTACAGACGAAACCTTTACTCTTCAGAATGTAGGTACTCAAGGTTACTTTCCCGCAGAAGATGCTCATGGAAAAAACTTTGCGAGTTCAACAGAAACTTCAAACGCGGCTAATTTGAAGTTTAGTACTGCTGAGGGAATGGAACTTGATGGTGGTGTGCTTTTGTATGAAACTAATTACAAAGGCACAGATAATAAAGATTTATACATCTACGCCAATACCACAGATGAAAATAACCTTTCATATTGGGAAGGTGGTTCTATTAGCAATAATGCTGCAATCGTTCGGTTCGCCTTCTATAAAGTAGAGAACTTAGATGAAGCACAAATTGCTTCTTATACCATCAATTACAAGGTGGATAACAATACTGTTTCAACTATTGAAAAAAAAGGTGTAAAGGGCGAGACTTTTTCTGTTATACCAATATTAAAGCAAACAAAATTATCTTACTACCTTACTGAAGACCAGCTTACTGGCAACCTTGTGCTCTCTGACGACAACAAAGAGTTCAATGTTGTTTATAAGAAGGGTACTGTTCCTTTCGAGTTCTCAACAAACGAAAGCAAAACTTGGTACACATTGTCTTTGCGTAATGAAAATAATTCAGGTGTAGGTAATTATTTGATTCGCCAAGACAATGATAACATCAAATCTGGTAATAGTGATGGTGAAAGCAAATTCGAGGCTGACAATGTAACCACCTTCGAGCGCTTTAATGGAGGTATTTGGGCCTTTGTTGAAAGTGGCTTTGGTGTAAAGCTCATGAACAAGTTTACTGGCACTTATGTAAAAGTTGATGGTGGCGGCAATAAAGCAAAATTGGATGCTACGGGTACTGTCTTCTATGTACAAACTACATCGGCTACGGGTGCTAAATTCAGCTTGCAGTATGACGGAAAGAGCTATTTAGGTGACCATAGTAGTGGTAATCTTGCAACTTGGACGGATAACGAAGCCCAAAATAATGGTGGTTCAGGTTTCGCTATTCACGATGCCAACCTTGAAACTTATGTAACTGTAGGTAAATCAGCTGCAACCGCCAGCCTCCAAGCCCTTACTGCCAATGAAGAAGTAGCAGGTAAACTTACTATCAACACAGATGCTTCAATTGCAGCTGCAAAGACAGCCGTAGAGTCTGCTGCTGCTACTGTTGATGCTTTGAACGCAGCTTATGCTAAATCGTATAATGTTGACCTCACGGCTTACTATCGTATAAAGAATGTGGTTGCTAATGACAATCAAAATTCATACGTTAGCTCACAAAACATCTTTGTAGGTACTGACGGCAAACTCTCAACTTCATACAACGCCGAGAATGGATTAGACCGTGTGGTACGTCGTGTTTCTGCTACTAAAAACTACGCTTCGCAACTTTGGCAATTTGTTGACAACAACAACGGTACTTTCAAACTGAAAAATGCCAACACGGATTGCTGCTTGGGTGGTTACAAATCAAATGGTACTGCCCTTGAAATGCCTATTGACAATAAGTATGCTGGTGAATATACCCTAAAAGCAACTGCAACTACTGCATTTACTGGTAATGATGGCAAGAGCATGCTTCAGTTGGTTACCGAAGGCCACACCATGAATGCGTGGGGAGGTGCTGGTGCTGAAACCATCGCTAATTATGATGGCCACGACGGCGACCAAGGTAACTACTGGCAATTCATTAAGGTAACTACCGTGCCTGTAAACATTAGCGCTGCTAACTATGCTACAGTAGCTTATCCTTTCGCAGTGAAAGTGCCTGCTGAGAGCGGAGTGAAGGCTTATGCCGTTTCAGACGTTAAAAATGGTGTGCTCGTACTCAGCGAAATCACTGACGGCATTATCGCAGCTAACACCGGTGCTATCCTTTACCACGAAGGTGAAAAGCAAGTGAATCTCCAAATCACAACAGACGAAGCTACTTACACTGGCGAGAACAAGCTCCAAGGCGCTACAGCTAAGCGCACAGGCTTTACTGCTAACGACACTTACGTTTTGGCACTTAACTCAGCTAACCAGGCAGCCTTCCTCAAGAGCGAACTCACCACAGTACCTGCTAACAAGGCTTATGTTTTGGCTTCAGCTCTTCCTGCTGCCGAGGCTGGTGCGCAAGCCCTTAACTTTGGCTTTGGCGAGGTTACAGGCATTAATGGCGTAAACGCTGATAGCAACAATGCTGTTGAATACTACGACTTGAACGGCCGTCGCGTACTTTATCCTGCTAACGGCATCTTTGTTACTAACACTGGCAAAAAGGTGTTCATTAAGTAATCAACCCATTCAATTCTTCAAAAAACAAAACGAATTACGAAAATGAAAAAGACATATATTGCCCCTTCAGCCGTTTGCTTTAACTTGGTTGCTGAAGGCATGATGGCAACAAGTGATCCTACGAGCATTAATTACTCTTCGGACGAAACGGTAACTAACGAAAACAAGGTGCTCTCAAACGACAAAATTTGGGACAACGACCTTTGGGGTACAGCTAACAAGGACTAACCCCCTCATCAGCTGATGAGCTACACCCCGTAGCCTAACATTACGGCAAGCGCCGCACAACGAACACTCTGTGCTTAAAGGAGTGAACGCTGTGCGGCGCTTTTTGTGTAACAATAAGTAGGTTTTCAAAATTTATTGCTGTCCAGTAAAACTTTTTCAAACAAAATAATTTAGGGCTGACACTTCTCACGAGGTATCAGCCCTTTTGCCTTTCTTTGTTCTTGCTAAATAAAAATAGAACCATGAGCAAAGATAGTCATTTTACTGGACAGCAATATTGGGGGATATTTTTGTTTGAAAAAGTTTTACCGGACAGCAATAATTAAAGATATTACTCTTTGGCGAGAAAAATATCTTATGGAAAACCTTGTTACCAAACGTATCAAAACACTCAAAACAGCCTAAAAAGTGGTCTCGTTTTTGATGCCAATTTTGAACACCCTACCTTACAGGGCGTCACTAACGAACGTGCTTTGACCCAGGGTGTCGTTTCGCTTGCCCTGGGCATCCTATGTTACCCACCAAATTTTACGCGTACTTTTTGC
>ERZ1034984.3144-NODE-3144-length-12335-cov-23.027036_pt1 | contig 12335 bp, 10 predicted proteins | sample MGYA00520589_ERZ1034984 | MGnify/ENA primary metagenome ERZ1034984 (study PRJEB33766, sample SAMN09781790) | gut metagenome | biome: gut microbiome | host: Homo sapiens | place: Madagascar | study: EMG produced TPA metagenomics assembly of the PRJNA485056 data... | reverse complement strand
GTGGTGGCAAAGCTGCGCGGCGTGCTGGGCACCCGCAAGCTGGGCCACAGCGGCACGCTGGACCCCATGGCCACCGGCGTGCTGCCGGTGTTCTGCGGCGGGGCCAGCAAGGCCGTGGACCTGCAGCTGAACCACGACAAAAGCTACCGTGCCACGCTCAAACTGGGCGCAAAGACCGACACCGGCGATGTGACCGGCACCGTGCTGGAGACTGCCCCGGTGACGGCAGGCGAAGCCGAACTGCTGGCCGTGCTGCCGCAGTTCATCGGCCCGCAGCTGCAGGTGCCGCCCATGTATTCGGCCATCAAGCTCAATGGCCAGCCCCTTTACAAGCTGGCCCGCGAGGGCGTGACCGTGGAGCGCAAGGCCCGGCCCATTGAAATTTACAGCATCACCTACGGCGGCAGCCCGGCCGAGAACGAGTTCGTGCTGGACGTGCGGTGCTCCAAGGGCACCTATATCCGCACCCTGCTGGAAGATATCGCCGCCGCCATGGGCCAGAAGGGCACCATGAGCGCCTTGCGCCGCACTTCGGCGGGCGTGTACACTGAAGCCGATGCCCACACACTGGAAGAAATCCTTGCCGCAAAGGAGCAGGGCCCGGACGCTCTGCAGGCACTGATGCTGCCGGTGGAAAGCGTGTTCGAGAGCCTGCCGCTTTTGGTGGTGGAGCCATGGGTGGAGCAGCACTTGTACAACGGCTGCCCCACCAGCCGCTATCCGGCAGCAGATGGCCGCTACCGGGCGCGCAATGCCGCCGGGCAGTTTTTGGGCCTTGCCAACATCGTGCAGGGCGTGCTGCGGGTGGAAAAGCTGTTTGTAGAACGCAATTGACGCCCGCATTCGTTCATTTGCCGTTGTTTTTTAGAAACACAAAAGTCTGACCGAAACGTTCTTGGCTCTCCCTTTGGGAGAGCTGTCACCGTCAGGTGACTGAGAGGGCGAAGGCGTATTCCGAAAGTAAAGGAAACAAAACCCATGCAGATCATTTCACAGTTTGCGCCGCTGCCGCTGGCGGAGCCCGAGAAAGGCACCGCCGTGGCAATGGGCTTCTTTGACGGCATCCACATCGGCCACCGGGCGGTGATCGACGGGGCTGTGCAGTGGGCCAAGGCCCACGATGCCGCCCCGGCTGTGTTCACCTTCAAGCTGCCGGTGGTGAATAAAATGAAGGGCAGACGGCTGCTGTCCACAGCGGACAAGCACGCGCTGATCGCAAGCCTGGGCGTGGAGTATTACCTCACGCCGGATTTCGAGGAGATCAAAGGCCTGACGCCGGAGCAGTTTGTCCGCGGCATCGTGGAGGACTGCCATGCCCGCGCCCTGTTCTGCGGCGAGAACTTCACCTTTGGGGCAAAAGCTGCGGGCAATCCTGAGATGCTGCGCCGCCTGTGCGCGCCGCTGGGCGTGGAAGTGGTGGTCATCCCCATGGCGCAGTTTGAAGAAAAGCCGGTGTCCTCCACCCGCATCCGCACCGCGCTGGAAGGCGGCGACATCCCGGCGGCCAACGCCATGCTGGGCATGCCCTACGCCATCCGGTTCGAGGTGCAGCACGGCGCGGGTCTGGGCCACACGCTGGGCGTGCCCACCATCAACCAGCTGTACCCGGCCGGATTCCAGATGCCCCGCAGCGGCATCTATATCACCCGCACCCGCATCGGCGGCAGGTGGTACCCCTCGGCCACCGGTCTGGGCAGCCGCCCCACTGTCAACGATGACGCCACCAAGGTGACCTGCGAGACCTTCATCCCGGGCTTCTCCGGCGACCTCTACGGCACCGACCCGGTGGTGGAGTTCCACGCCTACCTCAGCCCCAGCAAAAAGTTCGACACGCTGGACGAGCTGCGGGCGTGCATCAACAACGCCGCAAAGCGCGCGCAGGAATATTTTGCATAAGATTGCATAAGAAAAAGACCTGTCCTTCCGGAGATCCCGGAAAGGCAGGTCTTTTTTGCTGCTTATTCGTAGTCGATGGACAGGGTGGGCAGGCCGTTCAGCTCCAGCCCGGCGGTGTGCCCGGCCATGTACTGGTAGTAGCCCTGCGCCGCGATCATGGCACCGTTGTCGCCGCAGAACTTCAGCTCCGGCAGGTAGACCTTTGCCCCCAGCTTCTGGGCACCGTCGTTCACCAGCTGGCGCAGGCGGCCGTTGGCGGCCACACCGCCTGCCAGACACACCTGCTTTGCCCCGGTGTCGGCGGCGGCCAGCAGCAGCTTTTCGGCCAGGATGCCTGCAATGCGCTCCTGAAAGCTGGCGGCAAGGTCCGGCACGTTGACTTCCTCGCCCTTCATCTGGGCTTTGTTCACCTCGTTGAGCACGGCGGTCTTCAGGCCGGAAAAGCTCACGTTATATTTGCCCTCCACATGGGGCACCGGCAGGCGGTAGGCCTTGGGGTCGCCGGTCTTGGCGGCGTTGGCCACGCTGGGGCCGCCGGGGTAGGGCAGGCCCAGCGTGCGGGCCACTTTGTCAAAGGCTTCGCCTGCGGCATCGTCCACCGTGTGGCCGAGGATGTGGTAGTGGGTGTAGTCCTGCACTTCCACGATGTGGCTGTGGCCGCCGGAGGCCACCAGGCAGAGGAAGGGCGGTTTCAGCTCCGGGTGGGTCAGGTACAGCGCAGCGATGTGGCCCCGCAGGTGGTGCACCGGCACCAGCGGCTTATTGGCCGAGTAGGCCAGGCCCTTGGCAAAGTTCACGCCCACCAGCACTGCTCCGATGAGGCCCGGCGCAAAGGTGACGGCCACGGCGTCCACATCGTCGATGGTCTTGCCTGCATCCAGCAGGGCTTTTTTCACCGTGGCACTGATGAACTCGCAGTGGCGGCGGCTGGCGATCTCCGGCACGACGCCGCCATACAGCGCCTGTTCTTTCACGCTGGTGGAGATGACGTTGCTCAGCAGGTGCCGGCCGTCCTCCACCAGAGCTGCGGCGGTCTCGTCGCAGGTGGATTCAATTCCTAGAATGATCATTTTAATGGGCCTCCAGCCAGTTTTTGCCTGTGTGCACATCGGTGCTCAGCGGCACGGCGTAGTGCACGCAGCCTTCCATTTCCTCCCGCAGGATCTGCGCGGCCTTCTCGGCCTCGGCCTCCGGGGCCTCTACGATCAGCTCATCGTGGACGGTGAGGATCAGGCGGCTCTCCATCTTTTCGTCCCGCAGGCGCTTCCACACCCGCACCATGGCCAGTTTGATCACGTCGGCGGCAGTGCCCTGGATGGGGGTGTTGCGGGCCATGCGCTCACCGCTGGCGCGAATGTTGTGGCTGTTGCTGTTCAGCTCCGGCAGGGCACGGCGGCGGCCGAACAGGGTGGAGACGTAGCCGTTGGCCCGGGCGTCGGCGATGGTCTTGTCCATATAGCTGCTCACGCTGGGGAAGGCGGCCAGATAGTTCTTCAGGAAGGCGTCGGCCTCCTTCACGGTCACGCCGATGTCCTTCGAAAGGCTGTAGGCACCCTTGCCGTACATGATGCCAAAGTTGATGGCCTTGGCACCGGAGCGTACCCGGGGCGTCACCTCGCCCTGGGGAATGCCGTAAATTCTGGCGGCAGTGCTGCGGTGGATGTCCTGACCGCTGCGGAAGGCCTGCTGCATGTGCTCGTCGCCGGTGACGTGGGCCAGGATGCGCAGCTCGATCTGGCTGTAGTCGGCGTCCACCAGCACGCAGCCCGGCTTTGCGATGAAGTAGGCGCGCAGCTGGCTGCCCAGCTCGGTGCGGATGGGGATGTTCTGCAGGTTGGGGTTGTCGGAGGAAAGACGCCCGGTACGGGCCTCGGTCTGGTTGAAGGTGGTGTGGATGCGGCCGTCCTCGCCGATGACCTTGAGCAGGCCCTCCACATAGGTGGAGTTCAGCTTCTGGTAGGCGCGGTACTGCAGGATGTCCTCCACCAGCGGGTAATCCCGCAGAGCTTCCAGCGTCTCTGCGTCGGTGGACCAGCCGCGCTGGGTCTTTTTGCCGTGGGGCAGGCCCATGGTGACAAACAGCATCTCACCCAGCTGCTTGGTGCTGTTGGGGTTGAAGCTGGCGCTGCCGGTCTCCATGTGGATGCGGGTGAGCACCTGTTCCAGCTCGCTGCGCAGCTTCACGCCGAACTGGTCGATGCCGTCGCGGTCTACCAGCATGCCGATGCGGGTCATATCCGCCAGAACCTGTGCCAGCGGGAACTCGATCTCGTTGTAAAGGGGGTCCTCGCCGCAGGCGGTGATCTCGGCCTTCATTTTGGCGAACAGGTCCGCCAGACGGCCTGCGTCCGGGTAGTCTGTGCAGGTGAAGGCGGCAGCCGCCTTGTAGCTGGGCACCAGCTCACCTACCTGATACTTGGAAGCCGAGGCGTCCAGCAGGTAGGCGGCCAGTTTGCCGTCCCACACGATGCTGCTGCCCCAGCCGCCGACGGCCATGGCCTTGGCGTAAAGCGGTGCGGAATTGAACACATCCAGCGTCACATCCGGGTCATCCAGCAGGCGCACGAGCTCTGCGTCTTCCAGCGGGTAAACGGTGGTGCCCTGCACGGCGTACCAGCTCTCGGGCTGCAGCACCACGTTGTGGACGCCCTGCTTGCCCATCACGGGGGGGCGGGACGCCACCAGATAATGCCCGGCAGGGGTCAGCGGCAGCGGTGCGATCTCTGCCTCGGGCAGGTTCGCGGTCTCCTCCTCCAGATTGGCGGGCACGATGCCGCCCAGCCCGAAGCGCTGGATCAGGGAGTGGATCTCCAGCTCCTGCAGCATGCGCACGGCTTTGGGCTTGTTGCCCTCGCCGATGGCGTAGGCCCCCTCGGCGGTGTCGATGGGCGCATCGGTGCGGATGGTGCCCAGGGTGTGGCTCAGCTGGGCCAGCTCGCGGCATTCCAGCAAATGTTCCCGCTGCTTAGGCTTGATGCGCTTGTCGTCGATGTGCTCATACACCCCTTCCAGCGAACCGAAGTTCTGCACGAGGGAGAGGGCGGTCTTTTCGCCGATGCCCCGCACGCCGGGGATGTTGTCGGAAGCATCGCCCATCAGGCTCTTGACCTCGATGAGCTGCTTGGGCTCGATGCCGTATTTTTCGCGGATGGCGTCCACATCCATGGTCACGGTCTTGCTGCGGCCCAGCGCTGTGGTGGCCAGCAGCACCGTGGTGGTGTCGGTCACCAGCTGCAGGCTGTCGCGGTCTCCCGTGGCAAGGAAGCAGTCGTCCTGCCGGGCCGCGCAGGCGGCGGCCAGCGTGCCCAGGATGTCGTCGGCCTCCCAACCTTCGGCGGTGACGATGCGGTAACCCAGGTCCGTGAGGATCTCCTTCAGCACCGGCATCTGCTGGGCCAGCTCGTCCGGCATACCGTGGCGGGTGGCCTTGTAGCCCTCGTACATCTTGTGACGGAAGGTGGGGGCCTTCAGGTCAAAGGCCACGGCCACTTCGTCGGGCTGGGACTCCTTCAGCAGGGAGAGCATGATATTCAGAAAGCCGAAAATGGCGTTGGTATAACGGCCGTCCTTGGTGGTCAGCAGCTTGATGCCGAAAAAGGCACGGTTGGCGATGCTGTTGCCGTCAATGACCAGTAAACGCATAGTCGTGTTCCTCCATTGCATTATTACACATCTTATAGTATAGCACAAAACGGCATCCAGCGGGGGATTTTTAAAGAAAAAACAAAAAAGCCTTCCCCAGTGGGGAAGGCTCTCACAAAGTTACTCCTCGATGCGGATCGCGCTCACGGGGCAGGCGTTGGCAGCGTCCACTGCCTGGGGGACCTCCTCCGGCGGGATGGGGCCGGGCTCGGCCACAGCCAGAACGCCCTCCATGTGGAACACGGCGGGGCACAGTCCGGCGCACTGGGTGCAGCCGATGCACAGATCAGGGTCAACGTATGCGTTCATGGGGAAAACCTCCTTTTGATGATGCCTTGCAGGCAGTATGGCCCGCTTTGCCGCAAATTATGCCTAGGCAGCCGCCCGCTGCTGTGGTACAATAAAGATTCAGGAGGGCGATACCATGAATATTCAGATCTTCGGCACCACCAAGTGCTTTGACACCAAAAAGGCCCAGCGCTATTTCAAGGAGCGGGGCATCAAGTTCCAGATGATCGACCTGAAGGAAAAAGGCATGAGCCGCGGCGAGTTCGAGAACGTTTCCCGCGCGCTGGGCGGCTGGGAAAAGCTGGTGGACCCCAATGCCAAGGACAAGCAGACCCTGGCTTTGCTGGACGCGCTGGTGGACTGGCAGAAAGAGGATAAGCTCTTTGAGAACCAGCAGCTGTTCAAAACGCCCATCGTGCGCAACGGCCGCAAGGCCACCGTGGGTTACCAGCCGGACGTGTGGAAAACCTGGGAATAAACGGGTATTGCACGCACTTTCACAAAAAAACCACGGCCAATGTTTTGCACAACGCGGCAGTATGTGGTATACTGAGCTGTAAAGCATTGAACGCTGGGAGATAAAATAACTATGAAACATTATATTACCCCCGAAGAACACGCACGGCAGCAGCGCCGCCGGGGCCGTCAGGCCCTGGGCCTGCTGGTGGCTGTGCTGGTGCTCGTCGGTTTTGTCACGGTGCTGCGCGCCGGTGTGGGGCTGGTGGCGAACCTGTTCGACGACACTGCCCAGAAGCAGGAATATGAAGATAAGCTGGAAGGCCTCGTGCTGTTTGACCCCATGCCCTTTGACGGCATTGAGAACATCGACGATCTGACCCTGCGCGAGGCGGCCGTCTGGGGCTGCATCTACAGCATCCAGGAGACCCAGGGCGGCTTTGACAACTACAACACCGACCCCGACACCGAACAGCTGCTGCTGCCCTCGGTGGATGTGGATGCCTATCTGGCAAAGCTGCTGGGCCCGGGCTTCAAGCTCACCCACCGCAGCTTCGACATGGAGGATATGACCATCGAGTTCGATGAATCCACCCAGTGCTACAAGATCCCGGTCACCGGCACGGTGGGCTATTACCGCGCAACGGTCACCAGACTGTTCAAGCGCGGCGGCAAGCTGCACGTCACGGTGGGCTACATCCCCACCACCAGCACCGATGACAGCATCATCAACCCGTCTTCGGATACGCCCACCAAATATATGGACTATCTGTTCGAGCGCCAGAGCGGCAGCTGGTATCTCACCGGCCTGACCGAGAGCGATACCAAGCCCGAAAGCACCGATACGGCTTCGCTGGCAAGCCAGCCGGAGCCCATGGCCGAGAGCGACGTAAACGACGCCATCCTCGCCGCAGCCGGTTCGGACTCTGCCGACAGTGCCGCCGCGGACAGCACCGCCGCCGAGGACGCTGCAGACGCTCAGAGCCTGGACGAGGGAGCCGACAGCACCGAAGCGCAGGCGGATGACAGCGCCGCCAGCCCGGCTGCGTAAAAAACAGCAAACGCAAAGCCCGGATGTGAGGAGTCTCACACCCGGGCTTTTTTGTGCGTTATTTCAGGTCAAATTTCACGACCACCAGCCGGTACCACAGATACGGCACCATATTCCAGATCATCCACAGCTCCATCAGAATGTAGTTTGGCAGGTCTTTCAGCCGGAAAGGCCGTTTGCCCAGCTGGCCGCTTTTCAGCAGGGCAAAGGCTTCGTGCATGCCCTTGTCCCACGCCTCGCCAAAGCCCTGCCTGTGGAACTTGTAGCACTTGAGCAGGTAGCCCACCGCCAGCGGGATGAAGTTGAGGAGCAGCATCAGCAACGGCTCGTTTTTCAGCGGCAGCAGGATGCTGTTGCGGCCGCTCTGCTGGCTCTTGAAGGCGTTGTAGCGCACCGCGCCGGTGCTGGCACCGCAGATGTGGTAGCACTTGGCGGTGGGGCAGATGATGTTTTTGTAGCCCGCGTTGTTGGCGCGCCAGCTCAGGTCCACATCCTCAAAGTAGGCGAAAAAGTTCTCGTCAAAGGTGCCGATCTCGTCCAGAATGCTCTTGCGGTAGAGGGCCGCGCCGCCGCAGGCCGAGAAGATGCGCTTTTGCTTTGTGTAGCGGCTGGCCCGGCGGCCGTCGCCGGTCTTGCAGGCAAAGCCCATCCAGGTGACGTAGTCGCCCGCATCGTCGGCCAGTTCCCGGTCAAAGTGGCGGATCATCAAGCTCTGCACCGCGAAGATCTTGGGGTCCGACTCGGCGGCACGGATGAGCTCGGCCAGCCACTGGGGCTCGGCAAAGGCGTCGTTGTTGAACAGCACCACATATTCGCTGTCGGCCAGGGCGATGCCCTGGTTCACCGCGTGGGAAAAGCCGGTGTTGGTGCCGTTTTCGATGAGGGTGAAGTTTTCGCGGCTGCAGTAGCTGCGGGCCTGCTCCAGGCTTTCATCGGTGGAGCCGTTGTCCACCACGATGAGTCGGAAGCTCTGCTCGGTCTGGGCGTAGACCGACTCGATGGAATCCTTCAGCCAGCCCTTGCCGTTGATGTTCGGGATAACGATCGTCGCTTTAACCATAAATACTCCTGTATCTTTGTGCACGTTCACGCAGACAGTATAGCATATCTGCACGCAAAAAGAAACCGCATCCCGGCGGGACGCGGCTTCCATACAGCAAAAAATCAGGCAGCGAGGGCTTTTTCGATGTTGGCCAGCAGGGTGTCGTGGTCCTCGGCACAGACAAGGACCACTTCGCCGGTGGAGGCGACCGTCACGGTGGCGGCCTTGGCGATCTGATACTGGTCCTCAAGGTAGTGCTCCATGGACTGTTGCTCGCTGGCCACATAGGCTTCCAGCGCGGCCTTCACGGCGTCGGTCTTGCCCTCGGCAGGCTTCACGATGGCCACGGCGTAGCTGCGCACCATCATGGAGGAGACAGAGGCGGCAAGGTCGGTGTACATGTCGTCTTCCAGGTTCAGCAGGGGCAGGATCATGTTCTTCACCTCGTCGTCCAGCTGGTCGGCGTCGTACTCGGCGCTGTAGCCGTCGATGGCGGTGAACTTGCCGTCCTCACCTTTGGTGAAGATCATGTCGTATTCGTTCTCCTCGTCGCTGCGGGCGTCGTGGAGGATCTGGGAGTAGTCCTTCGGGGTGGTGCTGTCGGCCTTGCTGCCGGCAGAGCAGCCCACGAGCGCCAGCAGGCACAGGCCGGCAAGAAGGGCGGCGATGATTCGTTTCATAGCGGATTCCTTTCGTGTTGTGCGTGTGAGATCAAAAAAGACAGGCGGTTTATCCGTAGTGTGCGCGGTTTTGCGCCTGCTATCCAGAACACGAATCACCTCCGCGCAGGATTGCACCGGAAACGTAACAGTTTTATGAACAGCTCACAGCATGAGCGCGTCCAGGTCGCCGTGGTTCACCGGCGTGGAAAGGATGATCTGGGTGCTGGTGGTGCCCAGCTTCTGGAACTGCAGGATCAGGTGTTCCAGCTGGGGCATGCTGCCACAGCTCACCTTCACAAGGAAGGTGTAGGCGCCGGTGACGTGGTAGCACTGCAGCACTTCCTTGCTGCTCTGCAGCAGCTCCAGAAAGGCATCCTGCTTGGAGGGAGCCACCGAAAGACTGATGAGGGCATCCACATACATGCGGTCGGCGGGGCGGTTGAGGGTGACGGTGTAGCCGCTGATGATGCCGTCGGTCTCCAGCTTGTGGATGCGGCTGGAAACGGCGGGGCTGGTGAGCGACACCTGCTCGGCGATCTCCTTCACCGGCATCCGGGCGTTTTTGGCCAGAAGGGAGAGAATCTTGCGATCCAGATCGTCCATGGGAATTCTCCTTTGAAAATATGTTGGAATGTATAAAATTTTTTGAAAGTAAAGTTTTATTGTTGTAGCAAAAGCACAAAGGGCAGAAAAGGTCGGTCGGATTTGGCTTTGTGTTAATTATATAAAGTTTTGCCGGAAAAGTAAAGACTTAATTTAAAGCAAAAACGGAAAAATTTGTTTGACAAGAAAAGAAAAAGGCGTATAATACATCATGCAAGGCAGCGCCGAACCAAAAGCGCCTGCCCCCTTAAAAATTGAGATTCACCACTTTATATACTTTCCCACCCCTCTATACACAAAAACCCGCTGCCAGGCGGGTTTTTGTGTTTGTTGGGGATTTTTTGAAGAATGATGCACCTGCGGCATGATGTCTGCTGACGCAGATGATGTTTTGCGTTGCAAAATGATGTGCGCTGCGGCACATGGGGAACGGCTGTGCGGATGCTCCCACAGGGAGTCGGCGCAGTCAGGTGCTGTTACTATCTACGACCCCTTCCCGGTGAAAACGAAACCCAGAAACGCCCGCAGGTGTTTCTGGGTTTCAAATTAAAAATAATTTTCCGCTAAACATGGCCAGAGTGCAACAGCGACGACCGCTGCCTGTGGCAGAAACAGGGAGGAACTGTTGGGGCAGCGGCCTGCAAGATGCGAGTGCCGCTCCAAGGCACGAAGCAGACGCAGGGTGCCGCAACCCGTAGGCGGAGGCCATTCTGAATGCTCTCAATTATTCCGGAATGGAATCGACCCTGCTTTTCTTCACCCGGCGGAACATCACCAGTGCAATGCACAGCGTGACCATTTCGCCGACGGCCAGCGGCACCCAGACGATGCGCACGTTCCCAGCCCCGGTCACCATCCGGCTCAGCAGCCACACCGGCGGCAGAACAAAGAGCACCTGACGGCACAGCGAGATCACCAGCGATTCGATGCCGCATTCCAATGCCTGAAACACGCCCTGAAAGGCAATGCACAGCCCGGCAAACACAAAGCCCAGCGAGACGATGCGCATACAGTCGATGCACATGGGTAAGGTCGTCTCGGACAGCGAGAACAGCCCGGCCAGCGGGGCGGCGAACAGCTCCACGCCCAGGCAGCCCGCCAGCATGAGGATGGACGTATAGATCAGGCCCCAGCGGATGCCGTCCTTCACGCGCTGACGGTTCTGCGCGCCGTAGTTGAAGGAAACGATGGGCGTGATGGCGTCGCGCACGCCAAAAGCCGCGAAGATGATGAGCTGCTGAATTTTATAGTACAGGCCATAGACGGTGACGGCGTTCTGGCCCACCTGCGGGATGCCGCCGAGGATGAGGTTGAGCGAGTAGGTCATGACGGTGAGCAGCGCCTGCGAGATGATGGCAGGCAGGCCGATGGCGTAAATGCCCAGAATGGTGCGGCGGTCGGGTTTGAAATAGCAGAAGTTGTTTTTGATTTCGACGTTTAAGTGCAGATGGAATGCAAGGCCCAGCCCCATGCTGACCAGCTGGCCGACGACGGTAGCCCATGCGGCACCGCGTACGCCCAGCTCCGGCAGGCCGCACCAGCCGTAGATCAAAAACGGGTCCAGAATGATGTTCACCACAGCACCGGCGATCTGTGCAATGGTGGAATACAGCGAGCGGCCCGTGGCCTGCAGCACTTTTTCGTACACCGAGAACAGCACGATGCCGAAGGGGATGCCGCAGCAGATGTGCAGATAATCAATGGCCATGTCCAGCACTTCCGGGCTGATGCTGCCGCCTGCGCTCTGCGAGTACACATAGGGCCGCACGCCCAGCAGGCTGAACAGCATGAACACAGCAGAGAGGATGATGGCCAGCATCTGCGCATTGCCGACGGTGCGGTTTGCACTTCCCCGGTCACCCAGCCCCAGCAGTTTTGCCAGCAGGGCGTTGGTGCCCACGCCGGTGCCGATGGACACCGCCACCATGAACAGCTGCACCGGAAAGGCAAGGCTCAGGGCGGTGAGGGCATCCTCGCCGCCGGTGGTCATGCGGGCAAGATAGGCGCTGTCCACCACGTTGTAGGCAGCCTGCAGGATCATGGAAAGCACGATGGGCAGGCCGATGCGGAACATCAGCGGTGCAATGGGCTGCACCGCCATTTTATTTTGCGAACTGGTTTGCATAAAAGCGTTTCCTCCTTTGTTTTTGGGCAAAAAAGAAAACGAGTGGCAGCAACTGGATTTACGCAGTTACTGCCACTCGTTATGGCTTTATTCTATCAGAAACAGCACCAAAAATGCAAAGGCGTTTTTGTACAAATCGCGCACGGCATTTTCGCAAAATCTTGTTCAGGTTCAGACCAGATATCCTTCAAAGCAGTGCAGGTCTTCGGTTTTTACGATGCCTTCCAGATACAGGCCGTCCTCCCGGTACTCCTCCACCTGCACGCTGCCGCGCTCCCGCATGGGGGCGGCAAGACCCAGCTTATCGTAGGGCAGCAGCACCCGCAGGGTGTGCACCCGGTCACTGAGCACTTCGTCCAGCTTTGCCAGCAGCTTGTCCAGGCCGTAGCCGGTCTTCGCGCTGGTGAGCAGGATGTCCGGGTCGAAGCTCATGCTGTTGGACTTATCGCATTTGTTGTAGACGGTCAGGCGGGGGATGTCGGCGCAGTCCAGCCCGTCCAGCACTTCGTCGGTGACGGCCAGCTGTTCTTCGCGCTGCTCGTCGCCTGCATCGGCCACCCGCACGATGAC
>ERZ1034984.3142-NODE-3142-length-12339-cov-14.666232_pt1 | contig 12339 bp, 12 predicted proteins | sample MGYA00520589_ERZ1034984 | MGnify/ENA primary metagenome ERZ1034984 (study PRJEB33766, sample SAMN09781790) | gut metagenome | biome: gut microbiome | host: Homo sapiens | place: Madagascar | study: EMG produced TPA metagenomics assembly of the PRJNA485056 data... | reverse complement strand
AAATAAAAAATAACAATTATGATGATACCAATAGATATGAGTGAGGAACTGTTGAGGAACTTGACAGCTCATGATATTAATGTTGTTCGCATTTATGATGCTGGCAACTATGAAAAGGAATGTGTGGTATTACAAGCCAACAAAGATATAGACTTAAGTGACTATATGCTGATGTGTATGATAGAAGGTCCTGATGGACTGCCAGTTTATGACAAATGTCGTTTGTTGACATTTGACTGCATAGACGTTAAGAAAGGCAATCGTGTCTGCATATTTACACGTCATGGTGAAGATACGGAAGAGATAGGACCTAATACCGGCAAGCATTATGATGTCTTGTTTTGGAATTTGGATTCTACAGTATGGAATATTCCTCATAACTCCGTGAAAATAATGGAGAGAGGGAATAGCTATAGTGTAGGATTTGATAGATAATATGCTAAATAATGTAGCTCTTCTGGTTAATCAATTTAAGTTTTAAAATGAGAGAGGGTGTAAATTCTTTTAGTATGTCTATGGTTATAAAAGTTGTAAAAATCTTTTGGGGGTTAAATATTTTTTTGAAAAATGAAATATTCAGAACGTATAGATTTTGTTATAGATGAAATCTTGGATCAGTATATGTATGCGGATAAAACTTATCGTCCTTGGATTATTGGATTCAGTGGAGGTAAGGACTCAACAGTCTTGCTTACGTTAACTTGGTTGGCGTTGAAAAAAATAAAAGAGCAAGTACCTGTGCCATTTCAGTTGCGTCGTCCCATATATGTCGTTTGTAACGATACGCTAGTAGAAAATCCAATAATTTCATCGTATGTAGATGATGTACTTGAGCAAATCCAAAAGGCTGCACGAGAACAAGACCTTCCGATTTTTGTGAAGAAAACTATTCCTCGGTTGGAAGATTCCTTTTGGGTAAATGTTATAGGAAAAGGCTATCCTGTCCCAAATACGGCTTTTAGATGGTGTACGGAGAAAATGAAGATTAAGCCTACAGCTCGTTTTATAACAGAACAAGTGGATGAGTGCGGAGAGGCAATAGTCTTAATAGGTACTCGCAAGGCTGAAAGTGCGACTAGGGCACGTTCTATAAAAAAACATGAAATACATGGTCAGAGGCTAACTCATCATACTTTGTTGAAAAATACTTATGTATATGCTCCAATCAAGGAATTGATGTTGGAGGAAATTTGGTACATTATAAATGCGATACCTTCACCATGGGGATATGACAATTCTATCTTGTTTAATATTTATTTAGATGCAAGTGCAGATGATTATGAATGTCCAACAGTTGTAACGGATAAAAGTCATAGCTCTTGCGGACAAAGTCGATTTGGTTGTTGGGTTTGCACTGTAGTAAAGGATGATAAATCCATGCGTTCTTTAATAAAGAATGGACGAGAGTGGATGCAGCCTCTTTATGATTTTCGTAAACAACTCGATGATGAAAGGAATATATTAGAAAATAGAATACCTTTTCGGCGTGATGGTCGCCGAGCTGTTAATGATATGGGACCTTATGTTTTCAGTTATCGTGCCAGTATTTTAAAAAGATTGTTGGAAGTGCAGCATGAGCTACAAAAGAAAGACCCCAAGATCAAACTGATTTCCGATCAGGAATTAATAGCCATTCAGGTTAATTGGTATAGGGATTTTAATTTCATCTACCAAGTATCAGACATATATAATTCTATCTATAAAGACTCATTAACTATGGACGGTGCAAAACAAAAAAACAAGCTTGAGGCAGATTTGATGCGTGAAGTTTGTAAAGACAATATCGAAGAGGGAGAGTTGATAGAACAACTTCTGCTTCTTCAAAAGAGTAAGTCGCTAATGCAAAGGCGTAGAGGCTTAAAGAGTGAGATTGAATCTCGATTAGAAGAATTCGTAAATAAGAAGAAGTTATGATTATCAAAGAAATAGAATTCAATAATTTCCGCATCTACAAAGGAAAAAATCGAATTTGCCTTACTCCAGAAGATGGTAAAAATATCATTGTTGTTAGTGGAAATAACGGATTTGGAAAGACAACTTTCCTCATGGCATTGGTTTGGTGCCTATATGGAAAGCAGATGGAGAAGGTAGATGAGCTTTATAAGCGAGAAATCGCAGAAAAGGGAGGTTATGGAAAGTATATAGGTAATAGCTTGAATTACCAAGCAGAGAAAGATGGTGAGACTCGTTTCTCGGTTTCTATTACTTTTTCTGATGTCGTTATACCAGATACGGCTTGTACGGAAATAACAATTACTCGTTCCTACGATAATGCCACAGGTGTTGATGAGGAATTGGATATCCTTATTGATGGAAGAAGCAATGACTTGTTTGTAGGTTCGAAGGAAGAAAAGTTGAAGGAAGAGGAAATTTTCATTCGAGACTATATTCTTCCAATTGAAATAGCAAAGTTCTTTTTCTTTGATGCTGAAAAGATTGTGAGTTTTGCCCAAATAAATACCCCAGAACAGCGTCATGAATTGAGTAGGGCATATTCTCAGGTTCTTGGTATCCAAAAATACGATGATTTGAAAAACGAGTTGGAACGCATCCAGGATGATTATCGTAAGGATTCAGCAAAGCCTGAAGATAAGGTTGCTTTTAATGACTTGTTGGCTTCTATAAAGAATGATGAGGACGAGATAGACCGTATTAATGAAAGTATTTCGCAGAATGATGAAGATATAATGATAGCTCGTCATGATTCGAATGAACTTCAGGAAAAATTGGTTCGAGAGGGTGATTTGATGTCTTTATCAAAATTAAATGAACTGCGTACAAAAGCAGAGGAACTTCGAACAAATTTGCAATCTAACGAAGCACAACTCAAAGATTTGTATAATTTGATTCCTTTTGCTTTGGCGGGAAATTTAGTTTCAGAAGTAAATAGCCAATTGAAGGAAGAGGCTGCTTATAAAAAGAACAAGTTACAGCAAGCTGGTGTAAAGGATCAAACTGAGAAAATTCTTAATGATTTGGAGCAAGCCAAGCAGTCGTTCGACCAGCATATCGATATTCGAATTCGAGATTTTTATGAGAATGAAATTAGGTATCTCATCAAGAAGTACTTTTATCATGATATAGAAGAGAGTCGTTTTGAGCATTTTTCGTTACTTCACGATTTTTCAGAGATGGAAACTAATTCTTTTACAGATTTGGTTATCAAAATAAAAAATAGTAAAAGCCTGTTTGATAAGTTGAATAGTGAATACTCTAAAGCTAAAGCTGAATTGTTCTCTATTGAAAAGAAAATCCGAGAGGCGGAGAAACATGCAGAAAATGATTATGTTCAAGAGTTGAGAGGTAAAAAGGAGAGTATTGATGGGCACATTGCTCAATTGATGCAAGACAATGCGAATATGCAGGCTCGTAAACATCAACTTTCAGACCAGATTGTTGCCAGCAAAAAACAAAAGGAAATTTTATCCAAGAAAATTGAGGTGGCAAACAAAAACAAGTCTGTTGATACTGTAGCGGGTAAACTTATTAATAAAATTCAAAAATTCTTGATAAGTTTCAAGGACCAAAAGAAAAAAGCATTGGAGCAAAAATTGATGGAAAAACTTCGTCTTTATCTTCATAAGAGTAACCTGGTAAAGAATGTTATAGTTGACATTACAGGAAATGGGGATGATGTTGATATCAATCTTTATGATTTTGACAATCGCAAGATAGATAAGGGAAATCTGTCAATGGGAGAACGACAAATGTTTGCTTCTGCATTGTTGGGAGCTTTGGTAGAGGAGACAGAAATAGAGTTTCCTGTATTTATTGATAGTCCTATGCAAAAATTTGATACAAGTCATACACAAAATGTGCTCACCAAATTTTATCCAAAAGTATCAAAACAAGTAGTGCTGTTCCCTTTATTGATGAAGGAAATGACGGAGAGTGAGTACAATATGATTGCACCATTGGTTTGCAAGGCTTATCTGATAGAAAATTCAGACAAGGGTTCTTCTTTTACGGAAGTTGATGCGGAGAAACTCTTTGATAAATATAAGGAATTGAATTTATGTTGATAAATATATCTACATCTAAGAGAAATCAACCTGTTGTTACCAAGTTGACAGCAAAGTTGAATGGAAGTACCAAGGAAAATGTGATTGCTCGTATTGCTTTAGGCTATTCTTTGGCTTCTGGCAAAAGATTTACGAAGCAAGAATTTTCATCGTATGATTCTCAGGGAAAGGAATATAAGGATCATATACTTTTTGATCCAGCCTTAAAAGACTTTTACATAGCTTTGGTGTGCCAAGCTTATGGAATTCCGAAAAATGATGAAAACATTCCAAAGTATATCAAGTTGCACATAGATCATGGATTGGAAAAAATCAATTATCTATTTGAGAATAATCCTCAATATACATTCTTTGACTTCTTGATAGAGAATATCGGAAAGGGTATTGATGCCATAGAAGATGCTCCAATCTCCTTGGATCCTGTACAGAATCTTAATCTCCATATACAAAAACAAGAATTCTCTGGACCAATAAAACTGAAAGTCGGATATTCGTTAGAAAATCACGAACCCGTGTATTTTTGCTTTAATGATTCTCGAAAATATAGCAATCAGCATATTGCTATTGCTGGTAAATCAGGTTCTGGCAAGACCCAGTTCGCCATGGAGATGATGCAGCAATTTTATGAACAAACTCAAGGCAAGATGAACTTCCTCTTTCTTGATTTTAAAGGAGTAAGTGAAGATGACAAGAATAAGATGCAAGACTTTTTTGAAGCCACCCATACTCAGTGTATCTGTGCGCCAAATGAGCCTTTCCCTCTTAATCCGATTTCGTTTATAGACAATGTAAACGAGAAGAATAAAATCGTAGGCATTAACAAATTTGTTGATATTATAGCCAAATATTCTAATATAGGTAAAAAGCAACAGCAGACATTGAGGGATGCAACAAGAGAAGCTTTCTTGCAGAAAACAGGAGGCGAACATCCTTCATTTGCTGATATTAATACACAGTTGTTAGAAATAGTAGGAGATACACGTGATACCTTGACCGATATAATTGGCAGGTTAAGTGATTACGAGCTCTTTGCTTCTAACATAAAAGATCCGAGCAAGTTCCTTAATAGTAACTATTATTTCTCTTTGTCTGGTGAATTGGACAACACAGTTCGATTCACGTCAGTATTCTTAATTATCAATTACATATTTAATGTTTTTACTAATTTGGGGGGAACAGAGGTCTCTGATGGGTATCGTAATATGCGTTATGTATTGATGATAGATGAAGCTCATGATTTGTTTAGAGAGAAAAAATCGTTAGAGATATTGGAGGTTCTTCTTCGCAAGATACGTTCTTATGGAGTTTCGGTTGTTTTGTTGTCACAAGGAATAGCGGAGTACAATCAAGGAACTTTTGATTTCTCACAGGAATGTGAGACTGCATTCCTCTTGCCTATAAATGATTTGGCAAATAGTAAGGCTATCTATAAGTTCTTAGGTCTGTCTGAAAAAGATGGGGCAAGAGCTATGAGAAATATAGAAAAGTTGGATAATGGATTATCTGTATCCAATATTAAAGAGTATCCTAAGACCGAAATCTTTGAGATAGTTCAATATTGGAAAGAAAAATTAAAGAAATGAGAATTATGAAAGATACAATCTTTTGTGAATTTTATGAAAGAATAAAGCATATTGGAACATTTAGCTTTATGGCGTATCTTCTAGGAGTTGTCATATTTTTAGGAGGTGCAGGTGTTTGGATTCCTGTTGTCAAAGATTTGAATTCTGGTGTCTTGGCTTTGTCAGATAATATGATGACATATTCTTGTTCTTTAATGGCACCTTCGGCAATTTCGCTTTTGTTGTCTTTCCTCAAGTATAAACATAAGGTTAGTTTAGTGTTAATAGTGTTTCTGGCAACAATTGTGGTCTTTTTATTTGTTGGATATTCTCTGTTGGCAGCAAACTCTTTGGGGCTGGCAATGTTGTGTGTTGTTCTTTCGCTGATCTTTTGGATTCTTGCTAATCATGATAATATAGAACTTGATGACAAAAGGTTTAATGAGAATATAAAACAGAATGTAGGTAAGTATCAAAGTAATTGGGGATAATTATGGGACAGATTGGATTACGTGGATTTCTTGTTTCTCAAAATGGACAAGACTTCATAATCGGAAAAGCCAAAATCGGAGAAGTTCTACAATATACGAAATATACCGAGCGTTTAATTATAGGTTATGATGAGAATGAAATTCCAATTTATAATGATCACGTTCAGCGCAAGGTTGATAAGAGTCGTGTTGAAAAAATAGCTGATTTCTTAATAAATGATGAAACAGCTACATTTCCAACAAATGTGGTACTTGGAATACCTCAGAATATCATAGCTTCTCAAACTGTTGGTAACGACGGAATTGTAAACATAGTCTTTGATAATAAAGTTGTTGAAGAAGTTGAAAAAGCAAAGAATGGTGATGCTGATGCTGACATTTATGTTACAATAATAGATGGTCAGCATCGTATTAGAGGTATTGAGGTCGCTATCGACAGATTACAGGCTAAGATTGTACAGGGAAAAGATGATAATACTCAATATTGGCAAGATAAATTAAATAATCTGCTCAATATAGAGTTAGTCATATCATGTTTTGTTGACAAAACGTTAGAGTATCAAGCTATGATATTCTCAACAATCAATAGAACGCAGAAGCGAGTATCTCAAGATTTGGTATATAGTTTGTTTGGATTATCTACAGATGATTCTCCTTACAAGACGGCCTTGGAAGTTGTTTTAGCACTTAATGGACATAAAAAGTCACCTTTTTACAAGAGAATAAAGCTATATGGTGGTAATTATGACAAGACTGATTGTCCTCCACTTTCACAAGCTACGATGGTAAAATCTATTGTGGCTCTGATTAGTACTACTTTGAGGGAATCAGAAAATGATAAGTATAGAGCGAGAAAGGAGCTAAGAACATGGAAATCTTCCAAGTCTCTTCCTTTTAGGTTGTTTTATGCTTATAACGAAGATTCAAAGATAGCGGATTGTATGTTCTATTTCTTCAGTTCGATACGTAAGTATTTCTCAGAACAATGGAGTTATGATGGACAAGCTAAGCCAACGAATATCCTTCAATCTACAGTTGGGTATGAAGCTTTGATGAAAATAATGGTTGACATTCTTGATAAAAATGATATCAAAGTCTTTACTGATGGTTGTTTTGATTATTATGTAGATAAAATCAAAGGCTTGGATGTAGAAAACGTCTTGACATTTCCAATGTCTACAAGTGGTAAGAAAGTGTTTTATGACAAAATGTTTATAGAACTATTCCCTAATGATCCTTCCGTTGATATAAAGAAAAAGGAATTGTTGGATTTGCAACATAATCTATAAATGCTAAGTAACAATTCAACCCCTATTTGGGCTGTATGAAAAATAAGTATTATCTTTGCGCCATATTAAATTTAAAACGTGATTAATATGGCAGTAAGTAGCAAAGGTTTAGTACTCGTGGCGTTGTGTAAATTAGGCATACCTGTTGTAAGGTCTGTGGATGACTCATTTCATATAGAGAATGTAAGGTTTGAGCATGAGGAGATAGATAAAGAAACGATAGAACTGATGATAGGACAAGTCAATAAAGGCAATTGTGATGATTTGTTCTTCTCTGACGTAGAAACATATTTCTCTTCCAACACTAGGTTGATGGCGGTTCGTGCAGTTGCAAAGAAATATGTAGATATAGATTTCGCTTATTGTTATTATGACAAACAGAAGGATCAAATTATGCATACAAAAATAGCGACGGATTTGTTTACGCCTGGTAAACTTAATATATTAGCGGTCTTTAAACTTCGCTCTTCTTGGGATACATTCTTTGATTTGAATGGTAAGGTTATTCTGGAAAAACTTAATAATCTAAAGAAGGAGATTGACTTAGGTATTTGGGATACTTATCTCTTTTGGGATTCCGAGTCATATCTCAATATTCAAACACAGAATAGAATGGCAAATGTTATTACTAATGTTGTATTACAAAATTTGGAAGCTCAGCAAAAGGGACTAACAAATAAGGACATATTAGATGAAAAGCTAGACAAAATATTATACACTTTGAGTGAACATAAAAACAATGACTGAACAACAATATAATGATTTGCTCCATGCATTAGGCAAGGAGGCTTTTTCAGAAATGATAAAGGCAGATATTCGGCAACGAGTATCTGAGCCTTATGCAAGTATATACTGCAAGCAGTTTGATGATGCAAAGCAACTTGCTGACTTCTTGGAATACGTGGCGAAGCAGATGAGAAGATGATTATGACGACAAAGTTATTTCATAATAATGATAAAATCATGAAGAATAAAATTTTCTACGGAGAATATACACTCAAGCATTGGATAAAGTTGATGCTTACTGGCGACATTGTTTTGCCTGAATATCAGCGCCATTTTGTTTGGAAAGAGCGTGATGTCAAGCGATTGCTGGTATCGCTTAGGGAAGGACAATTTGTCCAGCCTGTTACTATAGCCCTTTATAATGATGGTGTTAACAAAGATAATATAATCTTGGATGGTCAGCAAAGATTAACATCTATATTGCTTTCGTATCTAGGGTATTTCCCAGATAAAAAGAAATTTGAAACAGAGGAAGTTGATAAAGTTGCTCATGAAGATGATAGTGCTCTTGATGAGTCTGATGGTAATGACAAGCAAAATGTATCAGAAGGTTTTCTATGGCAATATTCTGCTTTATTGAAGTATGGCAATACAAAAGAGCTGATTGCTTCTAAGATTTGTCGTGATGATAGATATTTGCCAATGAATGATGAGTTCTTTGAGCAACTTGATGATTCTTTTTATCAGAACACTTATTTAGGTTTCTCTTATGTGGTTCCTCGAACAACTGACATTTCAGACATACAAAAGTCTTTTGCCAAAATGTTCCGAAATATCAATTATTTTGGAAAGAAATTGGAGCCGATGGATAGTCGAAAGTCTCTGTATTACCAAGATGCCAATATGACAAACTATTTTGAAGGTAAGTGTACAGATGGAACGGACGTATTGGGTGATTTAAGAATTGTTGAGGATCTGCAACCAACAAAAATAGATTTCGTGCGTTATCTTGCCATTTTGTCTCAATTCACGGTCTCTGATAGGGAAGATGCAAAAGATGTTATGGTTGGTTACTCTGCTTATAGCTCACGAGAGAGTTTCTATGCAGATTATGTTTCCTACATACTAGGTATCGAACAAGAAGAACGAGAAGATAAATTTGATAAATTTAATTTTGACAGCTATTTCCCCAATAATGGGTGGAAGGATAGGTTTGATGCTCTTCATAAGGCGATTGATTCAATTAAGCCAAATATGCCATTAAAAGATAACAAATCATTTTCGGCATGGTTTGAAGCTGATTTTTGGCTTTTTGGATTGATGAATCAAATCTTGTTCAAAGGAAAAAGATTAAAGGGAAGTTTAGTAAGAACACAAAAGGGAAAGAATGTTTCTTTAAAAAAGGAAATTGACAGGGCTATAGCTGATATGAAAAGTGATTCTTCTTTTATTAAAAATTCTAACAGGGTATCGTATATCCGTCAGCGTCTTGTTAAGTCAAACGAAATCTATTCTGCATATGTTTACTAGTCAACATTCAGACTTTATTCTTACTCCGCTGAAAAATATTTTGGAGGAGGGAATGTGCGCTAGCAGAGCTGTAGGTGATGGTATAGAAACTTATCCTATGGGAGAATATCTTATGCAAGCGTTGTTCCTTAAGTTGACAGGTGCCCAAGAGCAAAAAATGAAATGTATCTGTTGGGACTTGGCAACAAACGATTATGAATACAGATATGAATATTTAAATCGCAAAAATTACAAGGAGTGTTCTTCTTATAACGATAAAAATGGTATTTTTAATGATTTGATTCTTGCGATTAAAAAGGTTGATGATGGTTTTGAGCCTTCTTCCATAATTGATGAAGAATTTCTTGCTTCATTTCTGAAAGATATGCTCAAACTCTATACTTCCTCTGTTATGAGTACTTGGAAGCATAAAGAATTTGGCTATTTTAAATCAGAGGTTAGTAGTGTATTGAATATAAAACAGTTGCAATATAATAAGTCTGTAAAATATTCTTTGTTCCAGTCTAAGTTGCAGGACTTTTATGAGAAAGTTGTGTATAGGCACAGAAATAGATGCGCTCACAATACATTGTCATACCAAGTAAATAAACCAGATTTATCTGTTTTGTCTAGTGCAGAATATGACTACCATAGTTATTTCTTTAGATATGCAATCATAATTTTGATAGATGAAATGTTTATCAAGTTATTCGAAAAGTATCTCAGTTTAAAGAAGTGAATAATAGTTGAAATCTATATTTCAGTTAATTATGGACAGTTCTTTATTTGCCAATACGCATGCATCATTTTATGATAATGTAAAATGTGATAAGCGTTCTGATTTACCAATAGAACGGATATTGAATGGTATTCGAATCTGTGCTTATGGTCAGAAAATTAGTCGAGCACGAGCTTATCTCTTATCTGGTGATAAGCAAGGATACGATTCTGTCAAGAGTCAACTCCCTGCCGTCACATTTTGTGGAACTTTCGCAAAGGGGCATAAAGCAGAAGAGTGTACCCATTATAATAACTTGTTGGTTATAGATATTGATAAACTTGATGAAGTACTGTTTTCGAAAGTTGGTCAATATCTAAATGCAGATTCCTATGTTGCAGCCTTTTGGGTATCTCCATCAGGTAGAGGCTATAAAGGATTGGTTTGTTTGACTTATGATGCTTCTTTAACTGAACTATCACTGAAAGAACGGCATAAAAAGGCTTTTGAACAATTTTTTGTCTATTTAATGGCTCATTATGACATAAGTCTTGATACTAGTGGAAAAGATGTTTGTAGATTGTGCTACATGTCTGCTGATGATAATATAGTAGTCAAGGCTAATTTTGAACCTTTTCATGTGATATTAGAAGAGGAAAAATTGAATCAGTCAGTTCTAAAGACCACCACAGGGAGTACTAATAGGAAAACTTCAACTATTGGTGGTCTGAAAGATTATAGTTGGAATGAAATCTATGGTAAGGCTACAAATTATGCTCAGAATGGATATAATCGGAGTCTTCTGACATATATCTATAAGAAGTTGAAGAAAAAAAATATATCAATTACAGAAAGTTTTGAGGATTGGGTGAAAGTAGCTTTTGCCGTTGCTTCAAGTGTTCATCCCGAAAAAGGACGAGAGTTGTTTCTGGATTTTTGCCGTTTGGATGGTAATAAGCATGACGAGAAAAAAAGTGAGCATCTTATCTGGGATGCATATTCTAAAAATTTAGGTAAATGTAGTATCAATACAATCATATACTTGGCTAGGCAAAAAGGAATTAAAGTTTAAATAAATTAGACTGTACCTTTTTGGTATGGTATATTTTAGCATGAGACATGAATAGAGGGTGCTTTTCCCATCATGCTGTTATTAAGTGACACAAATCTCTTCTGAATTTATACATTTAAGCATATTGATTAGATAACGTTTGTTTAAGCAAAACTTTGAGCCTATGCCAAGTACTTTTATAAATCGAGATAAGGTTGTGCTAAGACTTGTCAAAGAAAGATGCAAACTGGCTGCGCAGAAATCGGACAAAGAGCAAAAGCGTGAACTTATAGCAAGGAATAGTTTGGAAAAAACAAATCTTTCAGGTGAGAAGTGTAAAGATGGTAGCACTTTATTAGATGTTTATACTCTATTTCCTCGGAGAAAGGATTGGTGTCATATTGGTAAAAATCGCATAAACCTAGATTCTACCAAGAGGAATGAACAAAGGTTGTGGTTTACTTATCAGAGAGCTAAGCACCAGAACTGCAAAGAAATGTGGTATGAAGCACTTTGCAAATATGCAGACGATGTTGTTAGAATAGCTGACGAATGCTTGACTGCAATCAATCCTCCTCGTGTAATGGTTATAGAAAAGAAAGTTCATGATAAAAGTAAAAAAGATGATAAAAATGAGGAAGTTAAGAAAAGAGAGCAATATGTAGAATGTAGAGCTGTTTGTATATTTCCAAGGACTTTGAAAATTATCTTTTCTTTACTCAACAAGTATTTGACGAGATTGTTTGAGCCTTATTTCTTTGGTTGTTCTTATGCTTTTCGGCTGCCTAAGCCTACTGATGAGTATCAAATGCAGCATTTGAATGCAATAAGTGACATTCAAAAATATAGGAAGCAGCACATTGGCGTGCCATTGTATGTTGCAGAATGTGATATGCAAAAATTCTATGATACGATTAATCAATACTGCGTTAAATTAATATTTAATCGTCTGTAAATCAATAACTTATATT
>ERZ1034984.3137-NODE-3137-length-12347-cov-10.185975_pt1 | contig 12347 bp, 9 predicted proteins | sample MGYA00520589_ERZ1034984 | MGnify/ENA primary metagenome ERZ1034984 (study PRJEB33766, sample SAMN09781790) | gut metagenome | biome: gut microbiome | host: Homo sapiens | place: Madagascar | study: EMG produced TPA metagenomics assembly of the PRJNA485056 data... | reverse complement strand
GATATATCCTTAGCGGAACATTTTTTATGCAATTCCTATTGCATAAAAAAGACCACCACATTCCTGTGATGGTCTTTTTACACAATTAATTATATTTACGCTTTCTAGCTGCTTCGGATTTTTTCTTACGTCTTACGCTTGGTTTTTCGTAATGTTCTCTCTTACGAATTTCCTGCTGAATCCCTGCTTTCGCACAGTTTCTTTTAAATCTGCGTAAAGCGCTATCCAAAGTTTCGTTTTCTTTAACGATTACATTTGACATAGTCTCACACCTAACCTCCCTCCAGTTGCGTATTGTGCATATTCAACTGTTTGGGTAATATTTTATTGCACTAACAATTATTTTAGCAGATATTTCCCGTAAGTCAATACCTTTCATAAAAATATTTCGGAAATTATTTTATCTGTCCTTCTAATGCTACTTTTGCCTCAGCAATAGCGTCCGAAATACCTGCCGGATTCTTACCTCCAGCCTGTGCCATGTTTGGACGTCCACCGCCGCCACCACCGACTTTTCCTGCAATGGCTTTGATTAAGTTACCTGCATGAGCACCTTTCTTCATAGCGTCATCTGTTGCCATAGCTACCAGATTTACTTTTCCTTCTAAATCAGATGCTAATACAACAACACCCTCGCCAAGTTTTTCTTTTAACTGGTCACCCAAATCACGCAGTCCATTCATATCTACACCAGATACACTTGCAGCAAGAAGTTTTACACCATTTACTTCTACAACCTGATTCATAACATCACCAAGTGCATCTTTTGCAGCCTTGCTCTTTAAGGATTCATTTTCGCTTTGAAGTTCTTTCATTTCTGCTACTAAATGCTCTAATTTTTCTACCAATCCTGCCGGATTCGTCTTAGCAATCTTAGCTGCTTCATTTATTGTTTCTTCTAATTTGTCATAATATTCAAATACAGCTTTTGAAGTTAAAGCTTCAATACGTCTTACACCTGCTGCTACACCGGACTCAGAAATAATCTTAAATGCTCCGATACTTCCTGTATTTGCCACATGAGTACCACCACAAAGTTCTATGGAGAAATCACCCATTTTTACAACGCGAACACTTTCTCCGTATTTTTCACCAAACAGTGCCATTGCTCCTGTTTTCTTCGCTTCCTCTAAGGACATAACCTCTGTAACAACCGGAATAGCCTCTGCAATCTTGGCATTTACAATCTTTTCTACCTGTGCAATTTCTTCTGGAGTCACTGCTGCAAAATGTGAAAAGTCGAAACGCAATCTGTCTTCGTTTACATCAGAACCATGCTGTTCTACATGACTTCCCAATACTTCACGAAGAGCACGCTGAAGTAAATGTGTTGCACTGTGGTTTCTTCCAATCAAAGCACGTTTTTCTGCATCTACGGAAAGTTCTACACTATCTCCTACTTTAAACATTCCCTTAGTTACAGTTCCAACATGTCCGATTCTTCCACCACGCAAATGAATGGTATCTTCTACCTTAAATTCGCTTTCTCCGGCACGAATCACACCTGTATCGGCATTCTGACCACCCATGGTAGCATAGAATGGTGTCTCATCTACAATAATGGTTCCCTTATCTCCGTCAGATAAAGCCTCTGTCAACTCTGTTTCAGTTGTAAGTACACTGATTTTAGAAGTATGTGTTAATCTATCATAGCCTACAAACTCGGAAGTGATTGCTGTATCGATTTCATCGTAAACCGTTGCATCTGCTCCCATGTAGTTGGTTTCTTTTCTTGCACTTCTTGCTTTATTTCTCTGCTCGTCCATGCACTTTTGGAAACCTTCTTCATCAATGGTAAATCCTTGTTCTTCTAAGATTTCCTGTGTTAAATCCATAGGGAATCCATAAGTATCATAGAGCTTAAATGCATTTTCTCCTGACAGCACTTTTGCTCCTGTCTTTTTCAATTCTTCCTGCATTTCAGAGAGAATGGAAAGTCCCTGATCAATGGTCTTGTCAAACTTTTCTTCTTCCTGAGATAATACCTTGAAAATAAACTCTTTCTTTTCTTCTAACTCTGGATATCCGTCCTTACTTTCTGCGATAACTGTTGCACTTAAGTCTGCTAAGAATTTACCATTAATGCCCAATAATCTTCCGTGACGTGCTGCACGACGAATCAAACGACGCAGTACATATCCTCTTCCTTCATTGGATGGCATAATTCCGTCAGAAATCATAAAGGTAGTAGAACGAATATGATCTGTAATCAAACGAATGGAAACATCATCCATTGCGTCTACCTGATAAGCCTTGCCACTGATTGCACAGACTTTATCACGAATTGCCTTCATGGTATCAATATCAAAAACAGAACCAACATCCTGTACTACTACTGCAAGACGTTCCAATCCCATACCGGTATCAATATTTTTATTTGCAAGTTCTTCATAATGTCCATGACCATCACCATTAAACTGAGTAAATACGTTATTCCAAACTTCCATGAAACGGTCACATTCGCAACCAACTTTACAATCCGGACTACCACAGCCGTATTTTTCTCCACGGTCATAATAAATCTCGGAACATGGACCACAAGGACCTGCACCATGCTCCCAGAAGTTATCACACTCTCCGTTTTCATCACGATAGAAACGTGTGATTTTCTCAGCCGGTACTCCGATTTCCTTTGTCCAGATTTCAAATGCTTCTTCGTCTTCTCCATAAATAGATGGATATAAACGTTCCGGCTCCATACCTACCACTTTGGTAAGGAACTCCCAAGACCAGGCAATTGCCTCATGCTTAAAATAATCTCCAAAGGAAAAGTTTCCAAGCATTTCAAAGAAGGTAAGATGTCTTGCTGTCTTTCCTACATTTTCAATATCTCCGGTTCTGATACACTTCTGACATGTAGTTACACGTCTCTTTGGTGGTATCTCCTGACCTGTAAAATATGGCTTTAAAGGTGCCATTCCTGCATTAATTAATAACAAACTGTTATCATTATGCGGTACAAGTGAAAAACTTTTCATTGCGAGATGATCTTTGCTTTCAAAAAATTCCAGATACATTCTACGCAATTCATTTACTCCATATTTTTTCACAACAAATTCCTCCAACTGTCTATTCTCTTTATTTTACTTCTCGCTTAAGCCCTTTTTAGCATCGCTTCTGTCACGCAACTTCTTTCCCAAAAAGATTCCCAGTCCCGCGACTGCAACGAGAAGAACAAAAATAATTGCATACTGTAAAAAACTAGCCCAAAATGTCATATTCTGCACCTCCTATCAAAGTTTAATCATATCATATGGTTTGTTCATTTTCAAGTGTCGGAAATAGTATCTTCCAACAGATTATCCCCATCTGCCGCCGTTGTTGCTAAATAGTCACAACGCTCATTCATGACATGTCCGTCATGTCCCTTTACCCAATGAAAAACTACTTCGTGCGGTTGCATTGCCTGTAATAATTCTTTCCATAAATCAATATTTTTTACAGGCTTTCCATCTGACTTTTTCCACCCCTTTTTCATCCATCCATAAATCCATTTCTGATTAAATGCATCTACTAAATATTTGGAATCGGAATACAAGTCTACTTTGCATGCCCGATTAAGTTGCTGTAAACTTCGGATTGCTGCTAATAACTCCATTCGGTTATTCGTTGTCTTTTTATATCCTGCGGAAATTTCTTTTTTATAGATTTTTCCGCTGGCATCCATATAAGTGAGTACAGCTCCGTAACCTCCCGGTCCTTCCGGATTACCTCTTGCTGCACCATCGGTATATATTTTTACTTCCATTCTTTTAGTCCTTTTCTAACTTATTCTATATCTGCAAACATTCCTGATTTTCATGGGAAATCTCTATCACATGAGCTGCCTTTTCTTCCGGCAAGGTATCCTTATACTGACGAATACACTCATATTGCTTCCACATATGCATAGGAATCACATAATCTGCCTTCACCTGTTCTAAAAAATAATCCATTCCAAGTGTCATATCTTTGCTTTGTCTTGGATCTAATACCACAAATGCCACTTGAATATGCTTGTCCTTTAAACAATTCACCTGTTCTTTATAGGTATGTTCCTGATATTGATTATCTTCTTCGGTCTCACCTTCCCAATGCCACCAGTTTAAGTCTCCTGCATGATAAATTGTCTGCTCTCCATACGTTACCACAAATGCCACTCCACTGTCTGTAGACTCTAATGTTTCTACTTTGATGTCACCAAGCATTAAGGTTTCCTGTGGCTTCATGTAATGTATTTTTTCCTTTAGCTTTGTTATGTCACTATTTGGAAGAAGCCGCTGCAATGCAGAATTTCCCAGTTTCTTTTTAATTTCTTTCGCAAAAATATAATGAATGTTTGCATAGCGGCAACTCCACTTTAACACTTCCATGTCAAAATGGTCTCTGTGCCCATGGCTGGAAAACACATACATTTCGGTATCTTCCGGGAACTCCGGCATTTCTCCATAATAGATACAGTCTCCGGAACTTTTTCCATCGTAATAGTCAAATACCAATACTTTCTTATTCCATTCTACATAAAATGCACTGTGATGAATATACGTTACCTTCATATGTTTCCTTTCTTTTGCCCATATATGTTATATTATACTAAATTTTTTCTGCCTTGTACATAAAAAGGTTAGGAAATGTTATTCCATTTCCTAACCACTATGCTTATTATATAATAATGCATACCAGACCACCATTGCTGTCGTTTACAATCTTTTGCATAGTATCTTGAAGCTTTAGCTGACTTTCATCATCCATCATGGTTATCTTGCTTCGTATTCCGTCCTCTACCAGTTCTCCGATAGATTTACCGAAAATATTGGTCTGCCACAAACCATCTTCCTGATCTCTTGAGGTCTTGATATATCCGATTAAATCCTGTGCCTGTTCTTCATTTCCGATAATCGGTGCAATTTCCGTTTCCACATTGGCTTTAATCATGTGAATAGATGGAGATTGTGCTTTGATTTTTACACCAAATTTATTTCCATGTTTAATAAGAACCGGTTCTTCGATTTCGATATCAGAAAGCTGTGGCGTTACCACTCCGTATCCTTTTTGTTTCACTGCTTCCATGGCACTTGCCACCTTATCATACTCTCGTTTCATTCCGGATAATTCTTTTATCATGGAAATCAATTGATACTCTCCCTGAATCGGCACACCGGTTAATTCACTCATATTTTCATAATAGTATTTTTCATCAATATCAAAAATAATCTGTACCCTTCCTTTGGATAATTCCATTTTATCCAGCTTTATTTTCTTAATATATTCTCCCTCTGGTACAAGTGTAACATTTCTGGCATCTCTGGCATAGGTAAACTGATTTAAAATATTCTTTGTATTTTCAATTATATTTTCCTTAATCTTATGAGTGTTTTCCAGCATTTCTACCCATTTGGGCAGATAAAATTCCACACGTTCAATTGGAAATTCATAAAGAATACTTTCCAAAATTCGATAAATATCATCTTTTCTAAGTTGCTCACAATTCACAGGCAACACAGATACACTATATTTCTGCGCCAACTCCTCTGACAACTTCTGGCTTTCTGCACTGTATGGCTTTTGAGTATTTAGCAACACAATAAATGGTTTTCCTAGCTTTTTTAATTGTGCTACGGTCTTTTCTTCTGCGGGAATATAACTTTCCCTTGGAAGTTCTGTAATGCTCCCATCTGTGGTAAGTACAATTCCAATATTAGAATGTTCTCGAATTACCTTTTGTGTTCCGATTTCTGCCGCCTGTGTAAAAGGAATCTCATAGTCAAACCATGGGGTTTTTACCATGCGCTCGTTTCCATCTTCCTGATGGCCGGTTGCTCCTTCTACCATAAATCCCACGCAGTCAATCAATCTTACTTTTACTTCTAAGTCTTCCGCCAACTGTATTTTGGCAGCCTCTTTGGGTACGAATTTCGGTTCAGTCGTCATAATGGTTTTTCCCTGTGCAGACTGTGGCAACTCATCCGTTGCCCGCTCTCTGTCATTTTCATCTTCCATTTCAGGTAATACCATCACGTCCATAAAACGTTTGATAAACGTAGACTTTCCTGTCCGCACTGGTCCTACCACGCCAATATAAATATCTCCATTTGTCCTTGCGCTGATATCTTTATAAATGTTATATGTACCGGCACTGATATTTTCCATAAAAAAACCTCCTGTTCTACTGTTATCAGTATATGCAGGAGTTTTTTTTACAGTACCATTTTCTGGTTTACGGGAACAATCCCTTTATTTCTTCGGCATAAATCAATTTTCTAAGTGCCACGATATAAGCTGCCATACGCAAAGTACAGTCACACTCTTTTGCTACACCCATGATTTCTGTAAAGGATTTTGACATCAAATCCTCTAACATTTCATTTACTCGATTTCTTTCCCATGTAAGTTCCTGAATATTCTGTACCCACTCAAAATAGGATACAATTACACCACCACTGTTGGCAAAAATATCCGGGACCACCGGGATTCCTCTTTTTTCCAATATTTCGTCTGCTTCTCTGGTGGTTGGACCATTTGCAGCTTCTACCACATAAGAACACTGTAACTTTTCTGCATTATCCTCTGTAATTTGGTTTTCCAAAGCTGCAGGTACCAATACATCGCACTCTGTTTCTAATAACTCTTCGTTTGTAATATGGCTGATACCTTCTTTTTTATAATCCTTCAGAAAATTTCCCTTCTCTAAAAACTCAGATACTTCGTCCGCATTGATGCCAGTTCCACAATAGATTCCTCCCGACACATCGCTCAATGCAATTATCTTTGCGCCTCGATGGAAAAAGATTCTGGCTGCATTACTTCCTACATTTCCCATTCCCTGAATAACTACTTTGGTCCCTTCTAACTTTTTTCCTTCCAACGCAAGCAATAGCTTGGTACTAATCACAACACCACGTCCGGTTGCTGAATTTCTTCCTCTGGAGCCTCCCAGTTCTATTGGTTTTCCTGTTACCACTCCAGGGCATGGTTTTCCATTCAGCTGGCTATAAGTATCCAATACCCATGCCATAGTCTGTGCATTGGTATTTACATCCGGTGCCGGAATATCCGTGTCTGCTCCGATAATCGGTGCGATTGCAAAAGTATAACGTCGGGTCAGTCTGCACAACTCCCGTTTTGACAGGGTATGTGGGTCTACCTTGATTCCTCCTTTGGCACCACCATAAGGAATATTTGCAACTGCGCACTTTAAGGACATCCATGTTGCTAATGCTTTTACTTCATCCAGGTTACAATCCTGATGATAACGAATTCCGCCTTTAAAGGGTCCTCTGATATTGGAGTGTTGTACTCGATAGCCTTCAAATACTTTTACTGTTCCATCATCCATTTCGATTGGAAGATATACTTTGGTTTCTCTCTGTGGATTTTTGATAATTTCAAACATGGTTTTGTCAATGTTTCCTTTTTCCATTGCTTCTGCCATAACACTGACAACGTTCTCGTATGGGTTATATGTATGAGACATTTTATGCCGCTCCTTTTTCTTTTTTGTCTCTGCGCATCAACTGTTGGTTATCATAGACTTTTTCACGTTTAAAAGTCAATATTCTCTTTTAAATGCGAAAAAACTTTACGAAATGAAGCATTTTTTCAAAACTCTTTAACGATTTTTATCTTTTCACTTAATTTTATTAAGTCATTGACATTTTATATTCCCCATGATAAATTGATGCTATACGAAGGCGTAGTTCTAAAAAGAACTGCGCCTTTTTTGCAATAGAAAATTGCATCCTATCGTAAAAAAACTCTGCTAAGAAAGTACCACCCCGCAGATAAGAAAGGATTTTATTTTATGAAACATGAAGAACTTGACCATGTAGATAAAGAAATTTTAAATATGCTTCAACAGGACGCCCGTATCCCCATTAAGGAAATCGCTGCTAAGGTATTTCTTTCCTCTCCCGCTGTCTCCTCCCGTATTTCCCATTTGGAGGAACAAGGCTATATTGATGGCTACCATGCTATATTAAACCCCATTGCCTTGGGGTATCATATTAAAGCATTTATTAATCTGGAAGTTGCTCCGGTAGAAAAAAAGGATTTTTATCCCTACATCCGTTCCTGTCCTAACGTTATTGAATGTAACTGTGTAACCGGCGACTATTCCATGTTGCTGGAAGTCCTTTTTCACAATACCATGGAACTTGATCATTTTATCGGGGAATTACAAACTTACGGGCATACCAAAACTCTGATTGTATTTTCCACTTCAGTAGAACATAGAGGAGTGTTACTGTAATATCAGAAAAAGACATTCCAAGCTGTGAACTATACTTGAAATGTCTTTTTCTTATACGATATCTATTTTCCTTATTTTGCTTCTACCGCTTTCTTTGGAGCTCGTCCATATACTTCTACATAATTACGAACTTTTTCTGCAAGTTTATCATCTATGGCATCTTCTTTCATACGCCACTTCCAGTTACATCCTAATGTAGAAGGAATATTCATTCTTCCTTCGCTACCGATTCCCAGAATATCCTGCATAGTAACTACTGCCATATCGCCTACACTGGCCCATACACCACGCATTACGCCCCAGTGATATCCTTCTGCACGATCAAGCTTCAAATATTCTTTTGCATATTCTACACACTCTTTTGATGCAGTATCCATCCAGCCGATAATGGTATCATTATCATGTGTTCCTGCATATACGATACAATTCTGGGTATAGTTATGAGGCAGATAATCTCCATCTTCTCTGGTATCAAAAGCAAACTGTATTAATTTCATTCCCGGATATCCGGAATCTTTTAACATCTGTCTTACAGAATCTGTTAAGAAACCTAAGTCTTCTGCAATGACATTCATCTTACCAAGCTTTTTCTCCATGGTACGGAAAAGTTCAATTCCCGGACCTTCTCTCCATTCCCCATTTCGTGCAGTCTTATCGCCAAATGGAATTGCATAATAAGAGTCAAATCCACGGAAATGATCAATTCTTACTACGTCAAAAAGCTTTGTCATTTTTTCCATTCGTTTTGTCCACCAGGTAAAGTCATCTTTTTTCATAACATCCCAACGGAACAATGGATTTCCCCAAAGCTGTCCATCTTCTGAGAATGCATCTGGCGGACAACCTGCTACATCAATTGGATCTAATTTTTCATCTAAATAGAACTGTGTTGGATTCGCCCATACATCGGCACTATCCATTGCTACATAAATTGGAACATCACCAATAATCTTGATTCCGTTATCATTTGCATATGTCTTTAATGCATTCCACTGCTGATAGAATAAGTACTGAAGCATTTTCCAGAACGCTACCTCTTCTGCCAGATCTGTTGCTGCCTTATTCATAGCTTCCGGTTTACGAAGTTTTAATTCTTCTTCCCACTGGCTCCAAGCTACGCCATTATGTGCATCTTTCAATGCCATAAACAATGCATAATCTTCTAACCAATCTTCCTGTTCTTTACAGAACTGATTGTATGCTTCCGGAACTGCCTTTTTAAATCTTTCATATGCCTTGTGCAATAAAGGATAACGGCTCTCATATAAGGTTCCATAATCTACTTCCTTGGCATTATCTCCCCAAGGATAAGCTTCACATTCTTTTTTTTCTAATAAACCTTCTTCACATAAAGTATCTAAATCGATAAAATATGGGTTTCCTGCAAAACTGGAAAAAGACTGGTAAGGTGAATCTCCGTAACTTGTTGGACAAATTGGTAACACCTGCCAGTATGTTTGCGCTGATTTTACGAGAAAGTCAACAAACTCTCTTGCCTCCTTTCCCATGGTTCCAATACCATACGGGGATGGTAAAGAAGAAATATGCATTAAAATTCCACTACTACGCATGCTGCGTTCCTCCTATTATTTTTTTCACACTTTCGCCTTCAATGAGAGTAAATGGTACAATCTCATGCACCGGACTAGTGCTTAACTCAATATAATTTAACAGTATTTCTACACTTCTGGATGCCAGGGTACTGTACTGCTGCTGTATGGTGGTAAGTTTTGGGTTATAATATTTTGCCAAAGCAATTCCATCAAATCCCATGACGGAAACATCTTCCGGAACCCTTACCCTCATATCAATCAAAGCTCGAATTGCTCCAATTGCAGTGACATCACTCATTGCAAATATTGCAGTAATATCACTTGCTCTTTTATACAGACGTTGCATTGCACCATATGCACTGTCATAAGAGAATCGAGCCTTTTCATAATATACACTTTCGTCAAAAGCTACCTTATGTTTGGTAAAACTTTTCACACAGCCGGCATAACGCTGTTTACTTGTATGGGACAAACTAAAATCTCCTCCTAAGATTCCGATTTTGGTATGTCCTTGTTCAATCAGATAATCGATGGCACATTCTGCTGCCGCCGGGTCATCTGTTGCAACACTTGATAAATTATCAAATTTCAGAGCATTCCCCTGGTTGGTTACCAGTACACAAGGAACATTTACTTCCTGGAAAGATTCTTCAAATGACTTTGGATTACCTCCAAGGAATAACATTCCCATTGGTTTGCGTTCCCTGCATACAATAACCGCTTGCTCTACTTCATTATCATCCTCATCTATGTAGGTGATACTTGCTGTATATCTTGTTTTTTCTATTTTTTTCTGTATTTCTTCTACAATGCTGGCAAACAACATATTCGAAGTTCCCTTTACCAAAACCGCTATGGTCTTACTACTATTTTGCTTTAAATGCTTTGCATTATTATTTGGCACGAAATGATGTTCCGCAACAATCTCCTCTATTCTTTTTTTTGCCTCAGGGCTTACATCCCTTCGATTATTTAGTACCCTAGATACGGTACTTACCGAATATCCGGATTCCTTTGCTATGTCTTTAATCGTTATCATATCATTTCCTGCCTTTTCGTGAATTTATCCCTTTACAGCCCCTGCAACAACCCCTTCAATAATATATTTCTGGCAAGCCATATAGAATACGATAATTGGTATAATTGCTAATACCAGCATCGCCATCATAGCACCCATATCTACGGAACCATATCCACCTTTTAAGTACTGAATTGCAATTGGAATTGTCTTCCATCTCTTAATATCTAATACCAGATATGGTAACAAATAGTCGTTCCAAATCCACATTGTCTGCAAAATTGTAACTGTAATGCAGGTTGGTTTTAAAATTGGAAGTACTACTTTAAAAAATGTTTGTAATGGATTACATCCATCAATCATGGCTGCTTCTTCTATTTCAAGCGGTATGCCCTTTACAAATCCACAGAACATAAATACCGCAAGGCCTGCTCCAAAACCTAGGTACACTGGTATAATACCTACTGGGCTATATAAATGCAACATATTTGCTAATTTTGATAACGTAAACATTACCATCTGAAATGGTACAATCATTGAAAACAAGCATAGGCAATACATCCCTTTTGAAAATTTAGAATTTACCCTTGAAATATACCATGCACACATTGATGTACATAAGATAATTGCTGCTACTGAGAATACTGTAATAAACAAGGAATTCTTAAATGCATCAAAGAAATGTATTCTCTCAATACCTCTAACATAATTTTCAAACTTGACAAACATTTTATCCACCGGGATAGAAAATGGTTGTCGGCTAATATAAACCTTTTTCTTAAATGAATTGATTGCTACCAATACAATCGGAAATACCCATGCGATTGAAATCAACACGAATAATATAGTCAATATCCAACCATGTTTAGCCTTTCTTACACCCATTACTGCTGCACCTCCTTATCTCTGGTAAGTCTCATCTGAATAACTGCTATTATTGCTACCAGAATAAAGAATATAACTGCTTTCGCCTGTCCTACGCCTTCCCACCCGGTTCTGCCGTAGAATGTATTAAAGATATTCAAAGCTAACAACTCTGACATATTGGATGGTTCACCGTTGGTCAATGCCAAGTTCTGGTCAAACAACTTGAATCCATTGGTCAAGGTCAAAAATGTACAAATTGTAATAGATGGCATAACCATCGGAATTGTTACATTTTTCAAAATCTGTCCAGAAGTTGCACCGTCAATTTTAGCAGCTTCTATTAATTCTCCCGGAATATTCTGAATACCTGCAATATAGATAATCATCATATATCCAATCTGTTGCCAGCACATTAAGATAACCAATCCCCAGAAACCATATGTAGAACTATAAGTCAAAGTCTTTTGGAAATGTGCTAAAATACCATTTAATAACAACTGCCATGTATATCCCAATACAATACCACCAATTAAGTTTGGCATGAAAAATACAGTTCTAAAAACATTAGTACCACTAATTCCCTTTGTTAAAAGCATCGCAATAGCAAATGCCAATACATTGATTAACACTACTGAAACAATTGTAAATAAAGCAGTGTACCACAATGCATGTATAAATGTTT
>ERZ1034984.3134-NODE-3134-length-12359-cov-11.242929_pt1 | contig 12359 bp, 13 predicted proteins | sample MGYA00520589_ERZ1034984 | MGnify/ENA primary metagenome ERZ1034984 (study PRJEB33766, sample SAMN09781790) | gut metagenome | biome: gut microbiome | host: Homo sapiens | place: Madagascar | study: EMG produced TPA metagenomics assembly of the PRJNA485056 data... | reverse complement strand
TTCTGGTCGGGTGGACTGGATTCGAACCAGCGACCCCTTGACCCCCAGCGGACCCTGGCGACCAGTCCGTTAGGCTGATAACCAATCTACCACACGTTTTGCACAAACGCGAGAATCGTTGACGAAAGCGTAACAGGCCAGAGATAGCGAATTTGATGCCCGGGCATCAACCAAAGTGATGCCCGCCTATCCTTGGCGCCGACTGGAATCTATGCATTTCGCCGAACATGTCAGGAGGCAATGATGGTCAGGTACTCGGAGGGGAGCTGGCGCGCGAAGGGGCGTGGGACCCAGCTTTTCGTCTACGCCCGCGACGACGATGGGGACTCCGATGGCAAGAGGAGGATGGTCACGCTCATGTGCGGGGACCTCGACCCCGTCGCCGACGAGAGGAGGGTACGCGCGCGCCTGCTCGAGTGGAGGGACGGCCTCGTCGGCGAGGCCGCCGTCGAGGAGGCGAGGAGGTCGGGCGAGCTCGCCTGCCCGGAGCCGCCGTCCGAGATCGTCGAGTCGGTCGCCAAGAGGCTCGGGATCAACGACGAGAGCCTTGCGAGGTCGCGGAGGGACTACCTGTCCGACTACGTGTCGATGAGGTCGAGGAGCTCGAGCGGGCGTGGGAGCTACGGGAGCTCCTCCGACATCCTGAGGCTGTGGCTCCTGCCCTACCTTCCCAACCCCGAAGCCACGATGGCGAGCCTGTCGCCCGCCGACGTGCACGAGTTCCTCGGGCGCCTGCGCGAGAGCGGCCGCGCGGGCACGACGCAGCACAAGTCGTGGGTGCTGCTAAAGGCGGCCGTTCGTCACGCGGTGAACGTTGACGGCCTGCGCCCGGACCCGACGTATGGCATCCAGGGCCCGTCGAGGTCGAGGCCCCGCATCAACCACCTCGATCCCACGAGGGCCGACGCGCTCGCCGTGGAGCTCGCGCGCGCCGTGCAATCGCCCGCCGTATGCGCCGCGCGCCTCGCGCTCGCGGCGGGAATCGAGTGTGCGGCGGCATGCGGCCTCACGCTCGCGGCGTGCGACCCCGCGTCCGTGGACGCAGTCCACATCACGCAGAACATCACGAAGGTGAGGGGAAGGTGGCAGGTCGGTCCCACCAAGAACGAGTACAGGTCAAGGGTGATACCACTGAACGACGAGCTCAGGGCAATTCTGACCGACAGGATCGCCGAGCTGAGGCGTCAGTCGGGTGCGCTCGGCCACGCCGTCGGGCCGGAGACGTTCCTACTCGCCAACCCTTCCTCCGACAGGCCGTTCCCCACCCCAGCCGCCCTGCAGAAGTCATGGTCGACCCTGTCGGAGGCCTACGGACTCGTCGGGGCGTGCGGCAAGCGCGTGACGCTTCACGACCTGAGGCACACGTTCGCCACGTCTTTCCTCGCCAAGGGAGGTTCGTTCTCCGACCTGAAGGCCCTCATGGGCCACGCAAGCGGATACATGACGCTCGAGGTGTATGCGGGAAGCGACCCGGAGCTCAGGAAGCGCGCCATGGAGGAGACGGGGCGTGACGTGCCCTGTCATGAGGCCGCGATGGGCCACGCCATCGGAAGCGTTGGGCAGGTGTAAGCGGGTGCGGACGTAGCCAAGCCCCTCCAGCACCGATCGTGTGCTCGTGTAGGCCTCTCTAGTGTCTTCCTTCCCAGTCGCGGCCCTCGGGTTTTCGGTGTCAAGATCGAAGTTGATCGCCTTTCTCGTGAGCTTATCGACTATGCGAAGCGCTTCGCATAGCTCTTGCTCTTCATCCGACATGTCCCAGGGCCCTCCTCTGGCCTTCGTAATAGGAGAGCATGTCCTCGTAGGCCCCCGTCTCCGAGAAGAGCACGGCGGACAGGGCGTTAGACTTGCCGCTTCTGACCAACGTGTAGGTCGCGCCAATCAAAGCCTCGCAGCGCCGATCGCCGTCTCTGCAGCTCTCGTCCGCCCCACCCCCACGTTTCCCCGCCTATCTGAGGAATGCCAAGGCGCGCGTGGGGGAAGGGTACTCGCCCCAGCACATCATCGATGGGACCCGGCGTTACCGATCTATCGACCTGACCTCGTCACGAGGCATCCTCGCCGTCACCGTTGCCGTGCCGTCGCCTGAACCCGTTCGGACCGCCTTGCTTCTCGCGTTCACAAAGCAAGGCCTTGGGGCGAGACCCTGCGACCTCAGCCTCTCAATCACGTCATGGCCAAGCCGGGTGATGCCATATGAGTTCGCCAGGCGGCCCCCATCCGTTGCGAACTCCGGCCTCGAGTCAGCGAGGCCCTCTCGAACCAGGGCCTTCAGGGAGATCCGAGCGGTTTGTGGGCTCGAGTCGACCCTCTCGGCCATCTCCGCGATGCTTATGCTGGCTCGATCGCCCCTGCACTCGATGCGCCTTTCTACCTCGACGAGCACCGCGAGCATGGTCTCGTTGATGTGGATGTCTGGTCGGCCGTCCACCCTCAGCGTCCTTGTCATGGACTATCTCCTCCCTATACAAGTCCCTCGGAGCTCAGCGCCCTTAGGAGGGCCGCCCCCCGACTGGAACCTTGGGCGTATAGGCCGTGCATGTGGGCCGGTCCCTGGTCAACATGCACCACAGTCGCGAGCGGGATGAGGCCCGCTGCCCCCATGACCTGCCACATCACGGAGGCCAAGGCCGCCCAGTCGACCTCGCCCCGCACCGAATTGGTTCTTTGATTTCAATTCTGCGACTAGGTTCGCCGTATGAGCGTGGGAACCGCCCGTATACACATATGTGGTCGTGCTGCGTTCGAGTGACGGCCACTTTTCAGCCCCCGAATACGCTCCCAATCCCTTCCTCTCATCCTCATAACAGTCAGGCCAGGCGTGGATGGAGGGACGAGGATGGAGTCTGGAGAACGTTGGGTATACAGGAGAATCGAGACGCTCATCCCCTACAGGGAGCCCGAGTGGCGTCCCGCCAGCAAGCTGCCGCCGCTCAAGGCGTCGGACTCGACGTGGGTGACATTGGGAAAGCTCGGAAGACACCTGCTGTCATCGGTCGAGGACGACAGGGAGCGCATGGAGCTCGCCATGGGCGCGTACAGGAGGATCTACGGGTACGAGACTTCCGAGCTCGTGCCAGTGGACGTCTCGAGCCTCGAGGGCCTTGAGGCCCACTGCGTCCGAGACATCGGTGGCGATCCCCTGGCCTTTAGGAACACGACTGCCAACGAGCTCATCGTCGTTCCGGAGTCGAGTGCCAAGAAGAGGTACCTCGGCTCTCATGGCTGGCATTGGACGGGCCGTTCCTCCCGCGAGGAGGCCCACGTCACGTGCTTCAAGCTGAAGAGCGCAGTTGGCGTGCTCGCCCTCATCGACTCGATGCCGGAGGACGAGCTGAGGGCGCTGGTCGCCGAGGCGCAGGAGCGGCATCTGTCGGAGAGCCTTGGACAGGTGGCCGATCTCAAGTCCACTTGGACGCGCGGCAAGGACGGAATGTACGTCGACCCCAAGAGCGACGGTCTGAACTTCTTCAGGTCGCTCAACCTCGACTACGAGGAGAACCGCCTGCGTGAGAGGCTCGAATGGGTCAACGCCATCGCTGGGTCCCCGAAGCTCCTGGCAGAGGAGCTTAACGAGGCGATCAGATGGATGCTTAGCGAGACGAAGCGCTGCGGTGCGTTCGAGGACCCGGCTAGGCTCGGCAGCGCCCTCGTCGCGCTCGAGGAGCGGTTCTGGGGCGAGGAGATGAACCGCGACCTCAACCGGGCCTACGACGACCGCGTGGCGGCCGCCCACCTCGCCACCGTGTGGGTTGACAAGAAGGACATCAACCCCGACCACGTCGCTGCCGCGCGCTCGGGGTTCATCGGGAGGTCGTTCTCGCACGTCGAGATCGACGACGACGTCGACCTCGCGGAGTACGCCCAGCTCCAGGGCGAGTTCCTGAGGAGGTTCTCCTCCCGCGAGATTCCGCAGGTCGACCCGGCGGGACTCGAGATGAGGTTCAGGAAGTGCGGAAAGCACCGCGCGTTCGGCCTGTACTCGCCGATGATGAGGACCGTGGTCGTCGACCCCCGCCACCCGATCTCGCTGCTCCACGAGTTCGCGCACGCCTACGACTACGCTCACGGCCAGCTCTCCTGCTCGCCGGACTTCGCGCGAATCATCACCAAGGCTGCGGGTGCCTACGCCATGTGCGACATGTCGAACACGATGTTCAAGTACGCCGTCACGCCAACGGAGGTGTTCGCCAGGTCTTGGGAGGTGTATGCCTCCACGCGAGGATTTGGCGGCTCGTTCGTCATGACGCCCGAGGAGTACGCGAGTAATCAGCTGTACGAGCCGCTCGTATCGGACGCCGAGGCCATCTGTTCCTACTTCGACGCGATGATACCCGAGGCCGAGCGCCCCGTCCCGATCGACACGACCGAGAGGGGGCTCGTCGAGGAGGTAGCGCGCCAGGCGCTCGCTGCCGTCGCGCCCGAGGAGCTCCACGAGCCCGACTTCCTTGGCGTCGGCGACGGGATTGGGGTCGACGAGGGAGCGTGGGCCGCCGCCCGTGCCGGCCAGCAGTTCAGCCTGTTCGATGCCGTCGGGTTCGGCGGGGAGGAGAGATAGAGAGCGCGGGTCGCACCTGCTCGCGGCACGTCAGTCCGTCAGCTGCATCGAGGGAATCGTCGGAAGGCCCCGTCTACCTACCAGACATCTTAGCGCCCGAACGCTCCCCCGCTGCCGTGTCCGTCGTTCTAGGCCCTGTCCGTGCATCTTGAGTGATTACTGGGGCCATCCGGCTCCATCACCCAGCGCGTGACGTCGGAGATTATCTCGTCTATGTGGTACTCATCGATGTCGTCGGAACGAGATAGCTCGTCCACCGCTCGCCCATTGTCCTCGCGCTCTTGTCGTGTCATGAGGGCCTTGGTTTGGCTGACCGCGTAGTTCCCGCCATCCCGACCCGTCTCGCCCATTGCGGCGACAAGGTCGTCATCGGGGACGGACTCGGGCTCCATTCCCTTGTTTGCGTCCCGTATGGCTTCAACGAAGGCATCTCGTCGGTTGGAATCGACCCCGTCTGCCACTTGGTCGAGAGAGCCGAGCACGGAAGCCGAGATTCCCTTGGCGAGAAACGAGATCCGATCCGGGTCGAGGCCGCACGCCCGCGCCTCCTCCTCCCAGTCGTGGGGGGTGAAGTCACGGCAGGCCATGCACTGACCGTTGACCATCAGGGCGAACGCATTGTCAAACGCGGGCCATGCGGTGGTCGTGACCACGTCGTACATTGGCGACAACGTCGGCGCGCTTCCCTCTAGGATGAGGCTGTAGTTCCTCAGGTGGGCGTCGCAGTTGCCCACGCTCATGTTTACCATCACCTGGGACACCCACTGATAGATGAGGTCGTCAGCGAGCCCGATGCGTCGCATTCTTGCGACGACATCCCGAACCTCGGCGCCGTACTTGTCCTCGTCGGGCATTCCAATCGAGAACATGAGCTCCTCAGTCCTGAGCCTCCTGCGTGACGGACCCACGCCATCCCTGTCAAACCTGAGGACCACGTAGCATTCCGCACTCCCAAAGATGTCAACGTAAGAGTAGGCCGTCGGCATCCCCGTCAGTCTGGCCAGCCTCATGGAGGAGGCTTCGACGCTGCAGGAGCCAGGCGCCATCCTGGCCTCAGGCTTGAAGATGTGGGACGACGGGCAGCCCGCCGTGGGCCAGTACCATCTCCCACCAATTTCAGACAGGGTGAACTTTCCTTGGGAACCAGCGAGGGAGAACCTGGCCCCTGGATTCTTCTCGGGCCACCATGAGCTCGTGCCACCGCCGGCTATCTTCGAGACCCTCGCCTCTATCTCCTCCATGGAGCAAGGCTGGAGAGGGCATGCCAGCGCCTCTGGTGGATTCTCGTCGCTGGTAAAGACGAGCCCGCCTGCCGAGTCGGTGAGGGGCAGGACGTCGAAGGGGTCATCGCTCCCCGCCTCGAGGGCTATAGCCTGCATGAGGCGGGTGTTTCCGTCCTCGGGCAGCCGAGACGTAAGCACTCTTCCGGGCGCATCCTCGTCCCATGGGCCGTCGACCGGCATGGACAGGCTTATGGGCAGCCCGGCGTAGGACCCGTCGTATTCGAACGTGATCCGCCCCGACTCCTTGAGGAAGCGGCCGACGGGCGTTCCCTCGTGCCAGGCATATAGGCATGCGGTCATCGGTCGGCCTCCTGCTCGCTTGGGTCTGGGAGGCAGACCGGGTAGATCGAGATCGCCTCGAGCACGGCCCACATGTCTTCCAGGGAGCCCGCCCCGGTCGTCCTCATTCGTCTCACTGTCTCGATTGGAACTCCCGCTCGCGCTGAGACCTCGTCCTCCCCGACGCCGATGAAGGACATCCTCTCGTCCACGACGATGGCAAGGTCGACCCTGCTGCGAATCGCGCGAGACTGGACCCTGTCCCTCGGCGCGACAGTGGTCCCTAGCCTCTCCGCGAGATTGAGCGCGTCCTCGTAGTAGCCCATAATCAGAACTCCCGTGGGATCAGTTTAGAATCGTCGGGAGGCCCCGCCTCCCCATATGACATCTTAGCGCCCGAACGCTTCCCCGTTTCCTCCCTGTCGTCCTAGGCCCTGGCCCTGCTTCTTGAGTGGTCGTTTGGGCCATCCGGCATGGTCACGTTGTTAGGTGTACGTACTAATAGGAATATGGATTTACGGATTTACGGATTTACGGCAACCCGTGAATGCAGCCTTGCGGCTGCACGGGTTGCCGTAATCACGCGATCGAGATGCTCCCGGGAAAGCAGTCGCGCCCGCACTGCTGGGAGCACGTGCCCGCTGGCATGCGACGTTTCGATATCGGGACGCAACTACGACTTGCCCCTCCTGGAATCCCTCTCGAAGACTTTCAGCAGCGAGTCGATGAGGACGCGGTGCTCCTTGTCGAGGTTGCGATACGAGTCGATGATGGCCCATTCGTCTACCGAGATTGCATTCCTTGATTCATGCTTGCCGTTCGTTGGTGCATCCGCAGTGGTTTCCAGACATAGAATTTCGTTAACACTGCACCCAAAGAATTTCGAGAGGGCAATTAACGTGGTTCCCTTAATGTCGCGCTTACCCCACTCGTAGTTCTGATAGCCAGTAACCGTTATGCCTACTGCGTCTGCGACCTCTTGCTGCGTCTTCTCACAAGCATGTCTGATAGTCGCAAGGTTATTTCGATATGTTGCCATCTTAAATCCTGTCTAATCGCCTTATTAACAATTGTTCCCTAACAAATTAGTTGACACAACCAACAGCTGTGGCTAGTCTCGGTTGAAAGTAACAACTGTTGTGGAGGCGACAATGTTAAAGAGCAACATTCGTTCTGAAAGATATCGCATGCAAATGTCGCAGTCGGACCTGGCCCGCGCTCTGAACGTAAACCAGAACTCCATTAGCAACTGGGAGACGGGAGCGTCGACGCCGAGCGCCAACAATTTGGTGCGCATGGTGGAACTGTTTGGATGCTCGTCCGACTATCTTCTTGGCCTCACAGATGAGCGTCTTCCTCCCCGTCGTGTCTACGTAAGCGCGTAGCCATGCCTAACGCAGCAACTATCGACGAGGTGCTGACCCTCGAGGAGGTCGCGGCGCTTCCCGCAATCATCACGCCGCAGGTCGCGGCCCGCGTCATGGGCGTCACGCCCATGACGATCAGGACCGCCTGCGAGCAGGGCGCGTTCAGGTGCTTCAAGGCGCCTGGCGGGCGCTACTGGCGAATCGTCACCTCGTCGTTCCTCAGGGCCTATGGCCTCGACCAGGACGTCGAGACGCTCCGCCTCCTCATGCCCTCCCTCACCCCCGGCCAGTGGGTCGGCCGCGCCTACACCGGCGACTCGGTGAACCCGACGCCGACGGTGGTCGACGGCAGGGACCCTGGCGAGCGGCGCGGCCGCGGGCCGGGCGGCGGCTCCGCCAGGGCCACGTTCGAGGAGATTCGGGACATGCCCAGGGCGCTCACCGTGGGCGACGTCGCAAGGATCGGCGGAAAGTCGGAGAAGACGATCAGGCGCTACCTCACCTCGGGCCGGCTTCCCGGCTCGAAGGTGGGAAGCACCTGGGTCGTGGACAAGAGGGTCGCCTGCGACTTCTTCGGAGTCACCTCACCCGCCCTCATGGGCTGACAAAGGACCACACCGGGCGGCCTCGCGGGCCGCCGACGCAAAGGGCGTCACCTTCCACCGATAACGCCCAAGACTGCTGGACCGACGGTCCGGGGCTCCGCGAGCGCCCCGGACCTCTTGAGAGGAGAGAGACATGACGTGCGCTTCCGCGACCGTCGAGGTCGACTACAGGAAGATGGCGAGGAGCATCGACGAATCGTCGGGCTCGTTCTTCACCGTGAGGGACTGGATGTGCCGGGGCCTCGGCCTCAGGGGCGCGTACCTGACCGTCTTCGCGGCCGTGTGGGGCATCAGCTCCTACGGCGAGGACGGGGCGTTCCTGGGCGGCATCCCGGCCCTGAGGGGCGTCTGCGGGGTCTCCGAGTCCACGGCGAAGCGCGCCGTGAGGACGCTTCGGGAGTCCGGCCTCATGCTCCAGGGCGAGTGGAGGGACGCCGAGGGCAGGTCCAGGCTGACCCTCGCGCCCGACTACGAGGAGGTCGCCTCGAGGCTCGGCTGCGAGAGAAGAAAGAGGCCACCACGCCCTGCTGGAAGCGTGATGGCCAAGCCCGTGTCGAGCCGAGTCGCCAGCGTCGACAAACAAGGAGTGGGACAGGCGTCGGGGAACGCCCTTCCTAAATATCATTCTACCACGCCTGCGGCCGTCGACACACTCAAACCACAACATGGGGCGCCTCGCGAGGACGATGTGGCACGGAATTCCGTAAACCTAGGAATACGTATTTACGGAAATACGGAAATACGGGCAGGGGTCCAAAATGAACCCCACACACCGTCCAAAATGAACCCCGTATATATGGAGGAATCAACAGGGGGAATTAACCAAAGAACGCAGCAGCGCGCGTGCGATGGTCTTGTGGCGGAAGAGGGGCAGAATCGCGGGCCCGAGCGCGACCGGAGGAACCCGCCGTCCCCCTCGTGGGACCGCCGCAGGACGATGTCGGCGGGCTCGCCCGATTCCAGGCGCACGCCGCGTCCCTCCGTCGAGGAGGTCAGGGCCTACGCCGAGCGCAACTCGATCGAGGTCGACGCCCGCGCCTTCGTCGCCGAGAACGACAGCCGCGGCTGGGTCGACTCGAGGGGTCGCGCGATCAGGTCATGGAGGAGCTGGTTCAAGTCCTGGGCGGAGGCCGAGGGTGCCGCCGGCGCCCCCGTGGCGCGCCGCCCACGCCGCGGCCGCAAGCCGCGCACGGTGACCCCCGAGCAGGTGGCGAAGATGGCCGGGGGCGCCGAGGAGAGTGCCTCGAGGAACGCCCTCGAGGACATCCGCAGCAGGGCCCGCGAGAAGGTCGAGCGCAGGCGCGAGGAGAGGCGAAGGAACTTCGGCCCACTGCCATCGACACCCGCCGACGTGCAGCGCAGGGTCTGCGAGCTTGTCCGCGCGAAGAGGTTCGACGAGGCGCGCGCCGTCATGTCCGCGTGGCTGGCCTCGAGGAAGTCGGGGGGTGGTACCGATGCCTAGCGTGCAGACGACCTACGAGGCCCTCGTCGGAGCCTCGGGAATCGGGGGCAGGCTCGCCCGGGTCGAGCTCGGGGACGACCTAGGCGTCGGCTCGACGCTCGGGCTCGCGGCGCTCGCGCGCGTGGGCGCCGTCGTGGTGGTCCTCTCGTGCGACACCGCACGGGCGATGACGGTCTCGTCACAGGCCGTGAGGCACGCCGCACTGCACGGGGCCAGCTCCTGGTGCCGCTCCCTCGACGAGCTGTGCGACGGGGTCAGGCCATCGAGGCCGGGGGCCAAGGAGGCCCTGTGCCTCGCCCTGTCCGTCGACCTGCTCTGCGTCCACGGCATAGGGGCGGACGAGCTCACGCCTTGGCGCGTCGCGGAAGTGCTCGGGCGGGTGGTCTCCACCCGACGCGAGGATGGGCTCCCGACGCTGCTGTGCTCGCCCCTGGGGACCGTGAGCGAGCTTCTGGAGGAGGCGGCCGAGGCAGGCTGCGACGCGTCTCAGATGGCCTCTCTGGCGTCTCTGATGGGGCATTCGGTACTCGTGGACGGATCTTGGAGGGAAGGTGTCTGCCATGGGCAGGACGAATAGCGTGGGGACGGCTCGCGGCGACGCGGCTGGTCTGGCGAACGAGTGGGTCATGGGCCTTCTCGGCCCCGACGGGCAGAGGCGGGTCAGGGATGCTTTCCTGCGCCCGAGGCCATGGCACAGGCTGCCCGGGCCGGGTGACTGGGGCGCCGCCGCCGCGATCGCTCGCGAGGCGCTCGCGGCGCACGGTCGGGTCGTCCCAGAGTGGCTCGAGGGCCCCTCCGCGGTGGCTGCTTGGGAGAGGTGCTGCGAGGGGCCTGTCGTCGACCTCGACTTCGTCGCGGCATGCTGCGCGGATGACCGCGAGGTGAGGCGGGCGATGCTGGCGGTTCTCGTCGTCGGCTGCGCCCTGGCCGGGCGAGGCGCGTGACAGGAGTTCTCGCACGGGTGACATCTGGCCCGTGCCTAGGGTTCCGTGAGGGCGGAAGGACGTAAATGCCGAATTCCGTAAGTACGTAACACTAGTAATACGTATTCCTAGAAATACGTATCTGGGAAGTGCAACTGGATGCAACGGCAAACAACGACTGGGAGGAATCCATGATCGACGAGGATCGCTACGACTTGACGACGCCTTACACTGCGGCACCCGTCGAGAGAGCTGATGGAGTACGCCCCGCGCTTCTGTCCCAACTGTGATGCCGGCGTGGTGGGACGTATTTCCGTAAACCCGTAATTACGTATTTGCGGAAATACGTATTCCTAGGAATGCGGCGCCACCTGGCTCGGCGACAAAAACCCTGAACTACAATCTGTCTGAATCGTTGCCGACTAGGAGACCCGCATGGAGACTGACAGGTTTCTCACAAGGACGCTCATGTGCAGGGACCACGAGGCCATGCGCTTCCGCTATGACGTCGCCGCCAGATGCGTGGTCGGCAAGATCGAGGTCGTCGACCGGAGCTACGTACCATTCGGCTGCGTCGACAGGGACGGCTCCGTAAGCAGGAACTCCGTCAGGAGGTGGATTTCTGCCCGTGCCGTCCCCATGACCAGACCCGCGGCCCTGTCGCTTGCGAACTCCCTAGGTCTTTCCTCGACCGAGGAGCTCATGCTCTCCGGTCTCGGCCTGTCGCTCTCCGACCAGTACTGGCTCAGGCCCGACGGCTACTCCGGCCGTTGGGGAGACGTGTCGCTGTTCGGCCGCGACTTCTCGACCGAGGTGGGCCAGGCGCTGCTGCCGCACGACGAGTCCTCCGCCGTCGCGGCCAAGGTGCGGGTGCGCAACGACATGGCCATCCTCAGCTCCTCCCCGGACACGGCGCTCAACGGCAACCTTCCCAAGAGGTGGGAGACGATTGGCGGCACCCCGTTCCTCATCAAGTCTGGCAAGAGGGAGCACCTCATGCTCGAGCCGTACTGCGAGTCGGCGGTGACGAGGGCCTGCGAGAGGCTCCTCGATCCCGGGGAGTTCGTCCCCTACACGCTCCTGGCCCAGGACGACTCGACGGCGCTGTCCGCCTGTCCGTGCATGGTCGACGAGTTTCACGAGCTCGTCCCGGCCGTCGACGTGATTGGCCTCACTCGGCTCGGCAACTCATCGTCGCTCTACGAGAAGTACATCGACGTCCTCGAGGCTCATGGCCTCGCGGATGCTAGGACGAGCCTCGAGAGGATGCTCGTCATCGACCATCTGGTCTCCAGCTGGGACAGGCACTGGGGCAACTTCGGCGTCATCGTCGACAGCGAGACCCGCGAGTGGGTCTCGACCGCCCCGCTCTTCGACATGGGCGAGTCCCTTTGGTGCGACAGGGCGTTCTCCCCGACCCTTTCCCCCTACCACCTCAAGTACAAGATGCCGTTCCTGACAAGGCCTGGAGAGCAGCTGGGACGGTACGTGAGGGCGGCCGCTGCCTGGGAGCTTGTCGCCGACGTCTCCGACGTGATCGATGACGTCCTCGGAGAGCTCTGGCTCAGCCCTCTCGCGCGGGCGGCCACCGGCTACCTGGACCTCGTCGAGCGTGGGCTTGAGCGACGTGCCGCCGACATCGCGTCGCTCGTCGGCTCCAAGGGCCGCGATCTTGCCGCGCCTTGCCTCGGACGGGGCGTCTGCATGCCTCGATGCGCTCATGGGTCAGACGAGAGGTAGCCCTCCCGCCAATGTTGCCAGATGCGGAAGAACTTAATTACGTATCGTCGGCTATGAGTGTGGCGCGCAACCCACGTGCCATATACTCGTGTATGACTGCACGAGTCTTGAGGAGGCCTGCATGGATCATGTCGAGGGTTATGAC
>ERZ1034984.3132-NODE-3132-length-12367-cov-5.587476_pt1 | contig 12367 bp, 12 predicted proteins | sample MGYA00520589_ERZ1034984 | MGnify/ENA primary metagenome ERZ1034984 (study PRJEB33766, sample SAMN09781790) | gut metagenome | biome: gut microbiome | host: Homo sapiens | place: Madagascar | study: EMG produced TPA metagenomics assembly of the PRJNA485056 data... | reverse complement strand
ATAGGTCATTGCCAGGACATATACCACCTTGCTTGTGCAGGGTGGTTTTTTTGTGGGAAAAGACAGGCAGCAGCTGGATGATGTCCGGCTGCTGCCTGTCTTTTTTAGTGTTCAAGGATCCTTAGCAGATGTAAGTAGAGGGTGGGATTGTTATATATGATCAGGCAGAGCTCGTCGGTGGCGCGAGTGACGATCTGGTAGAGGGCTGTTTTGGCGGCGCTGGTCTGGTCGGTGGTTTGCAGATGGCCGGTGGGATCGTAGAAAAAGCGGCGGTCGAGAACGGTGGCAACGCCAGGAAATTCGCTGCCGACGAGGGGCGCAATGTCACGCGCACCGCATTCTGCGAGGGAGATCCCAGGTCCGGAAGCTGCGCCGGTGAGGATGGTCCATCCCTGGCTGCTGAGATAAGCGGTGGTGGCGCGAAGATCGTCTGGCTCGTAGAGGTAGTCAATGGTGATACAGTTGTAAGGAGGATGGATCGGCTTGGTGTCCTGCTTGAAAAGATTAGCGATAAATGCAGCCAGGGCGCTGTTGATGCGGATCTTATCAGAAAGGGATTTGGCGGAGAGCCGCAGCCTTGGGTGATGATGACGGAGCGCTGCGAGAATGGCTGCAGGACGCTCAACGCCCAGCTCCGGTGCAGTGTCGAAGGCGAGAAGCAGCGTGGTATGGCTGGCCTCGGCAGCTGCAATGAGGGCATTCAGCTGGCTGAGACTGAGATGCTGGGTCTCATCAACGAGGAGCAGATCGGCCTGACAGGCGAGGGCTGCCGGGTGGACCTCGGCAGCGGAATGTATGCTCCAACCGTGAGCGCGACGGAAGCGGCGTTGGTCTTCGTTCAAAGGCGCGCAGTGAACGAGTGCAGCGCGTCCGCCTTCAGCGTGGATGGTTTTTGCCAGATCATAGAGCAGCAGGGTTTTGCCGGTGCCGGAGGCGGCAGAAAGGGTGAAGCAGGTGTCGGGATTTTTTTTGCGTTCGCGCAGGATCTCTTCTTTGACAGATTGCTGGCTGGTGGTGAGAAAATATTGCCCTTTGATAAATCGCGCACTGTCGCGAAAAGGCGAGATGAGGTAATTGGCAGGGACAAAGAGGGCGTCCGGGTCAAGCGCTGGATCGACCTTTTGCGTGCGCAGGAGATCGGCGATCTCTGCAGCATCCGCGCGTGTGAGCTGGTCCTGCTGCGGCAGGTATTCGTAGAAGCCGTCCTTATCGACGAAGGTGAAGAGGCGGATCGGGCGACCGAGAAAGCTGAGGTAGTGGTGATTGGTGCGCATCTGGCGACGGATCTTTTCCTCTTTATCCGCGCGTCGCAGCGGCGCTTTGAGCTCGATGTTTAGGATGAGGCCGTCTGAAAAGCGCAGCAGATCGAATTCTTTGCTGATGCGTTCAATGGCATAGCCGACGAAAAACTCGTCGAGCTCGGCTACGCCGCAGCCCTGCGCCTTCATTTCGTCGCAGAACGCGCGCAAGGTGGCAAGCTCATGGCTTTTGAGCCGCTTGAACCGGCGCTCGGCGTGGTCACCGAGACTGACCAGCGCCTGTCCGCCCTGATAGGCAGTGAGAAGGGAGGTGGGATGCATGGCGATCTCCTTTCTAATTTGTATATTGAAGAAATGTGATAGATACAGTGTATTTTGACACAACGATTATATGATGTGATACAGTTTTAGACTGTAGCTACATGTCGATAAATCTAATGAATGTTATGAAAAAAATTGATGCGATGTTATGATATACCCATCAAAGTTACTTTAACGAAAGGATGAATCAATCATGGGTAAAAAGAGAGCAATGTTGATCGGGTTGGATGGTGCAGATCCTGTCGTTATTAAACGAATGATCAGCGAAGGTAAATTACCAAATCTCAAAAAGGTAATGGAGCAGGGCGCGCATACTGAAAATCTGGATATGTTAGGTGTATTTCCTACAGTAACTCCACCAAACTGGACGACGCTGGCGACGGGCAATTATCCAAAGACTCATGGTATCACTTGCTTTGGTAATCATACACTTGGAAAGAGCCTTGGCATAGCAGAAATGAACTGGGACTCTCGCCGTATCGAGTCTGAACTGATCTGGGAAGCGTTTGAAGACGAAGATAAGCGCTGCATTATGATGAATTATTGTCAGGCGTGGCCAAATCGCGTGCCGGGAAGTAAGAATATTTTTATCGACGGAACGGGTATGATTCCATTCTTGCGTTCCGCAGCAGATTTCCAGAAATATATTGTGATGGATCAGGAGACGGAGAAATTCGAAGAAGTTCCACACGATGTACGCAAAGGATCTGGCGATTGTGTTGTTTATGGTGATCAAGTTGAAAATATGGAAAAGGTAAACGACGATCTGGTTGATTTTGAATCTCAGGCAAGCAACTTTACGTTCCAAAGTGGAGAATTTAATGAAGATACACCAATGCTTGAGATTCCTGCATTCGTTATGATGGGAAAGAGTTTTGAAAAAGCTTCTCAAAGTGACGTTGTTGATCGCCTTTACAGCCCGCTGAAACCTGCAGAGAACTGGAAATTTGAAGTTCCTGAAAACGCGCTTGAAGGGATTTATGTTATGAACAACAGTTTGGAGCGCCGCTACGTTCTTGTGACTGCAAGTGATGGCAAGATTTATGACACATTGACATTCTACAAGAACAAGCGTATTGAAAATCCTTTGGGTACAGCAACAATTGGTGAGTGGACAGACTGGATCATGGATACGTTTACAATGGATGAACAGCCTGTAAAAGTTGCCTATAAGATCCGCATTACTGAAGTGGCTGAAGATGGCAGCCGTGCAGCGTTTTATCTGTCTCACACGATCAACTTGGAAAATCACACATATTTCTATCCACAGGAACTGGGAGAGGAATTGTTTAGTAAAGTTGGTCCGGCACTGTATTTTGGCACCTTCTTCCGTCACACAGATCTAGGCGATCAGGTTGTCGTTGAAACTTGGGATCAGAACCATCAGTGGCAGGCAGATGCATCGAAATATCTGTTTGAAAAATATCCTGACTGGCAGCTGTATTATATTCACTTACATAGTATTGATCTTATGAATCACTGGTATATTAATGAGGCAATTCCTAGCTCCCATCCAGATTGGAAACGCCATCGTGACGCGATTGAAAAAGTATATCAGATCAATGATAAATTTGTTGGTGAAATGATGGACTATCTTGATGGCGATACGAGTATGTTCATCGTGTCTGACCACGCAGCAACACCACGTTCTCCTGGCTACGAAAACCCTGGTATCGGCGAATTGTCTGGCATCAACGCCGGCGTACTGAGCGAATTGGGATATACGAAAGTCATTCCTATCGATCCGGAGAAGGATCTGTATGACATCGATTGGTCGCAGACGAAAGCAGTCAACCATCGTACCAGTTACATCTATATTAATCTGAAAGGGCGCGATCCGGAAGGGATTGTCGAACCGGAAGAGTATGATGAGCTTGTACAGAGAATCATTAGTGATCTCTATGCGTACCGAGATCCGGTACATGGAGAACGCGTGGTTGCCTTTGCGATGACACGCGAGGAAATGGAATCTGTGGGTCTGGGTGGCAAACATGTTGGCGATATTTTCTTCCAGTTGAGACCAGATTTCCAATTCGAACATGCGAACTGCCCAAATAAAGTATCGAATCACGGTTATTCTGTCGGTTGTGTGTGCATGATGGTTGGTGATGGGATCAAGTGCGAAACCATCCATCGTCCTATTCGCAATGTGGACATTGTTCCTACGATTTGCCACCTTGTTGGCAATCGCATGCCAAAAGATGTCGAAGGCGGAATTATTTATCAGGCCTTAATGCGATAACAGTACGATGAAACTATTAGGCTTTAAAATCTAAGGTTGAAACAGCGTGCTGCCGCAGTCGAGAGGCAGTGCGCTGTTTTTGGTTCAGCAATTTGGAAAGAAGGTGAATATATTGAAAGTGTTGAAAGCGGAGCATTTGGAAATGAAATCTGGCGCAAAATATATTTTGAAAGATGTCAATTGGACAGTCAATCGTGGAGAGCGCTGGATCTTATTTGGCAGCAATGGAAGCGGCAAGACAACATTATTGAGCATTCTTTCTGGGTACTTGAGTCAAACGAAGGGGACTGTTTCAGTTTTTGATATCACTCCTAGTGAACACAATATCCTTTCCCTGAGAAAAAAGATTGGCTGGAGCAGTGCATCCTTTTTTAATAAATATTACTCGACCGAATCGATATTGGATATTGTGTTGGCAGGAAAGACGGGAAAGTTGTGTTGTAATTACGAAGAGATCACTGATGCTGATATTCGCAAGGCAAAACATCTTCTGTCTTATTTTGGTCTAGGGCAGAATTATCGGTATATGTACGACATGCTTTCTCAGGGGCAGCGTCAAAAAGTAATCGTGACTCGGGCAATGATGGCAGATCCGGATATTTTGATCTTAGATGAACCGTGTAATGGGATGGACATCCTTTCACGGGAAAAGCTTCTGAATAAATTAGCGTCTTGGCTGGAGAACAGCAGTAAAACGTTGATCTATGTCACACATCATCCTGATGAGATTGTATCGTTTTTTGATCAAGCGCTTTTGCTGAAGGATGGCAAGGTCTATGCGCAAGGGACACTGCATGAGGTTTTTTCGAATGAAATTATGAATAATTATTTTGATGTACCTGCAGAAATATCCTGGGACAATGAGAATCTGTCCATTCATCTGAACTTTGATGTGCAATAATCTGAAACGCAAAATAAATTGATGGTTTAGAGGTGAAACCTTTCATGGATGAAAAAATGGTACGAAGACGAGCACGGCGGTGTGTGTGTAGACAGTGCGGGACTTCGCTGGAGTCAAAAGTGGTTATCTATAATCATTATGGCGGTTCTGGCTTGGAGCTGTATTGCCCGCATTGTCATAAAATTGAGTATGGCACAGAGCCAGAAATTTATAAACTGGCTTATGATTTTGTGAATGCGGTCGATTTTGATTATTTTATTGAAATGGAAGAAGGACCGAGACGAGAAGCTCTTAACGTTGCAAAAGTATGTGAGATGTTAGGATGGATCTATCGTACGACGGGGATCCTGACATCCGGGGGGATTCAAAGAGATCGTGTCAATAACTTTGATTACGATGAATAATCAGTTAGGATTGTAAAAATAAAGAGGTGAAGCATTATGGAAACTGTAAAACTTTCGAATAAAAAGCACATGGCTTGGCTCATTACATTTTTGGTGCCAATCGTAATCTTGCTCGTTCCCAATAATGAGACATTTACAGATCCCGTACAGATATTCTTTGCGATCACATTGGGCGTCATTTTGTGGTTTGCTTTTGAACTGACCAATAATTTTATTCCAGCCCTGTTGCTGCCTGTGGCTTACACATTAAGCGGGATCACGAGTGCCAGCACAGCGTTTTCTTCATGGGGAAGTAATACGCCCTGGATGGTCCTTGGTGCATTATTGATCGTTGTAATTGTTGAGCGCATTGGGCTTTTAACGCGTGCTGCATATTTCGTGCTGAGCAAACTGGCAGTTAGCTATAAAAGCTTTTTGTATGGGCTCATGGTCATCGGGATTTTATTTAATCTGATCTTTTCCGGGATCACCTATATCCTTTTGATCCCTGTCGTGTATGGAGCATGTTGTGCTCTTGGCTTTAAGGGGACAAAAGAAGGGGCGGGTATCATGCTGGCCGGGATGTGTGCGGCAAATATGCCGAGCATGATCGTCTACAATCCTGGTATGCTCGGTATCGGCGCTGCGGTCATTGAAGAAACCATGGGCATTTCGATTGGTTGGATGTCATGTTTGCTTCAAAATATCGTGCTTTTTCCGCTGTGTTTCCTGATGATATTCATTATTACGAAGTTATATAAGCCGGAAAAGGCATTTTATGGCAAAGAATTTTTCGAAAGCAAGAAGAAAGAAGCCGGAAAGATGTCGATTGAGGAAAAAAAGGGCCTGGCATTGTTGATTGTTCTTCTGATCGGTTTGGTGACAAGCGATATCCATGGGATAGATATTGGCTGGATCACAGTTCTTGTTACGATCGCTTTTTATTTTCCGGGAATCAATCTTGGCACAGAAGATGATATCAAAAAGATCAATTTCCCGATTGTTGTGTTTATGGTTTCATGTATGAGCATTGGTCAGGTATCAGCAGAATTAGGAATTGGAGAATTGCTCGCTGGCATCATTACGCCAATTATGGAAAATGTTCCTGTGCCAGTCTTTATCTTAATCACTTGGCTTCTTGCAGTGATCGTGAATCTGATGATGACACCATTAGCTGCAATTGCCGCATTCACCATTCCTATTGCGCAGATTGCTCTGAATTATGGCATCAGCCCAATTCCGGTTATGTATACTTTCGTTCAGGGCCTCGACCAAGTTTTTTTACCATATGAATATTTGAACTATCTCTTTGCTTTTTCGTTTGGATTAGTGACTACGAAACAATTTCTACAGTTCTTCACACTAAAAATGGCTGTCAACATCGTATATATTATGGTAATCGTTGTTCCATATTGGATGCTGATTGGCTTGATTTGACTATGAAAGCAGGATTCATCTGTTAAAAAATGGTTTCCAGATATGGAATATAGGCGTTGATCAATGGCAGTATACTGCTTTCACAAGTATGTATACAAATGTTATCCAAAGACAGCGCCGGACGAAATGGGATCAGGGCAATATTTTCAAAAAACGATTTTGGCAAGATATTTGTGCTTGATCTCGTCAGAAAACCAATGCCAATATCGGAAGCAATAGCATTGATATATGGGTTTAAATTATCTAATGTCATGATAATATTGGGGCTGCCGTGATCAGAAAGCAATTTGATCAGCCAGTTGGTGTTGAGCTCAGTATTTGTATCAGTCTCATTTAAATAAAAAACAATGGGATGCTTTAGAACAGTGCTGAGCGTGATGGAGTGTTGTTTGCTGAGCGGAGAGTTGGAACTGACGGCCACAAGCATGGCATCCTGTGAAAGGATACGCGTGTTAAGCTTTTCCAATTTTTCCGGTGCAATGACTGCGTTAAAATGAAAATCACTGGAGATATTAAAAAGCCCAATGTCTGCTGCATTGTTGCAGACAAAAGATAAAATGTTAGCCGTTGTTCGCTGTTGAAAAATGAATTGGACTTTTGGATGATCTTTTCGGAATGCTTTAACAGATTGAATCATTAAGTTATAATCAAAAGAATTGTTATAGAGGATACGAAGTGTACCATACAGAGCGCTGTTCTTTTTTCGGATATGGTTGAGTTCGGAATGGAGTTGTTCGATCTCAGAAAAAATTGCCTCTGCATGGCGTAAGACCAGGCGCCCCTCCTTTGTGAGTGTGGCGCCTTTATTTGATCTCTCAAGTAAAGGCGCCCCCAGTTCTTCTTCGAGATTATGGATGGCTTTGCTGATACTTTGCTGAGCGATGTGTAGTTCCTGGCTGGCAAGGTTGATAGAGTGGCTTTTGTGGATCGCAATAAGGTATTGAAGTTGTTCTAATCTCATGTTGTTACCTCAAAAAAGTTGTTTCATAAACGATAGACTACTCACAAACACTGCGCCACTTCCTCCAGTGCCTCTGCAAGCTGATCGATATCGAGGTTGGCGTAGCTGAGGAGGAACTGGTGGCTGGCGGTTGGTGGGTTTTCTTCGTAGTATTCGCTGAGGGCGGAGAGATGGATGCCCTTTTGGGCAAGGCAGGCGGAAAGGTCGGCGTCACTGCGCTTGGTGTCGAGTTTGAGGATGAAGTGGAGGCCGCTGTCCTGCTCGATGATCGTAGAGTGGCCGGCGAGGGGGCTGGACTGGATGGCGTCGAGAACGAGCTGGCGTTGGCGGGCGTAGAAGAGGCGCATGCGGTTGATGTGCTTTTCAAAATAGCCTTCGCCGAGGAAACGGGCAAGGGTGAACTGTTCGAAGTTGGAAACGGTGCAGGAATAAAAACCGAGCTGCTCGTAAAAGCGGTTGGCGAGGGCTGGCGGCAGCACCATGTAGCTGATGCGCACGGTGGAGGAAAGGGATTTGGCGAAGGTGTTCATATAAATGACGCTGGCGGAAGCGTCGAGGCTTTGCAGCGCGGGAATAGGACGACCATGGAGGCGAAATTCGCTGTCGTAGTCGTCTTCGATGATGGTGCGGCCGGGCTGTTCGCTGGCCCAGGCGAGGAGTTCGTAGCGTCGGCTGACGGGCATGGTGATGCCGGTGGGAAACTGGTGGGTGGGGCCGATGTGGGCGATCTCGGCCTGAGCGGCGCGGAGGCCGCCTAAGCTGATGCCGTTTTCGTCCATTTCGGCGAAGCGACAGGTGACGCCCTGGGCGCGGTAGATCTGGGGGATCTTGCGGTAGCCGGGATTTTCTGTGCAGTAGACTTTGTCGCGGCCGAGCAGCTGGATGAGCAGGCTGTAGAGGTATTCTGTGCCGGCGCCAACGATGATCTGTCCGGGATCGACATCGATGCCGCGGAAGTCGCGCAAATGCGCGGCGATGGCCTGGCGCAGCGCAAGCACGCCGCCAGACGGCGATTTTTCCATGAGGGCCTGGCTTTCTTCGGCGATGACCTCGCGCAGGAGCTTTTTCCAGGTGGCAAAGGGAAACTGGGCGGGGTTGGTCTGGTTGAGGGAAAAATCAAAGCGGTAGTGCTGGCGTGGCTGCGGCAAGGTGATGTGCCCGCTTTTTTCCACAGGAATATGGCGCACGGGCGCTTCGAGTTTTGCGATGTAGTAGCCGCGCTTTGGCAGGGAATAAACGTAGCCTTCGCTGATGAGTTGGGCGTAGGCGCTTTCGACGGTGATGGTGCTGACGCCGAGATTTTTCGCCAGAGTGCGTTTGCTTGGCAGCTTTTCGCCAGCAGTGAGTGTTCCGCGCTTGATGTCGTCGCGGATCATTTTGTAGAGCGCTTCGTAAAGCTCGCCTTTTTTGATGGTTGTAAGATCGTACGTAAGCATTGGTAATGCTCCTTGAGAATATAGTTTGCTGGCATGTCTGCCTGAGAGAAGAGCTGCGCATGAAACATGCCACTTTATTCATCCTACCATGCTTGCAGAGGCGGCGCAAGATGCGCACAGAGGCGGGCGAGAAAATTTTTCGAAAAAATAGTTGCTTTTTGCTAATTATGTGTTGACAAGTTAGAGGATGCATACTATAATGAAGCCATGAGTTAGCGATGCCGAACGCTGATTCAAACAACTTCTTATTTTGAAAGGGAGATGACTATGGTAACGCTTGAAGAAAGGATCGTTCGCTTCTGCGCCCCTGTACTCACCGGGATCAAAACAGGTGGACTTTTTAACACCTGTGAATTGGATCCACACACTATCTGTCAGGATACAGTGGCTGTGCGCAAGCGGCTTTCCCGCTTTGGCATCAATGTTCGTCTCTTTTTCACCGGAGAAAAGATGCCGCTCGTCTATGTCTATCGTCCAGACGCGCTCGCCCGTGATCTCGCTGATCCTGAAACGCAAGCCTTTCTAACACCCCTTGGCTATACGGATTTTTCCTATCAGGCAGCGCTGTCACAGCTGGCGAAACGCTTGCATCAGTACGATGGTTTTCCACACGAGATCGGTCTTTTTCTCTCGTACCCGCTGGATGATGTCAAGAGCTTTGTGCAGTTCGGTTCTCAGTGTGCAAAGTTCTCAGGGCACTGGTGTGTGTTCCACAACGAGGAGCAGGCGAAGAAGTGCTTTGCAGCGTACGACAACAGCCGGTCGGTATGTCTCGCCCGTTATCGGGAAGGGCAGCCTCTTGAAGCGCTGGCCCGCGCAATCTGATCGTAGAAAGGAGATGCATATCAGTGAAAGTTGCGATTGTATATTGGAGCGGCACTGGTAACACGGAAAACATCATGAACCTTGTCAAAAAAGGCGTTGAACAAGCCGGTGCGCAGGCCGACGTGTACATGCCTTGGGATTTTGAACCAAGCATGATGGACCAGTACACCAATTTTGCATTCGGGTCCCCAGCAATGGGCGACGAACAGCTCGAAACGGAAGATTTCCAGCCAATGTGGGACAGCATTGCGGACAAGCTTTCCGGAAAAAATGTGGTGCTTTTTGGCTCCTACAATTGGAACAGCGGCGAATACATGGACCTTTGGGCTCAGGATGCTGTCCGCTTAGGCTGCAATCTGGTCGCTGATGGCCTGGCCATCCTCGATTCTCCGGAACCAGGTTCCGATGAAGAACAAGCAGCCATCGCTCTCGGCGTCGCAATCGCGAGAGCGTAACCTCCACACGGTACGTGTGACAAATCCATTTCATCATCTGGCCGCGCGTTGTTTCCCCCTTTACAGCAGCGGCATGAAAACACCAAGCAGTGACGGCGAGAGTCGCAGGCTCGCCGCCGCAGCGATTCGTAAACAGGCTTTTTTGTGGGAGACTGTTCGTGTGATGGGCAACACATGGACGGGCTCTTATGGGTAAATATTTGTACCGAAAGGTGCAGATCCAACACAAGACAATCACACCTCTACTCCTCTACTTAAAAACTGATTGTTTTACTTGAAAAAGAAAACAGACCTTCCTCTAGACATAGCCGACAGCATGATCGCAAGCTTTGCAGGGCTTTCTCCAATCTCCCCCTGCAAAAAAGCTGTCGGTACAAATCCTATCTCTTTGTACAATCCGCAATAGAAAACCGCAGGACAGTGGGCGTCCTGCGGTTTTTCATGTTGTGTGGGAGAAAGCCTTCCGCAAATTGCAGGATGCTCGCGAATCGACTATAATAAGTGCAAACAACGAAACGGAGGCATCCAACCATGTCAGACATCACCATCCGCGTCGCCACGCCAGACGACGCAGCAGCGCTGCTCGATCTTTATGCGCCATACGTTCGTGAGACAGCCATTTCCTTTGAGACCGTCGTGCCCAGCGAAGACGAATTTCGCCGCCGCATTATCCACACGCTGCAGCGCTACCCCTATCTCATCGCTGAAGCAGAGGGACACATCCTTGGCTACGCCTACACCAGCCCGTTCGTCGGGCGCGCCGCCTACGACTGGTGCGCGGAAACGTCCATCTATGTTGATATGAAAAGCCGACACAGCGGCGTTGGCCGCGCGCTTTACGAAGCGATCGAGCGCGTGAGCCGCGCGCAGCATATCCAGAGCCTCTGCGCCTGCATCGGTGTGCCCGACGGTGCCGACGACGATTATCTGACGCGCAACAGCATCGATTTTCACGCGCACATGGGCTATCGCATGGTTGGCGAATTTCAGCGCTGCGGCTACAAATTTGGTCGCTGGTACAACATGGCCTGGATGGAAAAGCACATCGGCGACCATCCGCAGCATCCCGAGCCCGTCATTGCCTTTCCTCAGCTGCGCGATAGCCTGTAAATGTGTCATTTACGACGTGAGCGCGTCGATTACGACAGAGTGCGGAAATCTGCGTCGGTTCATGGTATAATAAAAGATCTCCGCACAGCGCGCCGTGTCATTTACGACGTGAGGGCGTCGATTACGACAAAGTGCGGAAATCTGCGCTGGTTCATGGTATAATAAAAGATCGTCGCTCAGCGCGCCGTGTCATTTACGACGTGAAAGTGCTGATTACGACAAAGTGCGGAAATCTGCGTCGCTTCGTGGTATAATATAAGATTTGTCTGGCGAATGACAAAGGAGGATTTTCTCGTGCATTCTAAATATTTTTTTGCCGCCGTGCTTTGCGCGCTGGTGCTGGCTGGCTGTGGCCACAGCGCAGCAGAGGAAACGTCAGCGCCTGCAGAGCCTGCGCCGGTGATCAGCGTTGCCTGCGTTGGCGACAGCAACACCGAAGGCTACGGCGCCACCGGTTATCCAAGCTTTCTCGCTGAGCGCCTCGGCGACGGTTACATTGTCGACAATTATGGCGTCAGCGGCACCACAGCCATGGACAGCGGCGATTATCCCTACAGCACCACCACCCATTACGACGCCAGCGTCGCGACAAAGCCCGACATCGTCGTGCTGATGTTTGGCACCAACGACACCAATGGCGCCAGCTGGCGTGGTGTTGAGACGTTTTCTGCTGAGTATGACAAGCTCGTGCGTACCTATGTCGAGCTCGAGAGCAAGCCGCGCGTCATCATCTGCACACCGCCGGCGCCCCATCTCGAGGAACAGCACACCTGGCGAACCTATGGCATACAGCCCGCCGTTTACGACAGCATGAACGCCGCCATCGCCGAAACCGCCGAAGCCTACGATCTCACGCTGGTCGATATTTATGGCCTCACCAAAGATCATCCAGAATGGTTCCTGGACGACGGCATCCACCTCACAGACGAAGGCGCATCAGCCGTCGCCGACGCCGTGGCAGAGGCAGTACGGACAGATTGAAAATCAAAACCACCCGTTGAACGGGTGGTTTGATCTGGCCCTATAAGGGCCCATTA